>Ga0137364_10000156_pt1 | contig 23368 bp, 18 predicted proteins | sample SagtaG_10_FD_104798 | JGI IMG/M metagenome (GOLD analysis project Ga0137364, IMG submission 104798) | Vadose zone soil microbial communities from Sagehorn Ranch, Mendocino, California, USA - Sage1_L_20_16 metaG | ecosystem: Environmental > Terrestrial > Soil > Vadose zone | place: USA... | reverse complement strand
GTAGAATTTTGCGGAATCGCCGTGGCCGCGATTGTCGAATGCGATGACGCGGCGGCCGTTCTTTTTCAGTTCGGAAACCCAGGTCGGATAAACCCAGTTCACATTCTTGGTCGACGCGAAGCCATGCACCAGCAGGATCGGATCGCCCTCGCCTTCGTCGAGATAGGCAATTTCAACAGCGCCGTTGCGAAAACTCGGCATCATCAGTTCCATATTTTGAGGGAAATGATTGGCGATCGAAATCGATCGCAAGCTTAGCCGGGCAAGCCGGCCATCGCCACGGGTTGGGCCGGCATCGCAGCCATCTGCTTTCGCAACCGCCGTGCCTTTTTGCGAAGCAGCCATGACATGGTCAGCCGCTCGGTGGTGGCCTTGATCGATGACAAGAGGCCGAACAGCGCCAGCAGCGCGCCGAACACCCACAGCGTGAGATCGAACGCGCCGGCCACCAGCAGCAATGCGCCACGGCCCAGTATTTTCAAAATCGCGCGGGTCTGGCCGCCCTTGGATTCCGCAAGCCGCGCGGCGCGCGCGACGTCCTTCGGTCCCTCGGCTATTTTCAGCGTTTCGAGCGCGCCGCGGGCGCCGGCCTTCTCGCTGACGCGTCCGACGTCCTTGGCCAGACGGACCAGCGCACCAGCCTTCTCGGCGCGAAACGCCGCTCTGATCGCGGTCATGGTCTGCCCCGGCCGGATCACCGAGCCGGATGCGACCGCGCGCTGCAGCATCGGTGCGTCGACCACCTCGCGCGCCGAGCGGCCGGCCCATCGCGTCAGCCCCTCGCCCAGCCGCCCGACCTTGCGGGCATCCTTGACCAAAGTGAGCCCGGCGCGCACCGGCGCCACGCCGCCGACGGAGATATAGGTCGCCGCTGTCACCGCAAGGCCGGCGGCGGCGAGACCCAGCACCAGCCGATCGGTGTCCTCGCCCAAGGCAAGATGCTTGCCTTCGCGCACCACGTCCCTGATGTCGCCGAACACGAACAGATCGCCCGCAACCGTTCCCGACAGGCTCGCGACATCGTCGGCGGTGCCGGTCACGAGGCCTTGCACGAAACGCTTTGCAAAATGGGAGGAGGAGTTTTCCTCGGTCACGGCATCGCTCACCCGCCGCGACAATTCCTCGGCTACGGGAATGTTGTTTGCCCCGGCGAGTTCGACAAAGCTGTGGGCGAGATCGGCATCACCAGCGGCAAGCGCCGCCTCGATGTTCTCGGCGACGGCAGCCTGATGGTTCCGCAAAGTTGAATTGAGCTGGAGGTCGGCAAGTTCCGCCGGATCGTCTTGCGCGGCCAGGACGGCGCCAGCGGCGCGCGCATGCGGCCACAGCAACGCGAACGCGAGCGCGAATACCGCCATGCCAGCCAGAGCCGTACCGATCCGCCGCCGTGTCATTGTCCGAACAGCCAGTGTTTCCAGAAAGCCCAAAAAGCCAATGTCTTTCGCTTCCCTCAAGATGGTATGCCGTTTTTAGGACACAACCGCCACGACGAAAGAAGGGCTTCTCTCGACGACAAGATTGTGTCGAATTTGCATGAGCAAATGAGGGGGCCGGGGCTCTGGGAATCAACTCACTCCGTCAGTAAGGTGCGCCCGCATTTCGGCCCTGCGGCGCCGTCCTTGATCGTGTCTGCCGCTCCGAGGTGAATACAATGTCCGATCATGTGGTTCCCCATTTTCACAATGACGCCGGCGTTTCGGTCATTGAGATCGGCTCCCAGGAATTCATGTGTGTGGGCGCCAATCCGCCGTTCGATCATCCACACGTTTTCCTCGATCTTGGCAACGACAACGAGATCATCTGCCCCTATTGCTCGACCCTGTATCGCTATGCCGCCGACCTCGCCGCCGGTGAGGCCCGGCCGCCCGAATGCGTGGTGAAGGACAAGGTCGCCTGACCGGGCCGTGGCGGCTTCACGCACCATCATCGTTGCTGGTGCCGGGATCGGAGGATTGACGGCATCGCTTGCCTTGGCCGGACAAGGCTTTCGCGTCATCATCCTCGAAAAGGCCGAGCGGCTGGAGGAAACCGGCGCCGGGGTGCAGCTCTCGCCCAACGCCAGCCGCGTGCTGATCGAGCTGGGTTTGCAGCCGCGGCTGACGGCGCGCGCCGTCATACCTGACGCCATCAGCATCATGAGCGCCAGAAAAGGCTGTGAAATCGCCCGCCTGCCGCTCGGCGAAGCCGCCACCTCGCGCGCCGGCGCGCCCTATTGGGTGCTGCATCGCGCCGACCTGCAGGCGGCACTGCAAGCCGAGGTGAACGATCATCCCGATATCGAGTTGCGGCTCGGCTGCCAGTTCGAGGACGTCGGAACCCACGCCAAGGGACTGACCGTGGGCCAGCGCAAAGGCACCGCGCGCCGGCAGGAGCGGGCTTTGGCGCTGATCGGCGCCGACGGAATCTGGTCCGCGGTCCGGCATCATCTGTTTCCGCAAGTACAACCGCAATTCTCCGGGCTGATCGCCTGGCGCGGGACGCTCGACGCCACGCAGTTGCCGCGCGAATATACCTCGCGCCGGGTCCAGCTCTGGATGGGACCGGACGCGCACCTGGTCGCCTACCCGATTTCGGGTGCGCGCCAGATCAACGTCGTTGCCGTGGTGGGCGGAACCTGGAACAGGCCGGGCTGGAGCGCCCCCGGGGAGACCTGCGAAATCAAGAACGCGTTCGCATCGTCGCGGTGGCCAGGACCGGCGCGGATGCTGCTCGGCGCCGTCGACGACTGGCGGAAATGGGCGCTGTTCACGATCCCCGAGGGCGGCGAATGGACCGAGGGGGCCATTGCACTGTTGGGGGATGCCGCCCACGCCATGCTGCCGTTTGCCGCGCAAGGCGCAGGCATGGCGATCGAGGATGCAGCGGTGCTGGCAAAATGCCTCGGCGCGGGAGTCGCAGAAGGGGCTGCGGGGATTCCGGCCGCCCTGAAAAACTATGCGCGGCTGCGGCGCGCGCGGGTCGCACGGGTGCAGCGCGCGGCGCGCCGGTCGGGTCGCATCTATCACCTCGCGGGGCCGGCGGCGCTTGCGCGCGATCTCGCGATCCGGTCGATGGGCGCGCAGCGCGTGCTGGCGCGACAGGACTGGATTTACGACTGGCGGGCGTGAGCGCTTTAATAGACGCCGCGGTCCGGCCGCGTCGGCGACTTCGCCCGTTTGGTGTTTGCCGACGGCGCGCCCGGTGCCGCCGGGCCGGCCGCGGCCGCCGGCGCGGTCTCATGGCATCTGTTGCGTTGCCAGGCTTCGTCGGCCAGTCTGGTTTGGCCGCGGATCGTGATGTAATCGTTGCGATAAGCGAGTTCGGCCACCACCGGACCGGCAACGCCGGTCTCGGCCTTCGCCATCAGCCCCTGCAATTCGGCCGAACGGGTGGCGAGATTCTTGCGCTCGACCTCGAGCTGCTTGCATTCGTAAAGGTCGTATTTGGCCGGATCGGCGAACGCGCTGCTCACGCTATCGCTCATGTCGGCGCAGCCGGCGAGCCCCAGGCCGAGACCTAACAGCGCCAGCGCCATGGCGGCGCGCGGCCAAGGCTGGAATGTGGACCGGAATAAGGAAATGCGAGCGATCATGCGAGCTTCGTAAGCGGTCAATATTGAGGTTGCGTAAAGCAGGACGAGGTGTCCGCATTGAGGCTTTGCGTTAAGCAACGTGCTCCACTAATGGAAGGAGCACGTTTCCGTAAGGGTTTTGCTCATTTTACTTATCCAGGAAACGCGCTAAGTATCTGATCTGGCGACCAAAGCGGACGTGGCGGAACTGGTAGACGCAAGGGACTTAAAATCCCTCGATGGCAACGTCGTGTGGGTTCGAGTCCCACCGCCCGCACCAATGGTCCGTTAAGTTACGTGACGGCAGCCAACTGCGCCTGGCGCCACTCGCCCAAGGGAGCGTCCGCTTTATGAAGGGCTGAAAGCAACGCGGACCAATGCCCTGCTTCGGAATTGACATCCCAGGTCGCAGCCGATGTTTTCCCTGATCATAACAGGCGAGATTTTGACGCTCCGCTATGAGGTCAGTCCGGTGCGGCGTCTGCTTTTCATCGCGGGTGGGCTTGCCGGTGTTGGCGTAGCGGCGTTCGAGACCGCCGGCGCGGGCGGAGACATGTTCCAGCATTCGCACCCCTGGTGCCGGCGATACCTTGTGTCACGCTGATGGCCTATTGGGTGATTTCCGATGCTTCCACAACGGCAATGTTCGACCTTGCGCAACGACGCCTCACGGTGCATCGCCAACTGCCCTGGTTCGGGCCGCCACGCTCATTCGCCTTCGACGGCGTTGCCTCGCTCGCGCGCATTGAAGCGGTCCGGCGAAACGACCGATTCGTGGGAAGCGTGTGTCGATCTCCGCGACGGAAGCCGGTATCGGCTCGGCAGCGAAAGCGAGGGCCGCAATGAACGAATTCGGGGCTATCTCGAGCAAATCCGCGGCGCCACCGGCATAGCAGGGACGTAGCGCTTCTCGCTTCGAGATTGTGTGAAACGGATAAGCCAAGCAAAATAGCTCCGGTGAATGCTGGTGAAATTGCCGAGGAGCGACAGTGCACCACATCGGCCTGTTCGAAATGCGCCGGCTGGAGGCGTTGAGCAACACGATCTTTGGCGTGGCGATGACGCTGCTCGCCTACGATCTGCCGAGAGCGAGCGGGTTTGCCAGTGTGCCAGACTGGACCGATCTGGTCCGCGCCTACGCGCAGCCTGTCGTGGCGCTGACGATCAGCTTTGTAGTCGCGGGCCTGTTCTGGTTCAGCCATCACCGGCGGCTCACGGTCGCGCCGGAAGGCAGCCGAGGTGTGGTTTTCCTCAATCTGCTTTTTCTGCTGTCAATTATCATCCTGCCGGTGACCAACGGTCTCTACGGAAGCTACCGGCTCGATAGCGTAGTCGCCGTGATCTACGGGGTTCATCTACTGGTGATCGCCGCGCTGAACGCGCTGCTCTGGCTTCTGGCGCTCCGGGGCCGCAGTAATCCGGAGTTGTTGGTGACGGCGATCTTTCCGGTTTTCGTGTTCCTGCTCGGTACCGGTATCGCCTTCATCGCACCATCGGTAGCGCAGTTCATGTGGTTTCTGGCGTTCGGTGCGCCGCTGGCAGGCCGGCTCGCGGCGCGACACCAGCACCGGTTGTCGAACTGAACAGCGATCCAGCGCCTCGCCGGCCGCGTGTCGCCCTACCCCCTCACAAACACCACCACACTATTCGCCGGAATCACAAGCGAAGCGGACATCGCAAATCCGTGCAAGGCCGGGCCTTGCGCCAAAACGCCGCCGCCATTGCCGGCAACCTGCGGATTGACGAAGTGGTCGTAGACGTCGCTGTTGAATCGCTCGCTCCAGAAGCCGCCGGCCGGAAATCCGATCTGATAGCCATTCAACGTGGTTTCGGCGAACGAGGCGACCACGATGACGTCGTCGCCGGTTCGCTCCAGCCAGCGGTGATAGGCCATCACCCTGTCCCGGTCCGAATGATAGAACGCATGGACGTTGCCACCTCGCAGGGCGGGCAAATCGCGTCTGACATGGACGAGGTCGCGCGTGAAACGCAGATGATCCCTCATGGTGGATTCTGCCGCATCAAGCCCGTCCCATGACAAGAGATTCGGCCCGCCCGGAAGCACATCCCAGGGCCGGTCCTCGAAAAATTCCTGACCCATGAAAAGCTGGGGAATGCCGGGCGCGGTCAGAAGTACGGCGGCCGCGACCCGGCTGCGGCTTCGCGCGTACCAGGAGCGATGGTTGGACGGGTCGGCGAGTGCTGCAATGCGCGGATCGCGGCCGGCCAGCACGAGGTCGTGGTTCTCGATGCAGGTGACGGCGCGCCATGCGTGGTCGAAACCGGGCGGGTAAAGCGCCGCTGCTATGGCCGACATCGAAACCGCGGCGTTGGCGCCGCCCGAGGCTGCGCCGACGGCGCCGCGCAGCACGCCGCGGAGATAATCGTGCTGCACCACATCGAACCCCATGCCGCCCGCTTGCGCCGGCGCGACGACGGGAAGGGCTGATGCCGGAATGTCCGAAAAGCGTCCCGGCCAGAATTCCGCGTTCTGCAAAATGCGGTTGCGAAACCCGCGCAGGTTCGACGTCAGCGCGCGGCAAAATTCCCATCCGCTGCCCTGGCTTGTCGAGATCAGCGTGCTGATCTCGTCGTAGCGGAAACCGTCGGCGTGAAATTCGTCGAGAAAATACCGCGCATTGTCGATCAGGAATTTCGAAACATCTTCATTCCACAGCGCGAATGCCAGCCCGCCGGTGCCGCGATCCTGATCGGTGAAATAGAGACTGTTGTTATTGTTGCCGCGGTTGATCCGCCGATCCATGTAATACAGGCAATTGTCGTCGAACTGCCCGGCAACCGAAAAGCCGCCGGCGTGATTGTAGACCACGTCGAACATGACGGCGATGCCATGGACATGGCACAGATCGACCAGCGCCTTGAGCTGGCCGGGGCCGGACTGGATATCGGCGAGCGTGATCGGCGATTGCTGCCTGGCGGCGTAAAGCTCGTTGAGTTTGCCGAGATAGAACGGCAGGTTTTCGAACGCGATATAGGGGAAGTCGGGCGAGAACAGATCCGCGCCGCCATAGCCCATGTTCGGGTTCGCTTCCTGCTCGTCGACCGGAAGCGGCTGCAGGACATTTACGCCGAGATCGGCGAGGTAGGGAATTTTGAGGGCGACGTCGAGGAAGGTCGATGGGGTGCCCGGTTTGCTGATCGCGTAAGTCCCGACATGCAGCTGGTAGATGATCATGTCGGCGAAATCCGGCGTGACAAAATCCCGATCGTGCCAGGGAAAGCCGTCGCCGGCGCGCAGGATGCAAAAGCAGTCCGGAAAACCCTTGGGATCGAGTTCGCGCGCGCAAGGGTCGCGCTTGTGGCCGCTCGATCCCGCGCCCTCGACCCAAAAGCGGTAGCGGTCGCCGTCGCGCGCGCCGTCCTGGTATCCGGTCCAGTAACCCCGCGCATCCCTTTGCAGCAGACGCTCGCCGTTCAACTGATCGAACAGCTGTCCGCCAAAGCTGCCGTGCAGATAGACCGCCTTGGCTTCCGGCGCCCAGACCCGAAAGGTGGCGCCCTCCGCGTTGAGCGTGGCCCCGGTCGGCGTCTGCGAAGAAATGGAATGCTGCGAAAGCACCGTCTTGTCTCGTCACAACGTTGGGATCAACCGGCACCCTCATGATTCCACAACCAATGGATGCTCGCAATGGATGCGCGCCAGCGGCGAAAGCGATGATCGCAAGCCGAGGCAAGTGCTTGGCAACTCATTTGCGTGCTGGCGCGTGCGACCGCCTGTCACTAGGATCACCGAATGTCCAACGTCGAAAGAGTAACGATAGCGCCCGGCCTCAGCTTCGACGCCCTCGCCGCCGGCACGCCCGGCGCGCCGCTGGTGCTGCTGCTGCATGGCTTTGCGGAATCGATGCATTGCTGGCGCGCGCAGGTGGCAGCACTTGGCGAAGCAGGCTATCGCGCGGTGGCGCCGAGCCAGCGCGGCTATTCGCCGGACGCGCGGCCTGAGGTCGGCGACACCGCCAATTATCACATCGACCGGCTGATGGACGATGCGATGGCGATGGCGGCGGCTTGCGGTTACACGGAAGATCGGTTTCATCTGGCCGGGCACGACTGGGGCGGCAGTATCAGTTGGGCGCTTGCCGATCGCTATCCCGAGCGGCTGGCGTCGCTGACCATCTTGTCGAGGCCGCATCCCAACGCCTTCAATCGCGCGCTGCAAATGCCCGATGGCGAGCAGGCGCGGCGTTCGCGGCATCACAGGGCGTTTCTCGAACCCGATGCGGCCGATGTGGTGTTGGCCGATGATTCAAGATGGCTGCGCCAGCGGCTGGCCGCGAACGGCGTGCCCGCAAGCGCGATCGAAGAGCATCTCTCCGTGCTCGGCAACAGGGCGGCGATGGGAGCGGCGCTCGCCTGGTATCGCGCGCGCGGCGCGATCCGCAGCCCGCTGGGCCCGATCCGCACGCCTACGCTCTACATCTGGGGCGATGCCGACGACACCGTCGGCCGGGTCGCCGCCGAGGGCACGGTTGATTTCGTCGCAGCCCCCTATCGCTTCGAGATCCTTCCCGGCGTCGGGCATTTCGCGACAGATCAGGTGCCCGGGCGCGTCAGCGAGCTATTGCTGGAACATGTCAGGGCTTATCCGGTCTGACGCTCGCACACACGTTACCGGAACCTCAAAGCCCCAAAAATGTTGTCCTGCGGCAAATGGAGCAAGACGACATGCCCAGCGACAACCAAAGGGATCAGCCCGCGTCATCCGGACGCGAAAAGCCCAGGGATTTGCCGACGCGGCCGTCGCCGCCAAGCGGCCCGCCGATTTTGAATCAAGGGCTGGAATTGCCCCGCAGCAGCGATTGCTGATCGCCAATCAGACCGGGCATCCACATGATGCCGGATCCCAGGTCGGTCAGCCGCCTTATGCATTCGCCAGGAAATAATCCAGGCTCGACATCGGGCGATCGCCGAAGTGCTTGTCCTGCCAATCCGAATTCAGCCCCAGCAAACCATGCGGCTGGGCCGCAGCGGCGGCGTCTTCATAGGATTTGAGCTTTCCAGCGATGATGTCGGCGCGAATCTTCTCTTCAAGACGGGCGCGCATGACATAGTGATCGTAGAGATCGATCACATGCACCGCATAGGAAATCGCAAGGTCGCGATTGCCCTGGATGATCAGCAGATTTTCGTCGTTGCAATACGAAGCCTTGTAACCAAGATTGTGGCTTCCGGTGATCACGGTGCAGCGTTTTTCATCCAGGGGATCGATGACGATGATCTTGTCGTGAATGATCGCGTGGCCCGCCGTCAGTAATTCGGGGCGGAGATTGCCGACGGGAATTCGGACGGCGGCGGCGCGTATCATCGCAATTCGGCTCTTGTCGCCTTTCGGCCACCAGATCGCGGGCGGCGGCAGCTTGATGCCCTTGGTCTTCGGCGCACCTTTTTTCGGTGCGACGTAATTCGGCAGGGCGGTTGGGTCACTGATCGCGCCCAGCACAAACACGCCCTTTTTGGCGATGGAGGCGGCCTTCTCCGCGAGTTGCGCCGCTTCGCCGATAATATTGTTGACGCCGGACCGTCCGGGCAAAAATGTCAAAAACAGGATTGCCTTGTCGGCCGAGTCCATGCGGTCGTAAACTTCCTTCAAATCGACCGGACGGGCGGGCTTGGTCTTGGGCACCGCGGGCTTGTCCGTGGTCGGCGAAAACCAGACCTTGGCTTTCGCTGCCGGACCAAACGGGTGTTCGACCGGTTTTTTCTGGTTCGCGGTCCTGATCGGCGCGCCCTGCTTGCTGCTGTTTGCCTTCGCGCCCTTGATCTTTTTGCCGCCCTTGGTGACCGTCACGGCCTGCCGCGGAGGCAACTTGTCGGCTCTCAGCCGGCTCCAATAGGCGAAATAATCGGCCGCGATGTCCCCGTCTTCCACGATGATGGTGTTGTTGGACTGCGTGCAAAGCCCGGTCTCGGTCCAGTTCGTGCTGCCGGTCATGACCGCCGTCGGCTTGCCGCCTTTGACGTAGACGGCGAACTTGTTGTGTCCGATGCGCGCCGACGAGTTGAACATGCGATCGATCACCCGGTCCGCATGCTTCTTGCCGGCAGCCGCATGCAGGCGCCTCCGCGGATCATCATTTTCGGTGTCCCAGATCATCGGCTGGCGTTCGTCTTTCGGGGTGCCCTTCGGGTTCGGATCGAGCTTTCCGGCGGTCGTCAGGACGAGATGAACCAGTCCCTTTTTCATGGCGTCGACCAAGAGGTCGATCAGCGGCCCGTCATGCAACTCGTAAAGCGCAAGGTATACTTCGCCGCCCTCCTGCTCGGCGCGATTGACGAGCTTCGTCACGAACGAAAACACATCGCCGGTCAGGAAGGCGCGGATCGGCGACGCCGGCTTCTTGATTTCATCCTTCACGGCTTTCAGTAGATGATCCTCCTTCTTCTTCGCTCCTTGGACGCGCGTCTTCCTGTCCGGCGAGGCAGCGTCACGCATGATCTTGTTTGACGGCGCCTTGTTGACCTCGCTGAGCTGCCTGACGAGGTTCTGCGTGGAAAGAATTCCATTGGTGAAGGTGGCGGAAACCTTGTCGCCGCAGGTGTGGGTGACGTTGACCGAATTGGTGGTGGTGGCCTCGCCAATCGTAAAGAGCGGGTGCTTGGGCCCCTGAAAGCTTGGCAATCCGTTGGCGTCGGTCGCGGGAGCCGTGGGTGACGGCGGAATCGGCATTTGGCCCGGACCGCCAAGCCCGACCGGCACGATTTCATAATGCACCTTGAAATCGATCGGCCGCACGTCGGTGGTGTTGCGGGACTTTCGAAGCGTCAGATCCCGCCACTCGAAACGCTGGATCGGCCAGACCGAGCAATCCTGCTCATTCCAGTTGGGATTATTTTGATCCGTAAACGCTACCCAGGTCGGCAAAATGCGGCGCTGGGGCGCATCCCTGCCCGTTTCATGGACGCGCGTGACCATAAAACCGACGCAGCCGTCAATCTTTTGTTCGACATCCCAGGCAATGTAGCCGACTTCGCCATTGCACCATGCCCCGGCGCGGGTGACCAATTTCATTTTGCGCTCCTGCGAAATAAATTATTGAAATGCAATTGCAGCGGCAGGCTAGTGCATTAGCCGCACGAGTCAATCAGGCGTTGAATTTAAAAAAAGACTAACGTGCCCTTCCGAAACGGAAAGGGCCGGACCGCCGCCGCGGTAGCGACGGCAATCATGGCCGGGCATGCGATCAAATCCCTGGCCGGCTGTCGCAAGCCTCAGCGAGGCGATCATCGTTGCGAGACGTCAGGGCGGAATGCAACCAGGGACAATAACCAGGGTCTAACCGCTTCGTGCGCAACGACGATCTAAATCCCGCCCTACTCCGATTTGTCGATATTCCAGAAGATCGGCGTCGCCGGACCGTCGAGCACGCCGGTCAGCGACTTCCGCCAGGCGCTGGGCGCGAGATATTGCCCGAGCGGGATGTAGATCACCTGCTCATAGGCTTCCTGCTGGATTTCGGCAGCGATCTTCTTTTGCTCCTCCGGCGAGGACGAGCGCGCGAAAGCGTCCTTCAACTGTTCGATCTTGGCGTCTTCCGCCCAGCCGAACCAGCCGCCGTTCTTGCCTCTGCCGCCAATGGAGAAGTTCGCGATCGGATTGACCACGTCGGCGCCGACCCAGTTGGTAAAGAACATGTTCCAGCCGCCCTCTTTCGGCGGCTTCTGGCTGGCGCGACGGGTGACCACGGTCTGCCAGTCGGTGGCCTGCACATCCACCTTGAAGCCGGCGTCGCGCAGCAATTGCGCCGCCACGATCGGTTGCGCCTTCAGCGTCACGACATCGCCGGGCGCCATGATCACCACAGGCGTGCCGTCATAGCCGGATTCGGCCAGCGCTTTTTTCGCCTCCGCCATGCCGTTGCCTTTCACCAGCGTCTCCGAGCCGGCATCGGTCGCCAGCGGCGTACCGCAGACGAAAAACGCGCCGCAGATCTTGTAATAGTCGGGATTGCCGACCAGCGCATCCAGCACGTCCTTCTGGTTCATCGCCAGCAAGGCCGCGCGGCGAACCTTGACGTTATCGAACGGCGGATAGAGGAAGTTCATCCGCCCGAGCGTCTGGAAGCCGAGCTTGTTCAGCGTTTCGACCTTCAGATCCTTGTTGGCCGCCAGCATCGCCAAGAGCTCGAACGGCGGGTTCTCGATGAAATCGATATCGCCTGACTGCAGCGCGTTCACCGCGGTCTGCGCGTCCGGCATCGTGATCCATTCGACGCGATCGACCTTCACCACCTTGCCGCCGGAGGTCCAGCTTGCGGCCTCCTTGCGCGGCAGATAGTCCGGGTTCTTTTCATAAACGGCTTTCACGCCGGGCTGGAATTCCGCAGCCACGAACTTGAAGGGACCGGATCCGATCTGTTCCTTCATCTGCTGGCCCGCGGGCGTTTCCGCCATTCGCTTCGGCATCATGAACGGCACATAGGACGACGGCTTGCCAATCGATTCCAGCACCAGCCCGTAGGGCTCTTTCAGTTTCAGCGTGATGGTCTTGGCGTCCGGCGCCTCGATGCTGGCAGTGAAATCCATCAGCTTCTGGCCCATATTGTCGCTCCGGCCCCAGCGCTTCAGCGACGCCACGCAATCCTCCGCCGCGACCGGCGCGCCGTCATGCCACTTCAGGCCGTCGCGCAAGGTGAAGGTGTAGGTGAGCTTGTCATCGCTGACTCTCCAGTCCGCCATCTGCGGCTGGATCTTGAAATTGGCGTCGGTCGCCAGCAGCGTGTCATAGACCATGTAGCCGTGATCGCGGGTGATGTAAGCGGTGGTGAACCCGGGATCGATGATGCGCAGGTCGGAATGCATCACCGCGGTGATGGTCTTGCCGGCGGCGATCGCCGGCAGCGTCAACGCTGCCGAGAGCGCGAGGACCGACAGGGCAACGCTCGTTACCGTGCGACGTTTCCAATGCGAGATGGGCAACATTCGATCTCTCCTGACGTGAATCTGGTCAAAACCCGATGATTTGCTATGCATGCGGCGCGTTATTTAGGCGCACTAACATGCTGAAACCCTTGGGTATTTGAGACTTGCACCAAGCGCGTTGCGCGTCAATCGGGTTTTGCTGCATGGCCGAGGCCGCAATTGCGGGCTTACACTTGCGACGGGTTTCACTTTACAAATTCGCCGCCGATCCTTCTCGTAAGGACTGTCGGCAAGTCGCGCCTCGCTTGAATGCGCGGTCGAAATCTCAAGAGCATCGCCATGAATCCAGCCGATCTTCCGTTCGATTCCGAAGCCATGCTGCTGGGACTGCGCGGCTGGGTGGAATGCGAAAGCCCGACCTGGGATGCGAGCGCTGTGAATCGCATGCTCGACATCGCCGCGCGCGAGATGGTGATCATGGGTGCGTCGATCGAACGCATCGCGGGACGGCAAGGGTTTGCCGGCTGCATCCGCGCACGCTTTCCGCATCCCAGACAGGGCAAGCCCGGGATCCTGATCGCAGGGCATCTCGATACCGTTCATCCCCTGGGCACACTGGAAAAGCTTCAGTGGCGGCGCGAAGGCAACAAATGTTTCGGCCCCGGCATCTTCGACATGAAGGGTGGCAATTATCTCTCGCTCGAAGCGATCCGGCAATTGGCGCGGGCTTCCTTCACAACGCCGCTGCCGATCACGGTGCTGTTCACGCCGGATGAAGAAGTCGGCACGCCCTCCACCCGCGACCTCATCGAGGCGGAAGCCGCGCGCAACAAATACGTGCTGGTGCCGGAGCCGGGCCGCGCCAGCAACGGCGTCGTCACCGGACGCTACGCCATCGCGCGGTTCAATCTGGAAGCAACGGGCAGACCGAGCCACGCCGGCGCCACGCTTTCTTCGGGTCGCTCGGCGATCCGCGAGATGGCGCGCCAGATCATCGCCATCGACGGCATGACAACGGCGGACTGCACCTTCAGCGTCGGCATCGTGCATGGCGGCCAATGGGTCAATTGCGTCGCCACCACCTGCACCGGCGAAGCCCTGAGCATGGCGAAGCGGCAGGCCGATCTCGATCGCGGTGTCGAGCGGATGCTGGCGCTGTCCGGCACCGCCAATGATGTTACGTTCAAGGTGACGCGCGGCGTGACGCGGCCGGTGTGGGAGCCGGATGCGGGAACCATGGCGCTGTATGAAAAGGCGCGCGGGGTCGCGCAAGCGATGGGCGTCGAGCTTCCGCACGGCAGCGCAGGCGGCGGCTCCGACGGCAATTTTACTGGCGCGATGGGAATCCCGACGCTCGATGGCCTCGGCGTGCGCGGCGCCGATGCGCATACGCTCAATGAACACATCGAAGTCGACAGCCTCGCCGAGCGCGGCCGCCTGATGGCGGGATTGCTGGCAACGTTGGAGTGAGGCGCCGAACGGGGTTCGCGGCGATCAGAACTTTAAGCTTAAACTGTTTGCAATGGCACGGGACTTGCTAAAAGCTCCGCTGGGCTAAAAGCTCCGCTGGGCTAAAGGCTCCGCTGGGCTAAAGGCTCCGCTGGGCTAAAAGCTCCGCTGGGGCGGCAGAGTGCGAGAGTGGCATCATGATGGGTTTCTGCAGCGTTCCGCAATCTGGATCCGTCGCCCCTGCGAAGGCAGGGACCCACAGCCCCCGGCCTACATTGTCGTTCCGAACGTCTGCTCCAGCATTCCATCGAGAGTTCCCGGCGCATGGGTCCCTGCTTTCGCAGGAACGACGGGGTGGGTGATCCCTGATGTTCTTATATCTGCTACGTCGCATCCTCGCTGCCATTCCCGTCATGGGCGTGGTGGCGCTGTTCGTGTTTCTCTTGCTGCGGCTGACGCCCGGCGATCCCGCTGCGATTCTGGCCGGCGATAATGCGACGCCCGAACAGCTCGCGCGCATCCGCACCTCGCTCGGACTAAATGAACCGCTCTATGCTCAATTCTTCACCTGGATCGGCAAGCTCGCGCATGGCGATCTCGGCGTGTCGCTGATATCGAATGTGCCGGTGCTGAAAATGATCGGCCAACGTGTCGAACCGTCGATCTCGATCGCGTTGTCGACCATCATTCTCGCCATCGTCATCGCGGTGCCGCTTGGCGTGATCGCCGCCTGGAAACAAGGCACCTGGATCGACCGGTTCGTGATGGGATTGTCGGTGGTAGGCTTCTCCGTCCCGGTGTTCGTGATCGGCTATGTCCTGATCCAGATTTTTGCCATCGATCTGCGCTGGGTGCCGGTGCAGGGTTTTAGAAGCATCGCCGCAGGCTTTGGTCCGTTTCTCGAGCGCATCATTTTGCCGACCTTTACCTTGTCTTTCATCTACGTCGCCCTGATCGCACGCATGACCCGGGCGGCGATGCTGGACGTGCTGGGTGAAGATTACGTGCGCACCGCGCGCGCCAAGGGCATCAATGAAAGCGCTGTGCTGCTTCGCCACGCGCTGCGCAACGCCGCCGTGCCCGTCATCACCGTGATCGGGACCGGATTTGCGCTGCTGATATCGGGCGTCGTGGTCACCGAGAGCGTGTTCAACCTGCCGGGGATCGGACGCCTCACCGTCGATGCCGTGCTGGCGCGCGATTACCCGGTGATCCAGGCCATGATCCTTTTGACGTCAGGCATCTATGTCACCGTCAATCTCCTGATCGATGTCGCCTACACCTTGCTCGACCCGAGGATCAGGTACTGATGGCGATCGAAACCCTTCCCGAACCGTCGATCCCGATCACCACGCCGTTCCGGCCACGGCTGGGATTCCTGACGGCGACGCCGATCATCGCCGCAGCCACCATCTGCCTTGCACTGGTGACAGCGTCTGCGATCCTCGCCCCCTGGCTTTCGCCGCACGATCCGTTGCTGCTTGCACCGGCGCAGCGGCTGAAGCCCGCGAGCGCGCAATTTCTGCTGGGCACCGACGGTTACGGCCGCGACGTGTTATCGCGGATTCTTTACGGCGGACGGATCTCGCTGCTGATCGGCCTCGGCGCCGCCGTGATCAGTATCGGCGTTGGTCTTTTGATCGGCCTGGTCTCCGGCTTTTTCAAGTGGGTCGACGCGGTCATGATGCGCGTCATGGATGGGCTGATGGCGATCCCGAGCATTCTGCTTGCGATTGCCGTGGTCTCGCTATCGGGCGCCAGCCTGATGACGGTTCTGGTCGCCATCACCATTCCCGAAATTCCGCGGGTGGCGCGGCTGGTGCGCTCGGTCGTGCTGTCGGCGCGCGAGGAACCTTATGTGGAAGCCGCGATCTCGGTCGGCTCCAGCCTGCCCAAGATCATGTGGCGGCATTTGATGCCGAACACGATTGCGCCCTTGATCGTTCAGGGCACTTACGTCTGCGCTTCCGCCATCCTCACCGAGGCGATCCTGTCATTCCTCGGCGCCGGCATCAGCCCGGAGACGCCGACCTGGGGCAACATCATGGCCGAGGGCCGTGCTTATTTTCAGATCAAACCGTCGCTGATCTTCTGGCCGGGACTGCTGCTGTCGATCGCGATCCTCAGCGTCAACCTGATCGGCGATGCCGCGCGCGATGCGCTCGATCCCCGCATGAAACAGCGGGAGGGCGGCAAGTGAGCGAAGTAAAGGGAACGCCGCCGTCATTGCGAGCGAAGCGAAACAATCCAGAGTCGCGCGGCAAAGAAAGGTCCGGATTGCTTCGTCGCTACGCTCCTCGCAATGACGGCGGAGAGAGCGGAGAGCGATGACATGACCAACATCGTTCTCTCCATCGACGATCTCGTCGTCGGCCTCGGCAAGAGTTCTCGCAATGAGCGGATCATCGACGGCGTCTCGTTGCAGGTGCGCGAGGGCGAGACGCTGTGCCTGGTTGGCGAAAGCGGCTCGGGCAAATCCGTCACCTCGCTGACCGTGATGGGGCTCTTGCAAAAAGGCTCGCTGGTGCCGAGCGCCGGCAGCATCACACTGATCGGCGAAGAACTTCTCGGCGCCAGCGACCGGCGGCTGCGGCAATTGCGCGCCACCACCATGGCGATGATCTTTCAGGAGCCGATGACGGCGCTCAATCCGGTCGTCCCGGTCGGCCGCCAGATCGACGAGGTGCTGCGGGTCCACACCGGTCTGGACGCGCGCGCACGGCGCAAACGCATCCTGGCCATGATGGAACAGGTGCGGCTGCCGGAAGTCGAACGCATTTTCGCGTCCTATCCGCATCGGCTGTCGGGCGGCCAGCGCCAGCGCATCATGATCGCGATGGCGCTGGTGCTGGAACCCAAACTCCTGATCGCGGACGAGCCGACCACCGCGCTCGACGTCACCACGCAAAAGCAAATTCTCACGTTGATCCGCGACCTGCAAAGGGATCGCGGCACCGCCGTGCTGTTCATCACCCACGACATGGGCGTGGTCGCGGAGATCGCCGATCGGGTCGCGGTGATGCGTCAAGGGCGGCTGGTCGAGACCGGGACGCTCGATGCCATCCTGCGCACGCCGGCGATGGAGTACACCCGCAATCTTCTGTCGGCGGTGCCGAGCCTGGTGCCGCGTGCGCCGCGCGCCGAGAGCACCGAACCGGTGGTGCTGGAGGCCAACGAACTCGGCAAGGTCTATCGCGAACGCTCCTTCTTCGGCGGCGTCCGCGAAGTGGCGGCGGCCCAGGATATCACACTCACCTTGCGAAAGGGCCGCACGCTCGGCATCGTCGGCGAAAGCGGGTCCGGCAAGTCGACGGTGGCGCGCTGCATCGTTCGGCTGATCGATCCGACCTCCGGCGGCATTCGGCTGGCGGGCAGTGAAATCTCCGAGCTGTCGCGCCGGCTGCTGCAGCCGCACCGCAAGCGCATCCAGATCATCTTCCAGGATCCGTATCGCTCGCTCAATCCACGCATATCCGTTGGCGAGACCATCGCCGAAGGCCCGATCAATTACGGCATGCCGCGTGACGAGGCGTTGGCCAAAGCGAGCGAGCTGCTCGAACTGGTCGATCTGCCGCCTGACGCCATCTCGCGCTATCCGCACCAGTTCTCCGGCGGCCAACGCCAGCGCATCGCCATCGCGCGCGCGCTGGCGCTGGATCCCGACGTGTTGGTGGCGGACGAAGCGGTCTCGGCGCTCGACGTCTCGGTGCAGGCGCAGGTGCTGGAGCTGCTCGACGAGATCCAGAACCGGCTCGGCATCGCGCTGTTGTTCTTCACCCACGATCTGCGGGTAGCCGCGCAGATCTGCGACGATGTCGCTGTGATGCAGCATGGCCGTATCGTCGAACAGGGGCCAGCCGCAGAAGTCCTGACAAATCCGCAAGTGGCCTATACCCGCGCGCTGCTCGATGCCGCGCCCGGACGCGGATGGGATTTTGCGAAGTTTCAGCCGATTGCGATGGCAGCCTCATCCTGAGGGAGCGGCGTCTTCGCCGCGTCTCGAAGGATGAGCGGCACCATCGGGGCCCATGGTTCTCCCGGCGGTACGAAGCATCGTCCGGAGACGCGCGAAGACGCGCTCCTCACCATGAGGAGCACTCATAGCATCCAGAAATAGCGCCATGCCATGCAGACCGGGATTGCTTCGTCGCTTGCGCATCCGGCAATGACGAGTCTAACGTCGCATGCACCAACTAGCTGAGACAGAATTGATGACCCGTATCGCCGTTGGCGCTTTTCTACACGAGACCAACACCTTTGCGCCGACCAAGGCGACCTACGCCGATTTCGTGCATGGCGGCGGCTGGCCGGCCATGGCCCGCGGCGCCGATGTCCTCAAGGTGATGCGCAACATCAATGTCGGGCTGGCAGGCTTTGTCGGACAAGCCGAAGCCAATGGCTGGGAGATGGTGCCTACCATCTGCTGCGGCGCCAGCCCGTCGGCGCATGTGACCAAGGATGCCTACGAGCGCATCGTCAAGGTGATGGTCGACGGCATCGCGGCGGCGGGGCGACTTGATGCCGTCTATCTCGATCTGCACGGCGCCATGGTGACCGAACATCTCGACGACGGCGAAGGCGAAATTCTCGCGCGCGTGCGCCGGGTGATCGGCAACGACCTGCCGCTGGTGGCCAGCCTTGATCTGCACGCCAACGTCACGCCGCAAATGGTGGAGCAAGCGGACGCGCTCATCGCCTACCGCACCTACCCCCATACCGATATGGCCGGCACCGGCCGCGCTGCCGCAAAACATCTCGCGCTGCTGCTGCAGACCAAACGGAAACTTGCAAAGGCGTTCCGGCAATTGCCGTTTCTGATCCCGATCAGCTGGCAATGCACCAACGATCAGCCGACCAGGGGCATCTACCAAAGACTGGCGGCAATGGAGAGCGAAACTGTCCCGACATTGTCCTTTGCGCCGGGTTTTCCGGCGGCGGATTTTGTCGATTGCGGTCCGAGCGTGTTCGCCTATGGCAAGACCCAGGCCGACGCCGATGCCGCGGCGGACGCGATGGCGAAACTTGTGGTCGGGCACGAAGACGATTTCGACGGCCGTATCTACACCCCCGACGAAGGCGTGCGCCACGCCATGGAGCTGGCAATGCGCGCGGCCAAGCCGGTCGTGATCGCCGACACCCAGGATAATCCCGGCGCCGGCGGCGATTCCGACACCACCGGCATGCTGCGCGCGCTGGTCCGCAATAACGCCACCAAAGCCGCGATCGGCGTGATCTATGATCCCGTCTCGGCCAAGGCCGTGCATGCCGCCGGCGTTGGCGCAACCGTTACGCTCGCGCTTGGCGGCAAGTCCGGCATCCCGGGCGATGCGCCGTACACGGAGACCTTCATCGTCGAGAAATTGTCGGATGGACAGTTCGTGGCGCCCGGTCCCTATTATGGCGGCCGCGACATGGACATGGGACCGTCGGCAGCTTTGCGGATCGGCGGTGTCAGGGTCGTGGTCTCATCGCACAAGGCGCAGCTCGCCGATCAGGCCATGTTCCGCTATGTCGGCATCGAGCCGACCGAGCAGTCCATTCTGGTCAACAAGAGCTCGGTGCATTTCCGCGCCGATTTCGAGCCGATCGCGGAAAGACTTCTGATCTGCGCCGCGCCGGGCGCCATGCCCGCGGACACTGCCGCATTGCCGTGGACGCGGTTGCGTCCGGGCATTCGCATCAAGCCGAACGGCCCTGCTTTTTCTCCCGCCTTCAAATCACCTTCGCTCTCTCCTGCCATCGGATAACAGACATGCCCAATATCGACCGCATCGAAGGCTTTGCCGACGAACTCACCGCCATTCGGCGCGACCTCCATGCGCATCCCGAGATCGGCTTCGAGGAAGTCCGCACCTCCGGCATCGTCGCCGACAAACTGACGCAATGGGGCATCGAGGTGCATCGCGGCCTCGGCGGCACCGGCGTGGTGGGCGTGCTCAAGGGCAAAGGCACCGGCGGCAAGCGGATTGGACTCCGCGCCGACATGGACGCGCTGCCGATGGAAGAGAATACCAACCTGAAATGGCGTTCCAGCATTCCCGGCCGGTTCCACGGCTGCGGCCATGACGGCCACACCACCATGCTGCTCGGCACCGCCCACTACCTTGCGGAGACCAGGAATTTCGACGGCACCGTGCATTTCATTTTCCAGCCGGCGGAAGAAGGCCTCGGCGGCGCGCGTGCCATGATCAAGGACGGACTGTTCGAGAAGTTTCCGTGCGACGAGCTTTATGGGCTGCATAACGCGCCCGACCTGAACCATGGCGAGATTGCCATCCTTCCGGGACCCGCGATGGCCGGCGCCGACTTCTTCGATATCACCATCAACGGCTATGGCGCCCATGGCGCGATGCCGGAGCGCTCCAAGGATCCCGTTGTCATCGCCATGACGCTTGGACAGGCGCTGCAGACCATCGTCAGCCGCAACGTCGATCCGCTGAAATCGGCGGTGTTGTCGATCACGCAGATTCATTCGGGCTCCGCCTATAATGTGATTCCGGGCGAGGCAAAACTGTGCGGCACCGTCCGTGCATTTTCCGACGAGGTGCGCTCACTGATCCGCGAACGGATGCGCGCGCTCTGCTCCGGCATCGCCAGCGCCTTCCAGGTCGAAATCGTTGCCGATATCAGAGACACCTTCAGCGTGCTGGTAAACCAGGAAGAACAGTCCAGAGTGATCGAGCAAGTCGCCCGTACCGTGGTCGATCCCGCCAAAGTCATCACCAGGACACAGCCGAAGATGGGCAGCGAAGATTTCGCCGACATGCTGCAAGCGGTGCCCGGCGCGTATTTCTGGGTGGGCCACGAAGGCTCGGTGCCGCTGCACAATCCCGGCTATATTCTCGACGACAAGATTTTGCCAATCGGCGCCAGCATGTTCGCACGCATCATTGAAACCCGTCTTCCGGCAGGCGCCCATGCATAAATCAGAATCGAACGAGGACGTGACGTCGCTGCACGATCTCAGCGCCGTCGACCTGATCGCCGGCTTTCGCGCCAGGCAATTCTCCCCTAGCGAGGTGCTGGAGGACGTGCTGGTGCATATCGCGATATGGGAACCGCACATCAAGGCGCTCTACGCCTTCGATCCCGAAGGCGCACGCGCGACCGCGAAGGCATCGACCGACCGCTGGCGGCAAGGCGAGCCGACAGGTCCGCTTGACGGTGTCCCGGTCACGATCAAGGACAATATCGCCACCAAGGGCGTGCCGGTGCCGCTCGGCGCAGCCTCCGTCAAGCTCGTGCCGTCGCCGGTGGATGCGCCACCAGCGGCGCGGCTGCGCGAGGCGGGCGCGGTGATCTTCTCCAAGACCACGATGCCGGATTACGGCATGCTGTCGTCGGGTCTTTCCAGCTTCCACCCCCTCACCCGCAATCCCTGGGATCTCGGCAAGAATCCCGGTGGCTCCAGCGCAGGCGCCGGCGCAGCCGGTGCTGCCGGTTACGGCCCGCTCCATCTCGGCACCGACATCGGTGGCTCGGTGCGGCTGCCATCCTGCTGGTGCGGCCTGGTCGGGCTGAAGCCCAGCCTGGGGCGGATTCCGATCGACCCCTCCTATGTTGGCCGGGTTGCGGGACCGATGACGCGCACCGTCGATGACGCGGCATTGATGATGAGCGTGCTGTCGCGGCCCGATCGCCGCGACGGCATGAGCCTGCCGCCCGACAGCATCAACTGGAAGGCGCTCGACAAGTCGCCGCGAAAATTGCGCGTTGGCCTGATGCTCGATCTCGGCGTCGGCCAGTCGCTGGAGCGGGACGTGCGCGATGTGGCGGTGCAAGCCGCGAAGGCGTTCGAGGCCGCGGGCGCCGTCGTCACCGAGGTCGACGGCGTGCTGACGCGCGAGATGCTCGACGGGCTCGACAATTTCTGGCGCGCACGGATGTGGGACGATCTTTCCAAATTGACGCCAGACGAGCGCGCCAAGGCGTTGCCCTATATCCATCAATGGGCGGAGCGAGGCGCGAAGCTCACGGGCGTCGATGTGATCAGGGGCTTCAACGCCACCATGGCCATACGATCAGCGGTGGCAAAGCTGTTCTGCAATCTCGACTATGTGATCTCGCCGGTGGCGCCGGTGGTGAATTTCGCGGCCGAGTTGGCGGCGCCGATCAACGATCCCGACCAGCCGTTCGAACACATCTGTTACACCGTGCCATGGAACATGTCGGAAAATCCGGCGATCTCGATCAATGGCGGCTTTAGCGCCAGTGGATTTCCGATCGGCGTACAGATCGTCGGTCGCCGCTTCGACGATCTCGGCGTGCTCGCAATGGCCAAGGCGTTCGAAGGCCTGCGCGGCCCGCAAAGGCCGTGGCCGGCGCCGCCGAAAAAGTAAACCAAAACGCCCCCGTCATGGCCGGGCTTGTCCCGGCCATCCACGTCTTGGCTGCTCCGGGGCAGGAAGAAAGACGTGGATGCCCGGCACAAGGCCGGGCATGACGATCTTCTCGAATAGCTCGACACAAGACAAACAACAGGAAGGGAATCCCGATGGCGTATGAGACGATCAGATACGAGGTCGCCGAGCAAATTCTCACGGTTACCCTGAACCGGCCCGACAAGCTCAACGCGTTCAACGGCGCCATGCAGAAGGAATTGATCGACGCCTTCGATGCGGCCGACAAGGACGACAATATCCGCGCCATCATCGTCACCGGCGAAGGCCGCGGCTTCTGCGCCGGCGCCGATCTTTCTTCCGGCGCCGACACTTTTGATCGCGACGCGCGGCGCGGACCGGCGAAGCGGCTCGCCAATGGCGCCGTCGACTACAGCGATCAAAATGTACGCGATGGCGGCGGCATGGTGACCTTGCGCATCTTCAAATGCCTCAAGCCCGTGATCGCCGCCGTGAACGGGCCAGCGGTCGGCATCGGCGTCACCATGCAACTCGCCATGGATATCCGCATCGCCTCGGAGAATGCGCGCTTCGGTTTCGTGTTCTCCCAGCGCGGCATCGTGCCGGAAGCCGCATCGAGCTGGTTTCTGCCGCGCATCGTCGGCATCTCCCAGGCCCTGGAGTGGTGTTACACCGGCCGGGTATTTCCGGCGCAGGAAGCGCTGGCTGGCCGGCTCGTCAGCAAGGTGGTGCCGCCGGACCAGTTGCTGCCGACCGCACGTGCGCTGGCCCGCGAAATCGCCGCCAAGACCGCACCGGTGTCGGTGGCACTGATCCGGCAGATGATGTGGCGGATGCTGGGCGCCGACGATCCGATGGAAGCCCACAAGGTCGACAGCCGCGGCATCTATGCACGCGGGCGTTCGGACGATGTCAGGGAAGGCGTGGTGTCGTTTTTGGAAAAGCGTCCAGCCAGTTTCAAGAACAAGGTTTCGGCCGACATGCCCGACTATTTCCCGTAGTGGAACGAGCGGGAGTATGAGTGAGGACGCCGCTACCTAGATTCCGCAGGGTGGGCAAAAGCCATCGGGTCGCGCGAATGCGCGCTCTGTGACAGGCTCCCGCGTGCCCACCAACCAGATTCGCTTAT
>Ga0137364_10000155_pt1 | contig 23396 bp, 17 predicted proteins | sample SagtaG_10_FD_104798 | JGI IMG/M metagenome (GOLD analysis project Ga0137364, IMG submission 104798) | Vadose zone soil microbial communities from Sagehorn Ranch, Mendocino, California, USA - Sage1_L_20_16 metaG | ecosystem: Environmental > Terrestrial > Soil > Vadose zone | place: USA... | reverse complement strand
CCTGGTAAAAAACTCGGTCTTCGCCGTGGTCCTCCAACCAAATTTCCTCGAGCGTCTCGTGACACTCGAAAAAGAGTTTTTGATTGAACTCGTCGATGCCCTTCAGAAAACGCGGATCGTTTTGAGCTTCCATCAACCGAAATGTCCTTGTAGTATTCCCTTTGGAATCAATGAATCAGAGTAACGCGAAAAACGAATTCACGCTAGAGATCGACTCGCTCTCCTACGGTCCCTACGGCATCGGCCGCCACGAAGGGAAGGCCGTGATGATCCCCAATACGGCTCCCGGAGATAAGGTGCTGGCGCGCATCGTTGAATCAAAAGAAAGATATTCCGTCGGTGAGCTCCTTGGTTTAATGGAGTCGTCTCCCATGCGCCAAAATCCTCCTTGCCCCTACGTTGGCGAGTGCGGTGGCTGTTCTTGGCAACATCTCCATTATGAGGCGCAATTGAAAGCCAAACAGCAAAGTGTCGAAGACGCGCTGCGGCGTATCGGCAAACTAGATAGATTCGAACTGCGGCCGATTATTCCTTCTGTAAATGAATACCACTATCGCAGACGTATACGCCTGCATGTGGACAGTCATAGGAGACTGGGTTTTTATCATGCGTCCTCGCACCGTTTGGTGGAGATCGACTCGTGCCTGATTGCCGTTAACCCCGTCAACGAGTTCATCGTTGCCCTGCGAAACTGGGTCCGACAAATCCGCACCGCGTTGGAATACCTTGAGATCACCAGCGGCGATCGCCCTGAGGAAATGGTCATCGTCGCCAAATCGAATGGGAAGTTTTTTTCCAATGATGAAGTCGTTTGTCGCCGACTGCTGGAAGAAAAGCCGCGAATCCGAGGTCTGATTCTCACGGGCCGTGATGGGCGCCGAACTTGGGGCGAAACTCGCATCTCGGTTTTCACCGAAGAAGACGTCTGCCTGCGCGTGGAGGCCGACGTTTTCACTCAGATCAACCCCGAGGGCAACCGGAAAATCTTAAGCGAGCTTTTGGCAGCCGGCAATTTCGCAGGCGGTGATCGCGTGCTCGAGCTCTACTGTGGCGCTGGCAATTTCACCGTTTCAATCGCCAAACGGGCTCGGGAAATCGTTGCCGTGGAAGGTTACCGTCCGTCGATCGCGAGTGGAAAACACAGCGCTCAGCTGAACGGCATCGGTAATATCCACTGGATCCGCGGTCGCGTACCCGCGACAGTAGAACGCCTGAGGAATCGAAGAGAAAAATTCTCGAAGATTATCCTCGATCCGCCTCGGGCGGGTGCAAAAGGCATGGAACGCGACCTGGGTTCCTTTGATGCGAAAACAATTCTTTACGTCTCTTGTAATCCAACGACCTTGGCGCGCGATCTTTCCGCGTTGACGAAACACGGTTACAGGCTCAGCTTGGTTCAACCCATCGACTTATTTCCGCATACCTTCCACGTCGAGACGCTGGCGGTAATGACGCAATGATAGCTCGGGCAGGTAACCCGCAGCTCGTCTGGAATCCTACGCTTTGACTAGACACCGCCTTTGGTGTATTCGGGCGAGTAATCAGAGACGTTCCGTCTCATCATAGGAATGAGATTGCCGAACGAATTTCCTTCCGTCCGATAACTCCTGTTCCCTATGATCGAAGGAGAAATGATATGAAATACCGGTGCATCTCAGCCGACTCTCATTTGGAGATACGACCCGATAGATATACCAAGCGAGTCCCGGCGAAATATCGCGACCGCGCGCCGAAAGTCATCACTTTAGAAGATGGAACGCTTGCCGTTCTGCAAGAGGGGCAACCTTTGGAGCGGCTTATTTCCAATATCTCCTGCGGCTTACCTTACAAAGACAGAAGACCGTTCGACCCCTTGCCCGGGGAAAATTACGAAAATTCTCCTGGAACGGGATTACCGGAACAGCGGCTGCGGGAACAGGACAAAGACGGCGTTGATGCAGAGGTGTTGTTCCCCGGCAATATAGGACCCGGGTTTTGGCGCGGCATCGGGAATGACGACGCATATAAAGCCGTCATCCGCGCCTATAACGACTGGTTGGCTGAGGAATACTGCTCCTACTCACCGCAACGGCTCATCGGTGTGGGTGTGGTTCCGATCACCAATATCGATGATGCAGTCAACGAACTCCAACATTGTGCCGATCTGGGGCTCAAAGCCGTCGCCATTGATTCGTTTCCTACGGGACAGAGATATCCGACAACCAACGACGACAGATTTTGGGCTGCGGTGGTCGATCTCGAGATGGCTCTCACCATTCATGTGGAGTTTGGCTTTCCACGGCGCGGCCGGGGCGCGCCGGCCGCCGCCGGACCGTCCTTCAAATACACTCGACAGCCTGCCCCGGAGCATCATGTTCCGGACGTGATCGAGCGCTTCAATAAATACGGCTTCAGGGGAAGCAAACAAGTTGTACAAATGATCTGGGGCGGCGTTTTCGAGCGGTTCCCCAAGATCAACATTTACGTCGCGGAAGTTCAAATCGGCTGGGTTCCCAATTGGATGGATCAGATGGATAACGAATATGGAAGACAGCAATATTGGGCGGAGCGGGTGCTAGGTCTACCGCGGCTGCGCCGCCTACCCAGCGAGTACGCGCGTGAAAACTGTTACTGGGGTTTTAACCGCAATCCCGCGGGAGTTCGCATCGCGCGCCAGGAAATGGGCGTCGATAGAGTCATGTGGGCCAGTGATTTTCCCCATCTGGAGTCGGACTGGCCGAACTCCCAACGGGTGATCAAAGAAAACTTCGCCGGCGTGCCGGAAAATGAAACCTGGAAAATGATCGTGGGCAATGCCGTTGATTATTTCCGGCTCGATCACGATCAAACCAGCAAAACAGCCGCGGGACCTAGGGGGATGAGCGCTAGCCACTAAGGTGGATTTTCGAGTTAGATTTTTGTTTCGGAATACCGAATGAACGACGAAGAACGTAACTACAACCACGAGGAGTTTGCCGCCGCTGCTCCTACGCCGGTGAATCCTGGTGAGACGATGCCGGCAAAGGCCGGCGTTTTGGCTCCCGACTTCGAAGCGTCGACTCTGGATGGAACAGTACTTCGGCTGAGCGACTTTCACGGCAAGCGCCATGTTGTCATCATGACCGGCGCCGTCACGAGCCCCATGTGCGCTTTCGAAGTCCCGGCATTCAATCAACTGCACCAGGAATTTGCGAGCCGTGACGTTTCGTTCTTCCTGCTTTATACGCGAGAATCTCATCCGGCGGAAAATTATCCGTCGCATCGCTCATGGGAGCAGAAACTGGCTCATGCGCGTGACCTGCAGCGATTGGAGAATGTCCGATTTCCGATCCTCGTTGACAGCCTCGACGGCAAAATTCACCGCAGCTACGGCACCTGGCCCAACGCCCTTTTCGTCATTCATAAAGATGGCCGGCTTATCTTTCGCAGCAACATGGCCAATGACGGTGAGCTTCGACAATTTTTGGATGACTTGATGGTAGCCGAACGGGCGGCGGCTGAAGAGCGCGTGCTGCACTTGCAGTATTCGGAGCGGATCGTTCTGCATGAGGCCGACCAAGTGACCCATAGACGGGTGTACGAGCGCGCGGGTCCCAAGGCATTCGAAGACTACTGGGCAAAACGACCGCAAAATCGTAATCGATGGCCCTAGGTTTTAAGCAGCCCCTGACTCAGTCCGATCGGAAATTTGACGCAGTGCACGCGCTGCTGAAAGCGCAATTTTTGCTCTTTGGAATACTCATTGGCCTGGTTGCGAGCGGAGCGCCGGCATCACTTGCGGCTACCAAAGACATCGAACGGGTTCGCGTCGGTTATTCGGTGGGAGGGCTTATTCCCTTCCCGGTTGTTGTTGCCAGGGAAACCAGGCTCTTTGAGCAGCTAGGGTTGGACGTGGAGCTCATCAACATCCCTCCGACGCTGGCCGTCACCGCCCTGGTTTCCGGGGATTTGCAGTACGTGGTGTTCGCCGGAACCACACTCAATGCGGCGGTCCGAGGGCTCCCAGTTAAATTGATCATGGTTTATAACGATCGCCCGCTGTTTTCTCTGATGTCCCGGCCGGAGATTCGTTCCATGAAGGAAATGAAAGGAAAAATCTTGGGCATTGCCTCTCTCACTTCTGGTGAATCGTTCTTGTCCAGACGTCTTCTTAAAGAAGCGGGAGTCGACCCCGAGCGGGAACTGATTTTGAGAAGCATTGGCAATACTCCCGATCGGCTGGCTGCTTTAAGATCGGGACTGGTGGATGCCACGACCTTGACCGTTCCCGTGGATATTCAGGCCGAGAAATTGGGTCTCCGGCGGCTTGTCTTCATGGGAGAGGCTCTAGAAAGTATCAGCGGCGGGCTAGGGGTTTCCGATCGTTGGATTCAGCAAAGGCCTGATCAGATCAAGAAGTTGATCGCGGGAGTTTTCCAAGGCATGGCTCACGCACGGGCGCATCGGCAGGAATCTGTCGGGCTGGTTATGTCTAAATGGAAATTGGAGCGGGATGTCGCCGAAAAAGCCTTCGACCTCATGCTCAAGACATGGTCGGAAAACGGCCTCGCATCGGACCAGGCCGTGCAGCTTGGGATTGAGGAGAGTTTGAAAATCTCTTCCATCAAGCAACCGGTGCCTGTGTCCCGAGTCGTCGACTTTAGCTTCGCCCATGAAGTGTTCCGAGAACTGAAAGGAAAATGAAGCCCGATTGCGAGACATTGCTAAACAGCACACCAGTGTTCTCGAAAATATCGCTGACGGAGCTGGAATGAATCCCAAAGAATTTTCTTTGAAGCCGACGCGGATGCGCACGCATCCGCACACGACTCGATCACGTTTGATGATCGAGGTCGCCTCCGAACTCGTCAATAGAAGAGACTGGCCCTATCTCCAGGCTCGTGTGAGCTTGCGTCAACAGGGATCGGACGAATGGCCGGTGACGTTGTTTGCGAGCGACAGTCCCGCAACCATCCAAGAGGTTGCGTCCGGCAAGGTGCAGTTTGCCATCATTAATCCATCCATGATCCTTAAAATGGCGGCGTTGGGAAGCGCCCCTTTCAAAGAGCCTCTTGCACTGAGAGCTATCGCCGTTCTACCGAGTTCAGATCAGATGGTCTTCGCCGTCGCCCGGGAAACCGGCTTGATGTCCTTTACGGACATTCGCGAGCGCCGATTCCCGTTGAAGGTTTCTCTTCGCGGCCAGCGGGACCACTCTCTTCACGTAATCATAAAGCACGTGCTCGATGCCGCGGGATTTTCGCTGGACGATATCGTCTCTTGGGGCGGAGAAGTCAGATATGACGCCGGCATGCCCTACGGAGATAAGCGCATCGGTGCCGTGCAAAGGGGTGAAATCCACGCCATTTTCGATGAAGGCGCGAGCACGTGGGGCAATATGGCGTTGGAATTGGGAATGACTTTCTTAGCTCTGGATGAAATTGTCCTAAAACGCTTAGAAACGGCCGGTCTTCGTGGAGGTCTAATCGAAAGAAACAATTTCCCCAAACTAGCCGGCGACGTCTCTTCACTCGACTTCAGCGGTTGGCCCATCTATACGCACAAAGACACTCCTGACACGCTGGTCACCGATTTTTGCAGGGCGCTGGAAGCGAGCAAAGATCGCATTCCCTGGGCACAGGAAGCTCCGCTACCTCTCGTACAAATGGTGCGTGATACTCCTGAAGGCCATCTCGAAGTGCCGTTGCATCCTGCAGCCGAACGGTTCTGGCGGGAATGCGGGTACCTAGACTAGCCGCCAATTAGCGTGTCGAGTATTATCAACCCGATTGGAGATGCCCGTTTACCGGCGCCTTCTATTTCGCGCGTTGGAGTGATCGAGCGCTTCGCCCCAGCGGGAAAGAAAGGCCATGACAAACCCGCGCTCGTTGGCGGATTCCACCGCCAATGGGGCAAGCGCCATCGCGACGGCTAAGGCGATATGATAGCCGATCGAGCGAGAGGCCAGGGAGCGACGATAGGCCGGATGCGATCGGTTGACCCAGACCGTAGATTCCACCAAGCGTCCGAGCTCCGGATCCTCAGCACGGTCTTCGAACTGAATATCAAGCCCGTAATGTGCCGGCCTTCGCGCGACGCCTTTGCCCGGCAAAAGCACACCGTGATCCTGCGCTGTCTCGGCATGTGTCGGTTCAGCATCGTCCGGTTGCGTTTCGCCTGATTTTCCAGCCGATGGTTCCCTTATCTCTTCCGCATTCCTGTCCGTCTCCGACTGTTCCATGACTGAGGCTGCGACGAATGCGCGGGGATCCGTGACTTTGCCGCTCGATCCTAAAGGCAATCTTTTCTGGCCGCCCGAGCGCCGCTCCACCAGAGAAGCCAGCAGCGGAAATTCGCAGGCGAGGTCTTCGAGCACGTGCACCAAATCTCTCTGTAACGGCCGGACTTCCCTGGGAGGCGCTTCTTCGATCGATTCTCGCGCATCTCCCCAGGCGGCAAGCTGCCTTGATACGGCTTCCTGAATTGCCTTGCGGTAGCCAAGATACATCGCGCCACGCGCGCCGCTGCGGATGAAATCTCCTTTGGCGAGAGTCAAACAAGCTGCCAGCTCCGGGACTTCGATCAGCCCGCCCACACGCTCGGGAACCGAAGGCGTCAGCCCCAGCCAATCCCACCCTCGTCGAATCACTTTACCGTAGGTGCTGATCGCGAGGCCGCGCCCTTCTTCCGGGAGCGAGACGTCTTCACATATCAAATAGCCGAATGCCGAGGGCTTCCGCTTGCGCAATAACCGAATTTCCAAAGGACCCTGGAGCGGTGCCCTCCAACGCGGTTTTTCCAATCGGCGGCCGTTGACGTGGAACGCAACGCCTTCGGGATAATGTGCGGCGAGAAAATTATCGAACGTCGGATCGAGCAAAGGCTGAAAATGGCGGTGTATGGTGACTTCCAGAAAACCGGGATCCAACAATGGGGATAGAGCGTTGTGAACTTTGAGCCGCACGGCCGTGCCGCGTTCGGGCACCAAACCGGGAGGAGACAACCATTTCCAGGGTGCCCGATGGCGCGAAGCCAGACGCCAGGAGGTCGCCACATGGCTTTTCCCCCGGCGCGTTTCCGTCACCACTTCCTCACACACCAACAAGCCAAGCTTGATGCCGACGCCGGCGAAGCCGATACCTTGCCCGCGCGTTTTGCTGCTCGCGGCGATGTCGTGATACCGGGCCAACTCCCGGCGGCGCATTCCGGAGCCATTATCGACCGTGGTCAGGGTACTGGACGACGGATCGCATTCGAAGGTGATCTGCGTGGCACCCGAGTCGAGAGCATTGGCGATGATCTCCGTGAGAATGGTCTCCTCGATCGATCCCGGATAGGCATCGCGCAAGTCCTCCAAAAGGTGCAGCAGATCGACTCGAGTTTCACCCATTTATCACGTTCCCTTGACTTGATTTTCGTTGAAACACGACCGAATCGCTATGAAGCATTTCATCAGCCGATGAGTGGTCTGTATGGATTCAGCGGATCGGATCTCGGAAGATTAGTCTTTCGGATCTATGCAAATTTTCTAGAGCGAAGGTTTTGCCGCAAGCGCCATCGACATGCTTTCTCGTCCGATCTCAATCACGGATGCACGCTCTCAAGAAACCAATCCGTAGGAATCTCGTGTCCCACTCCCCTCTTCTTAGCCTCCGAGTAAACTGCTGCACCGACCGCGGCAAACTGAAGACCGACCCCGATGTTATTCAGGAAGCAGGTGGTTTCTTCAGCGCTGGCTCGGCCCGGAACTTTCCCGGTGATGAGCTCTCGAAGCTCGGGAGCGGCGAGCCAAAAAGGATGCTCGACCAATAAACTCGCAGCTTGCCCAGGCCCCTTTCGAATGATGTCGATGGCGTCGTGAGCTTCTATCCCCTCATCGCCGAAGCCGGCGACGTAGTTCTCCGGGGCGTGCTTGTGAGTGTGGATGATCAGCCGATCCACTTTTCGTATCGTCTCTTCGCCCAGCTCAGGAACCCGCACGCAAGTCAAGTGCACGCCGGGCTTGACCCACTCGGGGCTGACGACCCGCGATAGAGAATTCGTCGTGGTGGCAATAACGTCAGCGCCGCGCGCGGCTTCTTCCGGATCGCCGACCGGCCGTACCTCGGCCGTGACTTTTTGCGCCATCGCTTTGGCGAATGCTTCGCGATTGGCCTTCGTCGGGCTGTACACTCTTACTTTTTTGATGTTTCGCACGGCACACATGGCGGGTAGATGGCTCCCTGCCTGCCAGCCGGCACCGAAGATCGCCAGCGTGCTGGCATCCTCGCGCGCGAGATAGCGAGCCGCCAAGGCGCTGCTGGAAGCGACGCGCATTCTCTGGACCACGCCGTCGGGAAAAATGGCGAGCGGCTCGCCGTTCTCCGTCGAAAACAACATGACTAGACCAACATATTTGCCACCGGGAGCAGCAGGTACTTTGGTCTTTAACATTCTGCCGTCTTGCTGTCGCCAGCGGATAATGTCGGAATTGACGCGCAGGGCCACGATGGGTGGATCGACGAGCCCCGCCTCCATCGATTTGAAGGCATACACGCCGGACTCGTTGGGCGACGGCAACACCAAATCCGTGCGCGGCCGATTGATCGCCGTACCTTTGTCCCAGCTCTTATAGGCCTGTTCTAACGTTTCAATACACGTCTTGATAGACAGAAAAGATTCGATCTCTTCGTTGCTCAGTATCAGCATGATTGCTGGCATATCAACCGGGCGAATCAAGGTCAAGAAAAACCATTGGGAGGAAGTTCGGAGTGCCTAAGCTGCTTTTTTCTTGACTCGCTCAGTGGATGCGTTTAAGGTGCGGAAACATTTGCAGGCGCCGATTGCCCCCCGTTCTCGCACGTTTTGGCATTCCCTGGCGCATGCAAATATGAGCTTTTAACGACGCGTTGGGAGAACTGCTTAGAGCGTGACCATCAAGAGATACAATGCGGGTATCCAGAGAGCGAAGGGAGTGTTGGAACTGGCCGCTTCCCTGTACGAAAGCTCTCTCTCTTCCGAATCGTGGCGCGCGGCGGAGGGCGTGCTGCAAACCGATTCGCGCCTCGGCAATGCGCTGAAGTTGTCGCTCCGCGCCAAATCAAACGATCGAAAAGGTATTTCGCTTTCTTTCGCCACTGGCGGTTTTCGCGAGATCAGAGCGCTGGCCGAAGGCAAGCTCTCCCTCGCCTGGGTCAACCCTTCGGTGTGCTTGACCATGGCTTACCGAGGCAAAGGCCCGTTCCCTAAGCGCCTTCCGCTGCGAACGATCGCGGTATTTCCCTCCTACGACGTGATGGGCTTTGCCGTGCACGAATCGACCGGCGTCACCTCCCTCACGCAAATCAAAAAAGAACGCTTTCCGCTCAAGCTTTCGACCAGACTGGTAACCCAGAATGCTCTGAAGGAAAATTCAACCATGTTTACCGTGGCGGCCGTTATGCGGGCCGCTGGGTTTACGTTTGGTGACATTCGCAAGTGGGGCGGAGAAATTCATTTGGCTCCTAGGCCCAGCGATCCGGCTCGGCGCGCCACCATCGAGAGCGGGACAGTCAACGCGATCTTCGATGAGGGGATCAAGAGTTGGGCGGGGACCGCTCTGGATCATGGTTTTAACTTCTTGCCCGTGGAAGGAGCGGTTCTTAAGCGTCTGGGGGCGATGGGGTATCGCCCGGCCGTCATGCCCAAGTCCCGATTCCACGGAATGGCTGAAGATATTACAACCATCGATTTCAGTGGCTGGCCGATGATCGTTCGCGCCGACATGCCGGACAATGTCGCCTATGCGATTTGCGAGGCGATTGACAAGCGTAAAGAATTCATTCCCACCGATAATTATAAGCCGCTCGACATAGCGCAACTGTGCGCCAACGACGAAGAGGCGCCTTACGACGTGCCACTTCACCCGGGAGCAGAACGCTTTTACCGCAAAAGAGGCCATCTCAAATAATACGCCGCGAACTATTGGAGAGACACGACATCGTGACTTTTGTTAACGCCAAGATGAAGACACACGCCCTCTCGACTGCGATTCTTTTGTTTGGTGTTAGCGCGTGTGGGCAAACCACGGTGCGACCGCTGAGTCGGAGTCTTGACGCGAGTATTGCACGACCATCACGGATTCTCCTACAAACTTTTGCGGTGAGTGAAGCTCAGGTGAACGAATATCAAGGCATACTTCGGCAACAGCCATCTAACAACAATGCTATGGAGCGCCGGCGCGAGATAGGGAAAAGAGCAGCTGAGGCACTGGCGGTCGAATTGGTCAATAGACTGCGCGCTCTCAGCTTCACGGTCGAGCGTGTAAGCCACGAAACGCTAGTGACCGATAACGACCTTCTGGTTGAGGGACAATTTCTCAGTGTCGATCAAGGCGATCCGCTGCGGCGACTGGTATTCGGATTCGGTTCGGGAGTCTCGAGGGTCGAGACCCGGATGCAGGTATACTATGGAATTCAGCGGCGCCCACTGCTCGATTTCACGACCCATGCCGACAGCGGCAAAATGCCCGGAGCGGCGGCAACTATGCCGGCCGGGGCGGCCATTGAAGGAGGCCTCACCGCCGCAGTAGTCGCCGGCACTGCGATAACCACAGGTGTGAAGGCGTACCCCTCGGACGTGTCCTGGATGGCCGAATCGGGCGCCGAGCAAGCCGTTTATTACCTCTCGCAGTTTTTCGCCAGGCACGGATGGATCCACCCCGCTCAGGCGAAGGAGGCCCGGATCGCCAATTGACGCTCTACCAGATCACGGACCCACCGCTTTCGTAAAAGGCGACCCCGAAAACAAGAAGGTATTGATTTTATCGTCGTCCCATGGCGTTCAGTAATTGAGCTATCGCTACCTTGTAAGCGACCAAGGCATTGACGTAGTTCGTCTGCGCAGTGGTGTACGTCGTCTGAGCGTCCGTCACTTCGACGATCGGAGCATATCCGACTTGATATCGCCCTTCGTGAAGTTCCAGGTTTTCCTTTGCCGCTTTCACAGCCGCCTCGTTGGCTTTAACCGCTTCTCGCGTGGCGTTTAGGTTTAAAAAGCTCTGTTCCACCTGTAAAGCGACCTGCTGTCTCTCCACCCGCTCCTGTTCCTTGATCGAGTAATAATTAAACAGGGCTTGTTGCACTTGATAAGTGGTTTGGAAGCCATTAAAAATCGGAATGTTCAAACTCAGTTGTACCTGCCAGCTGGGCTGAAGGGGAAATAGGTTAGCGGCGGCGTCATTACCTTGACGGCCATAACTTGAAGTAAAAAGAAAATCCGGGAGGTGATTGCGCCGGGTTACAGCAATTAGTTGGTCCTGTGCCTTGAGCTGAGCGTCGAATTGAAGCAGCTCTGGACGCGCTCCAAAGGCAGCTTGCTTTGCTTCGTCAAGTGACATGGAGAACGGCGTGACGGCAAGCTCTTCAGCCAAAGGCTGCCGAGGATACTCGTCAACTCCCATAGCATTCCTAAGGCTCGCCCAAGCAACGTCTACGCCGTTGCGAGCCAAAATGAGATTCGCTTGCGCGAGATAGAGATTTGCTTGAGCCTGTGTGACATCGCTTCTGGGCTTGGTTCCGACGTCATAAAATCCTTGCGTCTGACGCAGCGTTTCTTCACGGTCCCTGACTGTTTCTTCATTGACTCTTAGCAGAGCGTTGGCTTGAAGAACCCCGTAATAAGCCTGCTTAACCGCCAGAACTATGTTGTTGGCGGTGGTATTGTAGGCGTACTGAGTCGCGTCAAGCGTGTCTCGCGCCGATTGCACCAGACCTTCACGTTTGCCAAAATTATACAAGGTCATAGTCACATTGGTCGCACTGGAGACACTATCAAAAGCCCTCGAAGCGGTGGCAGACGTACCGCTTACCGTATTGCTGGTACGGTAACTGTTGTTAAAATTGACGGTCGGGTAGTACGCAGCCATTTGCTGGTGCACGACCGCATCTTGCGCTTTGATCTGAAATTGCGCAGATTTGACACTTGAATGGTTCTCAAGAGCGGTGCGCACGACTTCATCAAGAGTCAGCCCTGTTCCCTGTTGCATCCCCGCTGAAGCGGTGACGGTTCCCTGAGCCGGCGCTAACACGTCAGCCGACTGCCCCGTGACTGGAAACAAGAACCACGTGACTGCTAAAAAGTAAAGCACCTGAAGCCGCAGCCCGTCTTTTTTGAATTCCTTCATATGATTCCTCCCTGCCCGTAAATGAAAAAGCTATAAATCATAACGCCACCATAACCATGCTTTGTAGCAAACGAAAATAACACAGAAGAACACAGTACTTAATGGGCGGATCTTTTTGTTACAGATAAACACCGCCGCGTTTTTTCTTGCGCAGGTTCGCTGCTTTATATACCTAGCCGTGGCTTTCGTTGGACAGTCATCGTCCTGTTTTTGATAAAAAATCGCGGCCCAATGAGGTGATAAGTTGGTCCAATGGTTCCGGCCTGCGAGAAAAATTGGGCCTAGGAAAAACATCTGCAACAGGATAAATATGTTCCTATGGGTCTCAACATCGCTTTGGTGCAGCAGCCCTCAGTTCAATCGTGAAACAGGGGTGGGAGCAAATGTTGATGAAAAACAATCATTTTTCAGGAGGAACGGATCGTGAACTTAAAAACTGTTGCGCTGCTGCATCCAGGTAATATGGGGGTCACCATTGGCGCGGCCGCTGCTACAAGCGGTGCGCGGGTTATCTGGGCCTCGCGTCAACGTAGCAAGGCAACCCAAGAACGTGCCGAGCAGGCTGGGCTCGCCGACGTGGAGAATCTTACCAATGTGGTCCGAACGAGCGATGTCATTCTTTCTGTCTGCCCGCCGCATGCAGCTCTGGAACTCGCCCGCAGCGTGGCGGAGCACAACTTCAAAGGCATTTATGTAGACGCTAATGCGGTTGCTCGAGCCACGGCCGAGCAAATCGGTGAGACCATAAGCCAAGGGGGAGCAAGTTTCGTCGATGGAGGCATTATTGGATCGCCGGTAAAGCGAGCCGGAACCACTCGTCTTTATCTCTCGGGTGTTCGTGCCCCGGAAGTGGCGGAGTTATTCTCCGCGAGCATGCTCGATGCCCGGGCCATCGGCGAAGATCCTGGTGCCGCCTCCGCTCTCAAGATTGTATATGCGGCGTGGACAAAATGCACAGACGCCTTGGTCTTGGCGATTCGTGCGCTCGCGACCCGGGAAGGGGTCGACAAAGCTCTGCTCGATGAATGGACTCTGTCCCAACCTGACCTCGAGCGCAAGAGCATCCGGGCCGCCGCCATGGCAGCGCCCAAGGCATGGCGATACGTAGGAGAGATGAGAGAGATCGCCGCCGCCTTCGAAAGCTCCGGACTACCGGCTGGCTTTCACAATGCTGCTGCTGATTTCTATGAGCAACTTGTCCCCTTCAAGGATCGCACCGATCCGGCTCCTACAGTCGCCGCCGTTATCGATACACTCCGTGGATCACCGGAGAAACACCGTTAACGACTCGTTTAACGCCCAGAGTAGCTGGGCGACTAGGGTAGATCCGTGCTACCCATAAGATAGCGATCGCATTCCCTTGCCGCGCCGCGACCTTCGTTGATCGCCCAGACCACCAGGCTTTGACCACGTCGGCAGTCACCCGCAGCAAAGATTCCCGGAACATTAGTCGAAAACTGTCCGTACTCGGCTTTGGCATTGGAACGGGGATCGCGCTCAACGCCGAGTTGCGCGAGCACTGTGTCCTCGGGACCGAGAAAGCCCATCGCGAGCAAAACTAGATCGGCCGGCAGCACTCGATCCGTGCGAGGAACTCGCTTCGGTATGAAACCGCCCTTCTCATCTCTCGTCCATTCCACGTCGTAGATGTGGAGCTCTTTCACGTGGCCATTTTCATCACCGACAAACTTATCGCCGGTAGTGAGATAAATGCGCGGATCGGCGCCGAAGCGAGCCTTCGCCTCCTTCTGACCATAATCGAGATTATAGACCTTGGGCCATTCCGGCCAAGGATTATCGGGCTGGCGCGTGTCGGGCGGCCTGGGCAAGATTTCCAGCTGCGTGAGAGTCTTGCAGCCGTGACGCATCGCCGTACCGACGCAGTCGGTTCCGGTATCGCCGCCGCCGATGACAATCACGTGCTTATCTTTAGCCGAAATGTAGTGTCCGTCGCGGTGTTCCGAATCGAGAAGACTCTTGGTGTTGGCGTGGAGAAACTCCATAGCGAAATGAATTGCTTTGAGCTCGCGGCCGGGAATCGGCAAGTCACGTGGCTTAGTCGCGCCTGAGCAAAGCACGACGGCGTCGAATTCTTGTTTGAGTTTCGCCGCTGAAATATCGACTCCGACGGCGGTGTTGGTGACAAACTTAACGTCCTCTTCGGCCATAACATCGAGGCGCCGCTGCACGATGCTCTTGTCGAGCTTCATATTGGGAATGCCGTACATGAGCAGGCCACCGCTGCGATCGGCCCGTTCATAAACCGTCACCCAATGACCCGCGCGGTTCAGCTGTGCCGCGCAGGCGAGGCCGGCCGGCCCCGACCCAACAACGGCGACTTTCTTGCCGGTCCGCTTCTCAGGCGGCTCCGGAGTCACCCATCCTTGGGCAAAGCCGTTGTCGATGATCGCGCATTCGATGGTCTTGATCGTCACCGGCAGCTCATTCAGGCCGAGCACGCAGGAGCCTTCGCATGGAGCCGGACAAACGCGACCGGTGAATTCAGGAAAATTGTTGGTTTTGTGAAGTCGATGCAGCGCCTCTTTCCACAGCCCACGGTAAACCAGATCATTCCATTCCGGGATCAGATTGTTGATCGGACAGCCCGAAGCCATGCCGCTGATCAATTGACCGGTGTGGCAGAAAGGAATGCCGCAATCCATGCAACGCGCGCCCTGCTGCTGCAGCTTCGCTTTGGCGAAGTGCTCGTGGAACTCCTGCCAATCTTTCACCCGCTCAAGCGGGGAGCGGTCTGCGGGGAGTTCCCGCTCGTATTCCATGAATCCGGTTGGTTTACCCATCTCTCAAGCTTCTCCTAACGATACGAATCATTCAGCGCCCTCAGCGTTCGGGCCGGAAACCGCCCCGGCTTCTGATCGCGTCCTCTGTTCCTCTCTGAACAGGAAGCCAACGCCTAAGAACGTGGCTGGTGAGCAAATAGCCGAACCGCGGATGATGGCGGAATAATTAACAGGTCTCACCACGCTCGATGGACAATCCTTTCAATTGCCATCATGAGCGCAGCGAGGAATCTCGCTGTTTTCAGTTCCCGCTGACGCGAGCCGCGTCGTTCTTATTAGCTTCGAAGGCAGCCATGAGCGCCTCGTCCCCCACAAGTCCTTGACTCTCCGCCTCCTGCAGAGCCTCGAGGACCCGCCGGTAATCTTTCGGCATTACTTTGACGAACTTCGGCGCGTTCTCTTGCCAGAGCGCGAGGATCTGCCAAGCCCTGGCACTACGGGTATAGACCGCATGGCGTTTTAGCAGTTCCTCCACTTCCCGCACATCTCTTTCGTCGAGCCGCTCCAAGCTGACGGTTTCCAGATTGCAGTGACTCTTGAAGGTGCCATCTTCATCCAGGACATAGGCGATACCGCCAGACATCCCCGCAGCGAAATTGCGTCCCGTCTTGCCGATGACGATCACGCGTCCGCCGGTCATGTACTCGCAACCGTGGTCGCCCACGCCTTCGATAACTGCCCGAACCCCGCTATTGCGCACGCAAAAACGCTCGCCGGACATACCGCGGATATACGCCTCGCCGCTGGTGGCGCCGTAAAACCCTACGTTCCCAACGATGATATTTTCCTCGGGAGCGAAGGTTGAACCTTCGGGCGGATACAAGATTATCTTGCCGCCTGAGAGCCCTTTACCAAAATAATCATTGGCGTCTCCCTCAAGTTCGAGAGTCATGCCCTGCGGCACGAACGCGCCGAAGCTCTGCCCGGCGGAGCCTCGGAAATGGAAGTGAATCGTGTCTTCAGGAAGTCCTTGCGGTCCAAACCTCCGGGTCACCTCGCTGCCGAGGATGGTGCCGACGACGCGATTGGTATTGCGTATATCCAAAGTAGCTTTGACCTTTTCCCGCCGCTCCAAAGCCGGCGCGGCCAAATCGAGCAGAACTTGATTATCGAGCGCGTTTTCAAGCCCGTGGTTCTGCGGAATCTGACAGTAGCGTCCGACGTCCGCGCCAACCTGCGGCCGATAGAGAATCGCCGCGTAGTCCAAACCTTTGGCCTTCCAATGCTCAACGGCACGGTGCACTTCCAGCTTATCCGAGCGTCCAATCATCTCGTTGACGGTCCGGAAGCCAAGCTTCGCCATATACTCGCGCATTTCCTGCGCGATGAAACTCATGAAATTCACCACGTGGGCGGGATCGCCGTTAAATTTTTTGCGTAGCTCAGGATGTTGCGTTGCGACTCCCACCGGACAGGTGTCGAGATGACACACTCGCATCATGATGCAGCCCAGGGTCACCAAAGCGGTGGTGGCGAAACCAAATTCCTCGGCGCCAAGCATCGCGGCAATGACGACATCGCGGCCGGTTTTCAATTGCCCGTCCGTCTCGACGGCGATGCGGCTGCGCAAATTATTGAGCACTAACGTTTGGTGCGTTTCCGCCAGGCCCAATTCCCAAGGGAGACCCGCATGTTTGATGCTGGTCTGCGGGGAAGCGCCGGTGCCGCCATCATGCCCGCTGATCAGGACGACATCGGCATGCCCTTTCGCCACACCCGCGGCGATAGTGCCGACGCCGATCTCGGAGACGAGCTTGACGCTGATGCGCGCGTGATGGTTGGCATTTTTGAGATCGTGAATCAGCTGCGCCAAATCTTCGATGGAATAGATGTCATGATGCGGGGGTGGCGAGATGAGCCCCACGCCGGGCGTCGAGTAGCGCACTTTTGCGATCCATGGATAGACCTTGCGGCCCGGCAGCTCGCCGCCCTCCCCAGGCTTGGCGCCTTGCGCCATTTTGATCTGCAGCTCCTGCGCTTGCGTCAGGTAATAACTCGTGACGCCAAATCGTCCGGATGCGACTTGCTTGATAGCGCTGTTGCGCGAGTCGCCGTTGGCATCAAGAACGTAACGCGCCGGATCCTCGCCGCCCTCGCCCGTGTTGCTCTTGCCGCCGATCCGGTTCATGGCGATGGCGAGTGCCTCGTGTGCTTCCTTGCTGATAGAGCCGTAGGACATAGCGCCGGTCTTAAAGCGCTTGACAATGGCATCCACGGGTTCCACTTCGTCGATAGGAATCGGCCGTTGGGTATACTTGAGCTCCATCAATCCGCGCAGGGTCGCCAGTTGCTCCGACTGAACGTCGATCAGTTGGGTGTATTCCTTGAACGTCTTGTAGTCGTTGTTACGGCAGGCCTTCTGCAAAAGGTGAATCGTTCGCGGATTAAATAAATGTAGCTCGCCGTCTTTCCGATACTGGTATTGGCCATAAACTTCCAGGGTGTGCCCATTGAGCGCGTACGCTGGAAAGGCTTTGGCATGTTGCTCTCCCGCTTCGCGGGCGATCTCCTCCAAGCCAATTCCGCCGACGCGAGAAGGCGTCCATGTGAAATATTTGTCCACCAGCTCTTGACCCAAGCCGACCGCTTCAAAGATCTGCGCGCCGCAATAGGATTTGATGGTGGAAATCCCCATCTTGGCCATGACCTTGACCACGCCCTTGACTGCCGCTTTGACGTAACCTTTAACCGCGTCATCATAAGCTATGTCTTTGAGCAGGCCCTCGCTGATCATGTCATTGAGGCACTCGAAGGCAAGATAGGGATTGATCGCCTGCACACCGTAGCCGATCAGCAGGCAAAAGTGATGTACCTCGCGCGGCTCGCCGGATTCGAGCACCAACCCCACCCGCGTGCGCGTGCCGCGGCGGATGAGATGATGGTGCAGGCCGGACGAGGCCAGCAGGGCCGGAATCGGCGCATAGGCGCGATCGAAGCCCTTGTCTGAGAGAATTAGAATGGTTGTCCCACGGTTTATGGCCTGATCTGCCGCCTGAAACAATGCTTCCAGCGCCCGCTCGAGACCAGCTTTACCTTCCTTTGGCTCAAAGAGGATCGGTAAAGTCACCGGCTTGATTCCCGGCTGGTTGATCTGCCGAAGCTTTGCCATCTCCGAGTTCTTCAGAATCGGAATCGAGAGCCTCAGCTGATGGCAACTTTCGGGCTTCGGATCGACCAAGTTACCTTCGGAGCCCAATGTCAGCGTTGTCGAGGTGATCAACTCCTCGCGGATTGGATCGATCGGCGGATTGGTCACCTGGGCGAAGAGCTGCTTGAAATAATTGTAAAGCAGCTGCGGTTTGTCGGACAATACGGCCAGCGGGGTATCCGTGCCCATAGAACCCACTGGCTGAATGCCGTTCTGCGCCATGGGTCCGATGTTGACCCGAAGATCTTCGAAATTGTAGCCAAACGCCTGCAAGCGCTGCAACGTCGCTGGATGATTGAGTGCCGGCTGTTTTTCCGCAACGGCGGGGAGCTTGTCAAAGTGCACGAGGTTATCTTTCAGCCATTTACCGTAAGGCTTCGCCTCGGCCACCTCCTGCTTGATCTCTTCATCGCTAACGATGCGGCCTTCGCTGGTATCGACAAGAAACATTCTTCCGGGTTGGAGACGGCGCTTTTCCAAAACCTGCTCCGGGGGCACGTCGAGCACCCCGACTTCCGACGCCATGATGACGAGATCGTCCTTGGTCACGTAGTAGCGCGACGGCCTGAGGCCGTTGCGGTCCAGCACTGCACCGACCACTACCCCGTCGGTGAAGGCGATGGATGCCGGGCCGTCCCACGGCTCCATCAAGCTGCTGTGGTATTCATAAAACGCCCGCTTCTTCTTATCCATGCTATCGTGATTTTCCCAGGGCTCCGGAATCATCATCATCACGGCGTGAGGCAAAGAGCGGCCGCTTAAAGACAGAAATTCTAGGCAGTTGTCGAACTTTGCGGAATCACTGCCGTCTTCCTGGATGATAGGAAAAACCTTCTTCAAGTCGTCCCCGAATAATTCTGATGCCAGCATGCCTTGCCGCGCGTGCATCCAGTTTTCGTTGCCGCGCAACGTGTTGATCTCTCCGTTATGGATGAGATAGCGATAGGGGTGCGCGCGGCCCCAGCTCGGAAAAGTATTCGTGCTGAACCGTGAATGCACCACCGCAATGGCGGATTCTACCGCTTGATCGGAAAGATCCGGATAAAACGTCATGAGCTGCCGGGGCGTCAACATGCCCTTGTAGATAATCGTCCGGCAGGACAAGCTGGAAATATAAAAGAAATCCCCTCCCGGCAGTCCGGCATAGCGGATCGCGTTTTCCGCGCGGCGGCGGATCACATAGAGCTTGCGCTCGAAAGCGAGGTCGTCTTTGACGGCTTCTCCGCGTCCGATAAAAACCTGGCGCACAAAAGGTTCGCAAGCCTTTGCCGTATCACCGAGATACAAGTTATCCGTGGGGACCTTACGCCAGCCGAGAAGCTTTTGCCCTTCCTGGGAAATGATTTGTTCAAGAATTTTTTCAAACTGACGACGTTGCTTGCGATCATCCGGCAGGAAGATCATGCCGACGCCATATTCAGCGGGATCAGTCAGGTGAAAACCCAATCCCGCACAAGCATCTTGAAAAAACGTATGAGGGATTTGTATGAGTATCCCGGCGCCATCGCCAGTATTTTCTTCGCAACCGCAAGCGCCACGGTGATCGAGATTCTGCAGGACTGTCAATGCCTGCTCGACGATTTCGCGTGACTTCTCACCTTTGATATTGACGACGAACCCGACGCCACAACCATCGTGCTCGAATCGGGGATCATAGAGACCTTGCTTAGGTGGCAAACCGGCCTTAGTCATGCTTATTCCCTTCTTGATCTGAGTTTTTTAATAGACCCCAAACACTCCGCGAAATCCTCTGAAACATTCAGGCAATGGACAAAAATAGTTTGACTCATCCACAGAAATCATTTTCTCTTGGCGTTAGAATTTTCCGCCATTCCACTATTTAGCTCCAGGGTCTGGCTTTCCTTGGCCGTCGATAGAACTATCTTTGTGACGGTTCGCGTGACCCCTTCGACTGAGCGAATCTCGCCCAGAAGTTTTTCTAGCGAACCCGTGTTCGCCGATTTGACCTTGAGAATGAAACTTTCGTCGCCAGTAACGTGATGACACTCCAGCACGTCATGATGCTGCAGCATCTGCGCCGCGAACTTGTCAATATCTCCGTGATTACCGACTGAGACGCCGATAAACGCCGTGACGTCTTTGCCGACTTTCTTACTGTCCAGAAGGGCCTGATACCCTTTGATGACCCCGCCTGCCTCAAGCTTCTTGACCCTCTCCATTACGGCGGGTGCCGATAGTTCGACCTCCCCGGCGATATCGGCCAACCTGGATCGTCCGTTATTTTGAAGAATATAAAGTATTTTTAAATCAATTACGTCTAACAAGTTAATACTTTTAGGCTATACGATGGTTAAACCTAATGTTCTTATGTCATCCCGCGATTTCGATGTCAAGGGCCATTTTCGGAAAATTTGATATTTTTTGGCGAAATTGAACTGTTTCACCTAAGCGGGTTTGTTAAAGACTGGTGTCAAGCCGACGAAGATCCCAAAATGCAGCTTTTATGACAAAGAAAGGCTAGAAAACGCCCTTAGGGGCTCAAACATGGGAAGCACAGAACCATTAGCTGGTGATATAGCGCTCGAGTTGCTCGATAATAAACTTCTGCTCATCGATGATAGATTTTACGAGATCTCCAATGGAGATTACGCCGCGTACTTGGCCTGCTTCCATGACCGGTAGATGTCGAATTCGTTTCTCGGTCATCACGGCCATGCACTCTTCGATGTTCTGCCCGGGCTCGGCATACGCAACCCGAGACGTCATAATCTCCTCGACAGATGTCGTTCTCGAAGAACGTCCTTGGAGAATAACTTTCCGAGCATAGTCGCGCTCAGAGATGATTCCCACCAGCTTTTCCCCTTCCATGACCAACAGCGCCCCAATTCCCTTATCGGCCATGAGCTTCATCGCGTCGTAAACCGACGCACTAGGCGAGATCGACCAAACATCATTGCCTTTCCTTGTTAGGATGTCTCGAACTCTTTTCACGGAGACCTCCTTTTAGAGCTTACGTTGTTCTAGCGGGGATGTGGCAGTAGATCGAAAGCGTCGGTAGCGAATCTACTGCCAACGAGCCGGTTTGTAAAGCACGACAACGGACAGTAAATTGACGATGCCCTTGTATCGGTTGCTTTCTTCCGTGAAGACGTCGCGAAGATCAAATTTGGGGACGGATAGAACCTTGGTTGCGTGCGGCAATCGAGGGAATAAATACGTAGGAGGTTTGCGACGGAATGCTAATTCCGTTGAGTAGAATTCATATTCGGGTTTAAGGACTGATTTAAACGAGAAGAGTGTCGGCCGCTGTTTTCAGATCCGGGTACAATCCTTCTGCGATCCAGGGACATTGAACAATAATCGCGGGATGTTCGGCGAGGAGCTTTTCCAGCGAGATTCGCGCGCGCGGATCGGACACCTCCGCTTTCGCTGCTTCCACCAACATCCACGCCGCCCCCTTGAGATTGCCTTGACCCTCCAGACTGACGCCGAGGTTTCGGTACCCGCTCGCGCGTCTCGAATCGATGTCTATCGCCATACGACAATACTTTTCTCCCTCCGCATAACGCCCGAGCATGTTGAGGCAATAACCGATGTTATTGTGGAGGACATAGGTGATTTTCTTTTTACAGCGGAATCCAAGAGCCGCTCGGAAGTGATTCAAAGCAGCCTCGAGACGATCCTCATCAGTCGCTATTTGCCCTAAGGCAAGCTGACAGTGAGCCTTCTGCTCATCGTTATGGCTCTTCTCAATGAAACTATCGAGCAATGCGATAGCAGCTTCAGCCTTATTGACGCCGCGGTAGAACCCAACGACAAAAAGCAGCCAACGAAAGTAATCCTCCTCCGTGATGCTGTTTTTAAGCCGTTCAAGGAGCAGTTTTTCACTATGCTGCTCTGCTGAAGCGGGTTGCGGCAATGTGGTCTTTTTATCCATCGTGCTCATAAGGATTGAAACATTGAGCAAAGTCAGTACCAGGGCACAATTGGAAGCGAAATTGCCAACGTTGGAATAGAATTCCGAAAAGGTGCGAAAGCAAGCGGTAAGAGAATGGGAGAAATCTCTTCCGAAAAGGCTGAGTGGGGCGATGCGGCCCGATCGACTCGTCTTTGGCTCCTCGCCACTACGCCGACGTTATTGGTGGGAAGAAGTTGGTGGGCCCACCTGGATTCGAACCCGTACGGGGAAAAAATCATCATGAAAACGTATCGCGAGAGATTCTCTCGGTTTTCCCTCGACGGAGCGATTGCCGTGTAAAAATGGGCAATCCCTAAACGTCCCTCTTCACCTTCCAAAAGACCCTGAAAAAGTGAAACGGTTTCACTTTTGGGGTTCATCCTAAACAGCCGAAAAAAAGCGGGGCTGAGAGAGAGCGTCAACTCTCGCTAGCCCCTGCAACCGCCAACGCCTCGGCTTACGGTTGGCATGTTTCAGATAGCGGGCGTTTTCAGGGCATGGGATTTATACGAGGACCACACACCGTCATGCAGTGCTTTTACATGGGTTCCACGCGCACCAACAACGGCATTGGCAAGTGCAAGAGCAGCGAGGGGAAGGAATACGACTTACAGTTCTAGTAACCAACATCAACTCGGTGATGGCCACCGACCAAATCCCATAGCCACCGTTCCCATAGCCTACGAAGGCTAACATTCGTTGATACGTCGCCAGCTCATTTTCGTTGCCTCCGCTTGTCGTTACTCTAAAACCACCTCGGCACAAAAAGCAAAATACCGGCGATAGCGAGAAGCACCGCGCTCACGGACCATCCGAGGCCGAAAGGCAAGACATAAAAGGAAATCGCGAGGCCAATAATCACCACCGCAAGGAGTAGCGCAGCAAACCGGAGCCATAGGCGAAGCGAGAAAACCTCATTACGTGAGTGGCCGAAGAGAAACAACCAATCGCGCTCAGTGAACACCGGCTGTCCACGGAGGCGCCGCGCCAGCATCAAAACGCCAATCACGACGGGAATAAGTAACAGCCCGTTCGTTGCTTGCCAAATTAGATAGTCACCAAGCATGGGGCGGTGCCATTCCTACTACGATTCGTGTCCTGGCGGATACTTACGTTCGTGTCCCAAAAGATTCATCCAGAAACTCGCGCTTAGTCAGAGGCCAATCGCCTTCGCATATCACCCGAAGACCGGGGCGAGAGATATGGCTATTCGCGCTTCAACGAACTCAAAAGTTAATCGGTGCACTGTCCAGCGGGAAATAAATAGACAATATAATTGTTGTCAGATAGAACCAAATGAAAAAACTTATGATCACTAGCGCGGTTTTCCACCAGGTCATCACTTTTGTGCGTCACTCAAGTTATGCAGTTTTGCGGCGTCTAATTGAAGTATGCATGACGCGGGTTCTCACTAACTTTGCGTGACCT
>Ga0137364_10000144_pt1 | contig 23804 bp, 23 predicted proteins | sample SagtaG_10_FD_104798 | JGI IMG/M metagenome (GOLD analysis project Ga0137364, IMG submission 104798) | Vadose zone soil microbial communities from Sagehorn Ranch, Mendocino, California, USA - Sage1_L_20_16 metaG | ecosystem: Environmental > Terrestrial > Soil > Vadose zone | place: USA... | reverse complement strand
GGCAGCGAGCCGAGCAGGGAGCCCGCCATCAGCGCTCCCCACTGATAGACGTCGCCGGAAACCAGTTCGGTCAGGATCGCCACCGGGACCGTCTTGTTGGCACTGCTCTGGATGAACGCCAGCGCATAGATGAACTCGTTCCACGACAGCGTGAAACTGAAAATGCCCGCCGAGATCAATCCGGGTACGGCCAGCGGCAGCGTAATCCGCCGCAAAATCTGCAGCCGCGTCGCGCCGTCGACCAGCGCGCACTCCTCGAGCTCGTAGGGAATCGACTTGAAATAGCCGATCAGGAGCCAGGTGCAGAACGGCACCAGGAAGGTCGGGTACACCAGGATCAGCGCCAGCGGACTGTCGAACAATCCGAACTGAACCACGACGGTTGCCAGCGGAATGAACAGGATCGACGGCGGCACCAGATAGGCGAGATAGATGCCAAGGCCGACATAGGGGCTGCCCCTGAAGCGCAGGCGTTCGATCGCGTAGGCCGCCAGCGTGCTTGCGAACAACGAAAGGAATGTCGAGCCGATCGCAACGAACATCGTCGTCTTCAGCCAGCGTGGATAGGCGGTGTCGAACAGCAAATGCTGGATGTGCGCCAGCGTCGGGGAAGAAATCCAGAACGGATTGTGCTCCCTGTAATTCAGCAATTCCGCATTCGGCTTGAATGACGTCAGCGCCATCCAGTAGAACGGAAACAGCAGGATCAGCACGAAGCAGGACAGCGGGAGATAGATCATCATCACCCGCCGGGCCCGCGAATCCCACTCCATGGTATCGGGTGTGGAGCTCGCCGCGTTGGTGGATTTGGCGCACGGTGCGAGCGCTTCAGTCATTGCTCTCTCCCTGCTGCCATTTGCGGCGGGCGAGGCCGAAGTAGCTGAACAGCGTCGCGAACACCAGGAACGGGATCATCGAGACCGCGATCGCCGCACCTTCGGCAAGCTCGCCGCCGGCGATGCCGCGCTGGAACGCCAACGTCGCCAGCAGGTGGGTGGAGTTGACCGGCCCGCCGCGGGTGATGGCGTAGACCAGCTGGAAGTCGGTGAAGGTGAAGATGATCGAGAACGTCATCACGATCGCCAGGATGGGAAGCATCATTGGAAAGGTGATGTAGCGAAAGCGCTGCCAGGCGGTGGCGCCGTCCAGCATCGCGGCTTCATAGAGCGAGGGTGAAATGGTCTGCAGGCCGGCCAATAGCGAGATCGCGACGAAGGGAATGCCGCGCCAGATATTGGCGGCGATCAGCGAAAAGCGTGCGGGCCACGGACTGCCGAGGAAGTCGATGTTGGTGGTTCTGATGTGCAGCACATCCACCAGCAGATAGGAGATGATGGAAAACTGCGGATCGTAGATCCACCAGAATGCCAGCGCGGACAGCACCGTCGGCACGATCCACGGCAGCAGCACAATGGCCCGCAGAATGCTCTTGAACGGAAAGTGGTTGTTCAACAATAGCGCCAGCCAGAAGCCGAGCGCGAATTTTCCGAAGGTGGCGACGGCCGTGTAGAACACGCTGTAAAATACCGCGTTCCACCACAACGGATCGGTCAGCAGATACTGAAAATTCTCCAGTCCGACATAGACGCCGCGCCGGCCGATCGTGGTGTCGGTGAACGCCAGCCAGATGCCCAATCCGAGCGGGTAGGTCAGGAACACCGTGAGCAGGCCGATCGCCGGCGTCAGGCAAACGACGACCAGGAACGGCTTGTAGTCGAGCAACCGGGCCAACCAGCCCGGCTGCCGCTGCACCAGACCTCGCGTAGGCAGTGTCGTGACGGACATAAGATACCGGTCCTGCTCCCCCTGGCGTCATTCCGGGGCGATGCAACGCATCGAACCCGGAATCTCGAGATTTCCCGATGAGCAATCGCTCATCTGAGGTCTGGTCCTTCGGACCATCCCGGAATGACGGAGCGACTTACGAGCGGCGGAAATAACGTTTGGCGCGCCGCTCCGCTTCGGCGGCGGCAGCCTCAGGTGTCGCGGCGTCGGTCGCAACCGACGCGCACATCTGCACCAGCACGTAATCGGCGTTGATAGCGCCAGTGGCGGTCGAGATCGGGCCCTTGTAGCCATTCCAGTATTTATTGGCCATGGTGTCCTTGAAGATGCGGACCTTGGGGTCGCCGGACCATACGGCAGCGTCGGCATAGGCGGCCAGCGGCTGCGCCCAATAGCCGCTGTTGGCGTTAAGCCATGGCTCGTATTGCTCACGCTCCAGCATGAACTGGAGAAACGACTTGGCGGCATTGGGATAGGGACTGTGCTTGAATACCATGGCGTTCAGCGTCAGGCCGCCCATCGGCGGACCGGCGGCCAACCCCTTCGGCGACAGCTGATGCTCGGTATCCTCGGCGATCGCTGCCGTCGCCGGATCGTTCTTCAGCGCGAAATACAGCGAGACGCCGTTCGCCGTCAGCGCGATTTCCTGCGACGAGTACGCGCGATTGTTGCTGACGTCATTCCACGAAGGTGTCCCGGCAATGAAGGTCGGATACAGTTCCTTGAGATATTTGAGGGCGGCAATGGTCTCCTTGCTGTTGATGATGACATTGCCTTCCTCATCCAGCAGCGAGGCGTTGTGCGACCATAATAGCCAGCTTGCGAAACCGTTGCCGTCGCCGACCGCGTTGCCGAGCGCAAAGCCCGCGGGCTTGCCGGCTTTTTGCAGCTTGCGGCAAAGGTCCAGGATGCCGGCATGATCTTCCGGCACCTTGTCGAAGCCAGCCGCCTGAACAATCGACTTGCGGTAGACCAGCGGCCCGCTGGCGGCGCCGAACGGCAATCCGATCCAGGTATCGCTCTTGTGACGCTTGCCGTATTTCTCGGCGAGGAACTGCCAGCCGCCGTAACGTTTTCCCAGATAGTTCGCGACGTCGGTGAGTTCGATCAGCTTGTCGGCATAGATGTGCGGCGCGTCCGAGAAGCCGATGATGATGTCGGGGCCCGCGCCCGAGTTCGAGGTGACAGCGGTCTGCTGGTTGATATCCTCCCAGCCGACGAAATCGACCTTGACCTCGATGCCGGTCTTCTCGGTGAATTTTGCAGCGTTGGCGCGGAATACGTCTTCGTCGGCTTTGACGAACCGCACCGGCCGCAGCATCCGCAGGCTCGCGCCTTTTTCGATCGGCAGGGATGGCGCCGGTACGTCGGCGGCCTTGATGGCCGAAGCAGTCTGTGCCGCCGCCCCGGTCGCGGCCAGTGCGGCCGCGGAAAGGCCGAGCCCGAGCGCGTCGCGACGGGTGATGTCGTTCTTCATGGTTTCCTCCCCTGTTTTTTGCCCCGGCGTTATTTGCTGGTGGCGTACTCGCCGATGAAGCCGGGTAGTGCTTAACTGTTCGGGCCGCGGTCCATGCTGACAGGTTGCCAACGTCGAAGCGAGGTATTTTGCAGCACCGACGGATTGACGCAGCTTACCGGCCACATGCCGGACAGCACCAGTGACAATTCGTAGCCGACACGGCGCTTGCGCGCCTCGTCAAAGCGTGCCGAGGCCGAGGCGACATGCGCGGTCAGCGTCACGTTTTCCATGCCCAGCATCGGATTGTTGTGCGACGGCGGCTCCTTCTCCAGCACGTCGAGGGCGGCGTGCGCGATCCAGCCTTCCTGCAGCGCCTTGATCAGCGCCTCTTCGTCCACGGTGGCGCCGCGCCCGGTATTGATGAAAATCGCACTCGGCTTCATTTGCCTGAAGTGCTTTTCGCCAAGCATGTGATGAACTTCGGGGCGCGCCGGCGCGTGCATCGACAGGAAATCGGATTGCGACAGCACCTCGGAAAAGGTCGCCGGGATCACGCCGTGATCCGAAATCAGCGTTTCCTGGAGAAACGGATCGTAGGCCATCATCCGCAGACCAAACGGCGCGGCGCGTTTGGCAACGGCGCGCGCCACCCGCCCGAACGAGATGAAACCAAGCGTTTGTCCCATCAGCCGGGGCACCTTCAGGAGCGCCGGGCGGCCTTCGGTCCAGCGGCCTTCCCGGACCATCCTGTCCTGCGCGACCAGCCGGCGAAAGCCCGCCAGCAGCAGCATCATGGCGTGGTCGGCGACCTCTTCGATAAAGGTGTCGGGAATGTTGGTGACGGGAATGCCGCGCGCGGTGGCGGCCTTGATGTCGACGCTGTCGACGCCGACGGTGCCAAGCGTGATGACCTTGCAGTTTTCCAGGGCGTCGATGATGGTCTTCGAGATCGCCATGCCCTTGGCGTAGATGGCATCGGCGGTCCGGGCGGCGGCGATAAACTCGGCCTCGTTGGCCGGCGCCTCGACGATCTCGGCGCCGACTGGATCGAGCGCTTCTTTTTCATACGCATAACCGCCACCGGCGACCGTGAAGCTCGCGCCTTGCGGCGTCACCACTGTGAATTTCGACATCTGCTTCCCTTTCTCCCGATTTGAGATTTCGGTGTTCATTGCAGCCGCAGCCGGTCGCGGCGGCCTTTCCGATCCGGTTGTTGCATCCGCCCGCGTCATTGCCGGCTTTCGCGAGACGACCCAGCCTCCTGCAACCGTAATTATACGAGGCTTCGTAACCAAGCGCTAAAGGTTTAACTATAACTTGCCGCAGCTGATCCCGCCAATCTCACCTTGCGCGCCATTCTCCGGAGACATCTTGTGAAGCTGACCAACCTGACGATCACCCCCAAACTCGGTATTTTGGTGGGCGTGACCCTGTTCGGCCTGTGCATGGCAGGCGCACTCGCAGGCTATCTGATGCAGCGCGAGATGCTGGAGGCGCGGATCGACCAGACACGCGCCATCGTCGAGATGGCCCGCAACATGGCCGCCGGATTGCAGAAGCAGGTCGAGGCCGGCCAGCTCACCAGGGAAGCCGCGCTGGCCGAATTCGGCCGCCGCGCCAACTCCATGACCTACGACAAGGGTGCCGGTTACCTGTTCGGGACAACGTATGACGGCATCACGGTGATGTCGCCCGATCCAAAGCAGATCGGGACCAATCGCATGGACGTGGTGACCAATGGCAGGATGCTGTCCCGCGAATTGATGGACGGCGTCAAGGCCCATGGCGAAATCCTCCTGACGTATGAATATATGAAGCCCGGCGAGCAAAAGCCGGTCCGCAAGATCGGCTACGCGTTCGCGGTCCCCGGCTTTGACATGTATCTCGGCACCGGGGCCTATCTTGACGATCTCGACGCCAAGCTGAGGCCGATCGTCTGGTTGCTCGGGCTCGCCATTCTCGGTATCGCGGTGATTTCCGGCAGCATTGCCTGGATGATCGGACGCAGCATCAGCCGGCCGCTCGGTCAACTCGGCGCCCGGATGCGGGCGCTGGCCGACGGTTCGCTGGAGGGCGACATTCCCGGCGTCGGGCGCGGCGACGAGATCGGCGCGATGGCGGCGACCGTGCAGATCTTCAAGGACAATGCGCTGCGCATTCGCGGCCTCGAAAAGGCCGAGGCGGAGACGCAAGCGCGGGCCGCGGCCGAGCGTCGCGCGGCGATGGAGAGCATCGCCGGCGACTTCGAACGCAGCGTCACCGGCATCGTCCGTTCGGTATCGACGGCGGCGGCGGGAATGCAGACCACGGCGCAATCCATGACGGCAACCGCGAGCGACGCCAGCGCGCGTGCCAAAACCGTCGGGGCCGCATCGCAGAGCGCCTCGGACAATGTTGGAACGGTCGCGGCCGCGGCGGAAGAGCTGTCAAGCTCGGTCACCGAGATATCCCGACAGGTGACGCGATCGAGCGAGATCGCCAGCAAGGCGGTGGGGGATGCCGAGCGCACCAACGCCACCGTGCAGGCGTTGTCCACCGGCGCCGAGAAGATCGGCGAGGTGGTCAAGCTGATCCACTCTATCGCCGCGCAAACCAATTTGCTGGCGCTGAACGCCACCATCGAAGCCGCACGCGCCGGCGATTCCGGCCGCGGCTTCGCGGTCGTTGCCTCCGAGGTGAAGGCGCTCGCCAACCAGACCGCCAAGGCGACCGAGGAAATCTCGGCCCAGGTTGCGGCGATGCAGGCCTCCACCAGCGATGCCGTGGTCTCGATCGGTGGCATCACCGAAACCATCGCGCAAATGAGCGAGATCACGGTGAGCATTTCCGCCGCCATCGACCAGCAAGGCAACGCCACCCGCGAGATCGCGCGCAACATTCAATCGGTAGCAGCCGGGTCGAACGAGATCAGCACCCACATCGGCGGCGTCACCACCGCGGCCGCGGCCACCGGCACGGCCGCTGCAGACGTGCTCTCGAATGCCCGTGAACTCGACAGTCAGTCGGGCATGCTGCGTGGCGCGGTCGATGAGTTTTTGGCCAAGGTCCGCGCCGCCTGATCCACCCTACGACTGACTCTAACATCTAAATTCGTCATGCCCGGCCTTGTGCCGGGCATCCACGCCTTAAAGGCGTTGCGGCAAGAAAGACGTGGATGGCCGGGTCAAGCCCGGCCATGACGGGGAGTATTTCGGCAGCGTCTCACTGCTTCTCGATGCCGGCGTTCCGGATCAGTCTTTCCCACAGCACCAGCTGATCGCCGACGAAGGCGGCGAGCTGTTCTGGCGTGCCGGAGAACGCATCCATGCCAAGCGTTGCGAGCTGCGTCTTGATCTCGGGCTTCTCGACGATCTTGCGGATTTCGGCGTTGAGCTTTGCTACGATCTCCGTGGGCAGATTGGCGGGACCGAAATAGCCCTGCCACGACGTGATGTCGAAATCCGGCACGCCGGCTTCCTGCATCGACGGCAGGTTCGGCGCCAGCGGCGAGCGGTCCCTGGTGGTGACCGCCAGCGCGCGCAGCGCGTTGCCGTTGACGTGGGGCAGGCCGGTCAGCACGTCCGTGAACATCATGGTGATGCGGCCGCCGATCACGTCATTCATCGCCGGCGGCGAGCTCTTGTACGGCACATGCAGCATGTCGATGCCGGCATTATGCGCGAACGTCGCGCCGGACACGATCGCCGATGAACTGCCGCTGGCATAGGTCAATTTCCCCGGATTGGCCTTGGCATAGGCGACCAGCTCGGCAACGGTCTTCGCGGGTACGTCCGGATGCACCACCAGCATGAACGGCAGATCGCCGGTGCGGGCGATCGGGGTGAAATCCTTGACCGGATCGTAGGTCAGGGTTTTCAAAAGATACGGATTGGCGGAGTGCGTGGTGTTGGTGGTGACGAACAGCGTGTAGCCGTCGGGTGCTGCGCGGGCGACATAGGTCGCGGCGATCATGCCGTTGGCGCCCGGCTTGTTGTCGATGACGATGCCGACGCCGAGCGCCGCACTCAAATGCTGCGAAATGATCCGCGTCGTGGTGTCGGTGCCGCTGCCGGCGGCGAACGGCAACACCAGCGTGATGGTGCGGCTCGGATAGGTCTCGGCCAAGGCGGCGCCGGATATCAGCGCGAACACCGCCGGCATCGCCGCGAGGCGCCAGTATCGTTTCAATAATGCGATCATAAAATTTTGTTTCTCCCGGAGTGCTTTCGTTGACAGGGTGGTTGGCTTCAAGCCTAGCCTGCCCTGGATGAAAGCGGAAGCGGTACGGCGCCGCGCCATTCCGCGACACGCAAATCTACATCTTGAATCCAGGCCTTGAATCCAGGCCTTGTATCTAGGCCTTGAATCTAGGCCTTGGCCGAAGCCGGTCGCGACGCGATCACGACGCCGGCCAGCACCAGCGCGTAGCCGACCAGGTGGAACAGTCGCAGCTCCTCGCCGAGCAGCAGGATCGCCATCGCCGAGCCGAACACCGGCACCAGGTGAAAGAACGGCGCGGCGCGGTTCGGCCCGATCAGCGCGATGCCGCGGTTGAAGAACAGATAGGCCAGCGTCGAGGGGAAGATCAGGACATAGACCAGCGTCGCTGACGTCAGGAGATCGAACTGCAGCGTCGCGCCGGTCGAAAACTCCCACACCGAGAACGGCAGCAGCAGCAGCGCGCCGCATCCGGTGGTGAAGGAAATCACCGACAATTGATGCGCCGCCGGCCGCCGCGGTATCAGCGCCGAATAGAGCCCGAACGACACCAGCGAGCTTGCGAACATCAGGTCACCCCTGTTGAACGCGATGCCGGCGAGCGCGCTCAAGTCGCCGCGCAGGATGATGGTGAGCACGCCCGCGAGCGAGATGGTGACGCCGGCGAGTTGCGCGCCGGTCAGCCGGACGCCGAACAGCAGCAGCGACCACAGCGCCACGAACAGCGGGCCCGATGACTGGATCAGAAGCGCGTTCAGCGCCTGGGTATACTGCAAGGCCCAGTAGGAAATCGCGTTGTTGAAGGCAAATCCGATCGCCGACAACAGCACCATCAGCGGCAGCCGGGCGCGTATCGCCGGCCAGTCGTGCGCAAGATGCGGCCAGGCAAAGGGCAGCAGGATGAGACAGGTGCCGATCCAGCGGATGCAGGTCAGCGTCAGCGGCGGCACGTGATCTCCGACATGTCGCGCCAGCACGATATTGCCGGCCCAGAACAATGCCGTCAGGCTGAGCAGCAGATAAGGCTGGTTGTTGAGCCACCGGACCGGATCGAGGGCAGGCGGCGCTGGTGCGGGAATCTTCATTGCGTGATCGGCAGTTGTGCCGGATTCACGCCACGCGACAAGTCCCGCCCGCGCAATGCTACAATGTCCTGAGCCAGCCGGACGCAAACCGGGGAGCCGCCATGGGCGTGGATTTACTCAATATCGAAGGCCTCAAGGAGCTGCAGCATCGGGGGCCGGTCGTGATGGTCAATCTGATGCGATTCCATGCACGCTCGCTCGATGGCGACGGCTCAGGCTGGGACGCCTATCTGCGCTACAGCGCGCTCACGGTGCCGATGATCAAGGCCCGCGGCGGAACGTTGCTGTGGACCGGCAACGCCAAGGCGGTCGCGCTCGGCCCGCAACATGGCAACCAATGGGATTATGTGGCGCTGGTGTACTATCCAGATGTCGCGGCCTTCATCGACATGATGACATCGGCGGACTACGAGAATCAATGCGATTCGCACCGCCGCAACGGCTGCGCGGAGCACGTGATCATTGCGACCAGCGACGCCTACAGCAAATTCAAGATCGGGTAGGTCGTTGCCCGACCGGCGACGGCGGATCAAGCGCGCGGCGGCAGGCTGACTTCACCAGCGCGCAAACGTCATCGGCGGAACGATCCCGGCCAAGCATCGCGAACATGGCAAAGCTGGTGAGGGCGAAGATCAGGTCGACGGCGTCTTGCCGCGCGCGAGGTGACGCCGTCTTCCCGGCGGTCCGCCGGATCAGGGTGTTGACCGTCTTGCGCCGGCGCTCGTTGCGCTCGAGCAGCGCCTGCGCGAATTCGGGGTCGGTCGCCATCGCTTCGTGCAGCCGGCCCACCGCCGGGTCCCGGTTCCAGAAGCCACAGAAGATTTCGACCAGCCGATCGAGCGCCGCGTACGGATCCGGCATCGCCATCGCATCGGCGATTTCGTGAAGCCCGCCCTGGCGCGCGATGTCGTCGAATACGGCCTCCAGCAATCCTCGCCGCGATCCGAACTGATTGTAGACGGTCAGCCGCGTCACGCCGGCCACCTTGGCCACCGAATCCAGCGAGAAGCTCGCGATGCTTGCATCCTCCCGCAGCGATTTCGCCGCGGCTTCGATGACGCGATCGCGTTTTTCCGCCGCGGCAGCCGCCCGCACGGAACTCACATAGGCGCGTCTTCCCATCCGCCCGCCATCCTTTTGACTAATTGATTATACATATTGTATATCTAATTACAACAACCATCGCGGAGCGCTGCCATGCAGATCGCACTCATCATAGCCTTGTCCCTTCATATCCTTTCTTCGGTGTTCTGGGCGGGAACCAGCTTCACGCTGGCGCGCACCGGCGGCGTCGGCGGCGAGCTTCTGTTTCGCCCGCAGATGGGTGCGGCTGTCATCGCCGTGCTGACCGGGGGCTATCTCGGGCATTTGGCCCATGCCGGCAGCTTTGGCACGACTGAACAAGTGCTGGCGGCAGGCGCTCTCGCCGCGCTGATCGCCGCCGGCGTCCAGGGCGCGATCGGTGGCCGCGCCGTCAGAAGCCTGCGGTCGGGAACGGCCGACGAGGCCGGCGCGCGCTCGCGCATCGCCACGGCCCAGCGCATAGCGGCCGTTTTGCTCGCGGTGGCGGCCGTGTGCATGGGAGCGGCGCGCTACGCGTGAGCGCTGCGGGAAAGAGACTTGCCATGACCCGGTTGAATGTCGGAGACGTGGTGCGCCGCCGAGAGTTGGCGGACATTCATGGCGAGCCGGTGCGGATTCCCGACATCGCACGGCTGACGCACCTGCAATTCCGCCGCTACGCCGGGTGTCCGGCCTGCAATGTACATTTGCGGTCGATCGTGCGGCGGCATGACGAAATTCTCGCGGCCGGCGTCCGGGAGGTCGTCGTGTTCCACTCGCGCCGCGAGGTCATGCTGGAGTTTCAGGGCGAACTGCCGTTTGCCGCCATCGCCGACCCCGAAAAGAAGCTCTATGCCGCGTTCGGCGTCGGGCAGATGTCGTGGCTGTCGGCATTCGATCCGCGCTCGTGGCGGGCGGTCTATCGCGCCTTGACGCGGTCGCCGAGCCTGCGCGGCGCCATGGGCAGGGGTGAAGCGCACATGGGTTTGCCGGCGGACTTCCTGATCGGCGCCGATGGCGCGGTCCTCGCCGCGAAATACGGCGAGTATGTCGACGACCACTGGTCGGTGGACGATATACTTGACCTCGCTCGCAGCAGCGTCCGCGGTGAACCGACGCCCGGCCTCGAGGGCGCCGTTGCACTCCGAGGCTAGCTGATCTCCCGGCGCACGGTCGCCGCGGCATCGCACATCGCCTTCAGCTTGCCGAAGGCGATATGGCGCGGCATGTATTTCATGCCGCAGTCGGGCGCAGGGATCAGCCGGTCCGCCGCGACATATTTCAGGCCGTGCCGGATGCGATCGGCAATCACGCCGGCGGTTTCGATCTCCGGGTTTCCGAGATCGAGCACGCCGAGCATGATCTTCTTCGACGACAGGTCCTTCAACACCCCGAGATCGAGTCTGGGTTGCGCCGCCTCGATCGAAATCTGTTCGGCGCGGGTGTCGGCCAGTTCCGCCAGAAACGAATAGCCGGCGGGCTTGGTCGAACCCGGCACCACCGCGGCATAGCCAAAGCACACATGCACCACGGTCGGCACCGTGATGCCTTGCAAGGCGCGGTTGATCGCTTTCACCGCATAGCGCTTCGCCAGCTCGGGATTGTTGCGCACCCAGGGCTCGTCGAGCTGGATGACGTCGGCGCCGGCTGCTTGCAGGTCCAGCGCCTCGGCGTTGACCGCTTCGGCGAATGCCATCGCCAGTTCTTCGTCGTCCTTGTAGAACTCGTTCTTGGCCTGCTGGCTCATCGTGAACGGGCCCGGCAGCGTGATCTTGGCCGCGCGATCGGTGTTGCGGCGAAGAAATTCCATATCGCGCAGTTCGACCGGCTGCGTGCGGCGGACGGTCCCGACCACGCGAGGCACCGGGGTTTGCTGTCCCGTTCGCGCCGTGATGATCGCGGGATTATCGGCATCGATGCCTTCGAGCGCGGTGGCAAACCGGTTCGAGTAGCTTTCCCTGCGGATCTCGCCATCGGTCACGACATCGATGCCGGCACGTTCCATGTCTCTGATAGCGACAATGGTCGCATCGTCCTGGGCTTCCTCGAGATGCTCTGGCGGCAGCCGCCACATCTCGTGCATCCGCGTGCGCGGAACCGACTTCGACAACATGGCGCGGTCCACCAGCCATTCCGGCTGCGGATAACTTCCGACCACCGTTGTCGGCAACAGATGCTTTGGCATGTTCACGATGCTCTCCTTGTGATGTTGTCAGGTCGCCGGCCGGATGACGGCCGGAAGATCGTCGGTCGCACTGCGGCCCGCATGTGTGCCGGTGCGCCAGATCGAAGCCTTGCGCTCGATCCACTTGATCGCGGCGTTGAAGGCGATCGCCATCGCCAGCACCGACAGCACGCCGGCGAAGACGTGCGGGCTGTCGAGGATGGTCCGGTAGCGCGAGATGAGATAGCCGATGCCGGCCGACGAGATCAGCATTTCCGACACCACGACGCCGACGATGACGAGCGCGCCGCCCACCCTCAGCCCGGACAACACTGTCGGGATCGCCGCCGGAATGATGACGCGAACCAGCCGCTGGCCCAGTGTGGCGCCCATGCTGCGCGCGGCCAGCACCAGTTGCGGATCGATGGTCTGGATCCCCGCGGCGACCGATAGCATCGTCGGCAGAAAGCCATAGATCGCGGCGAACGCAATCTTGGATTCCGAACCGATGCCGAGCCACACCGTGAATACCGGATAGAGGATCACCAGCGGCACCGCATAGATGCTGGAGATCATCGGCATGATCAGGATGCGCGGACGCGGCAGGCTGCCGACAATGGCGCCCGCCACGATGCCGCCGCCGCAGGCGAACAGCATCGAGATCGCGACCTCATACAGCGTCACCGCCAGCGCGTGGCCATATTCGCCGGCGTCGTTCCAGCCCGCCGCAATGGTCGAGGACAGCGAGGGCAGGAACAGTTCGGGAATGACGCCGGCGCGCGGCAGGGCCTCCCACAGCACGATCAGGGACATGACAATCAGGCGGCGCAGCGTGGTTGACGACATCGAAATGCTCATGCCGATTTGCGGATATGACGCCAGATGCGCTCGCGCAGCGTTCCGAAGGTATCGCCGCTGAGCATCTCATAGGTGCGCGGACGCGGCAGCGAGATGGTCAATTGGTCGACGATGCGCCCTGGCCGGGCCGACATCACCAGCACCTCGTCGGCAAGGTAGACCGCCTCGGTCAGGCTGTGGGTGACAAACACCACGGTCTTGCCGGTTGCCGACCAGATCCGCAGCAATTCGTCGCCCATCGTCATGCGGGTTTGCTCGTCGAGCGCCGCGAACGGTTCGTCCATCAGCAGCACCGGCGGGTCCTGCACCAGGCCACGTGCGATCGACACCCGCTGCTTCATGCCGCCGGAGAGCTCATGCGGATGCCGGCCGCCAAAACCTTCGAGGCCGACGAGTTGCAGCGCAGCCTGCGCCCTGGCGCGCCGCTCGGATTTGTGGACGCCGCGCAGGGCCAGCGGGAATTCAACGTTTTCCTCCGCCGTCAGCCATGGAAACAGGCTCGGCTCCTGAAACACGACACCGACACGGTCCGGATCGGGTTGCGGGATCGGCGCATCGTTGATCAGGATCGTGCCTGAGGTCTGCTGGCGCAGGCCGGCCATCATCATCAGCAGCGTGGATTTTCCGCAGCCGCTCGGTCCCACCAGAACCACGAAGCGGCCCGGCTTCACCTCGAGCGACACATCCGTCAGCGCCACCACGTCCTGCGTGCTGGTCCTGAAGACCTGCCCCACTTGGCTCACCTTGATCGCGCCGGCGCGCGGGGCAGGCTTGAGCGGGGCTATGTTCGCCAGTGGCTGCATCGTGTTTCTACTGATCGGACCAGTTCGTTGAATGTCATGGCGATCACCGCGATCATCACCACGCCGGCGAGCAGTTGCTTCATCTGGAAGTTCTCGCCCCAGGTTGCGATCTGATGGCCGATGCCGTCGCGCGAGGCGTACATTTCCGCGAGAATGACACCGGTGAGATTGAAGATCATCGAAATCCGCAGCGCTTCCAGCAGCACCGGAAGCATGCTCGGCAGATAGACCCGGAACGCCGTCTGCAGCGCCGTCGCGCCGTAGGAGCGGGCAACGGTGAGATGCTCGACCTTGACGGATTCGACGGCCGTCGTCGTCGACATGATGACGATGAAGATGGTCGAGAAGAAGCCGAACCCGACCTTCTCGGAGAATCCGACGCCGAACACCAGGATGAACATCGGCAGGAAGATCGATTTCGGAATGCTGAAGGCGAAGAACAACAGCGGTTTTGCTACCTCGGCGAAGTAGCGGTTCTCCGCGATCGCGAAACCGATCACGGCCCCGCAGGGAACGGCGAGAACGAAGGCGGTCAGCACCTCGCTCGCCGTCACCACGAGGTCCTTGCGCACGCTCGCGCGCTGCAGCAACTCAAAAAGCGTGGCCAGCGTATCGGAAGCCGACGGCAACAGCCGCGGATTGACGATGCCCGTCCGCGACAGGATTTCCCAGACCGCGAACAGCGCCACCACGATGGCGGCGCGGGCTGCCTTTTGTCCGAGCGTTCCGGCCATACGGCGCTCTCAGAGTTTGGTCGGAACCGGCTTGAATTGCGTCGAGATGATTTCCGACGCCGAAACCAGATCCTTCATGCCGCCGAGCTTGGCCATGTCGAGCGACAGTTGAAGCGCTTCCAGGGTATTGGAAGCGTTCATGCCGCCGTCGGTCTCGAGCTTCAGAATCGTGTTTTCATATTCCAGCGCAGCGATCTCGGGCGGAATCTCATAGAGATCGGCGATCAGCTTGACCGTGATGTCCTTGTGGCTGCGCATGAACGCCAGCGCGCCATACAACGCGTTCAGCGTCTTCTGCACCATCTCCGGCTTCTCCTGCGCGTATTTGTCGGGCGCGATCCAGCCTGCCGTGAGGCTAGGCGGCACCTCCCTGGAGTAGTCGAGGATGGAGCGCGCTTCGCCTGACCTGGCGATCTGGAAGCTCAGCGGCGAATACACCACGGCGGCATCGACATTGCCGGCGAGAAGGTTCGGCACCAGACCGCCACCGCCGACCGGCACCCGGGTAAAGTCGATCTTCTTGTCCTGGATGGTCCACAGCGCCAGCAGATCGGAACCGGAGCCCGCCGAGGTGATAGCGACTTTCTTGCCTCTGAGGTCCCTGACATCGAGCGTCGATTTGGCGAGCACCATCAATTGCCAGCCGAAATTGCCCATCGCGGCACTGGCAACGACTTTCGACATCACGCCCTTCTTGCGGCCTGCGGCCGGCAGCGATGGCGCATCGAGAATGACATCGGCGGCCCCCGCCGCCAGCGCTTCGAAAGTTTCCGCGCCGCCGCGATAGATCGTCAGCTCGGCACCGATGCCTTCCTTCTCGAACAGCTTTTGTCGCACCGCCGTTTCGGCGATGGTCGTCGGCCAATAGGTTTTGGTCGGCAGGCCGATGCGGACTGTTTCGGCGGCGTTGGCAATTCCGGGAATGCCAAGCACGGTTGATGCGGTCATCGTTGCCAGCATGTGGCGCCGCGTGATGTTCATGGTAACGCTTCCTCTTATTGTTTCGATTGGGCGAAGTCCTTAAAGCCGGCGAACCAGGTCGGATGAGATTTCGCCGATGCTGCGAATGCCGAGCAGCGCCATGTCGCGATCGACCTCGTCCTTGAGCAGCGCCAGCGCACGCTGCACGCCGGCTTCGCCGCCGGCGACCGCCGCGTACAGCAACGGCCGGCCGACGAAGACGAATTGGGCGCCGAGCGCCAGGGCCTTGAGCACATCGGTGCCGCGCCGGATGCCGCCGTCCAGCATCACCGTCATGCCGTTGGCATCAGTCGCGATCTCGGGCAGCGTGCGCAGCGCCGACATCGTTCCATCGAGCTGGCGACCGCCATGGTTGGAGATGATGACGCCATCGACGCCGCTCTCGCGGGCGATGCGCGCGTCATCGGGCGCGATCAGGCCCTTGACCACCAGCCTGCCGTTCCAGCGCCGGCGGATCAGCTCGACATGCTTCCAGGCGAGCTGGTCGCGCTTGCCGATATTGCGCATCAGGTTCTTGGCCAGCACCGGCGGCCCGCGCATCGCGTCCATGTTCTCGAAATGCGGCATGCCGTGATTGATCAGCGTGCGCGCCCAGGTGACGAACAGCCAATGCGGATGGGTGAGCGTATCCCAGGCGACGCGCGGCGTGATGGCAAGCGGAACCTGAAAGCCGTTGCGGACATTGTGCTCGCGGTTGGACGGCACCGGCACGTCGGCGGTCACGACGAAGGTGTCATAGCCGGCCGCGGCGACCCGATCGACCAATGGCTCGATGCGCGAGGGGTCGCCTGCCAGGTAGGCCTGATACCAGGCTGCCGGATTTTCGCGCCGCACGTCTTCGAGCGTGATCAGCGAGGACGCGCTGAGGATCATCGGCACGTTCATCGCGGCCGCCGCGCGCGTCAGCACAACGTCGCCGCGATAGGCGCAGAGCGCCGATAAGCCCATCGGCGGAATGCCGAACGGGGCGGCATAGCTCCTGCCGAACAGTTTCGTGGTCTGCTCGCGGTTCGAGACGTCGTTCAATACGCGCGGGACAAAGCCGTATTGCTCGAACGCATGGCGATTGTCGCGCAGCGCGGCCCCGGTCTCGACCCCCGCGGCGATGTAATCATACAGAAATTTCGGCAGGCGACGCCGGGCTGTCGGCTCGAAATCGTCGAGCGAAAGGTAGCGCCGCAAGCCGCGCGGAACGGCGCTACCGGCGCGATTCACGACCGCCGGCGGCGGGCTTATATTGGCGACTTTATCATGCACGTGGGCACACGGTCCGTCTGAAAGATTTCGGCCGGATGGTCCGACAAGCCGCAATGGCCGTCAACCTCTGGTGCCAGCTAATGCGCATTCGCCGGCTTCCGCGATGCAACGAAAACGCCTGTCAGTACCAGCGCGAAGCCGATGATGTGGAACAGCTGCGGGCGCTCGCCGAGAAAGGCGATCGCCATTGCCGATCCGAACACCGGCACCACGTGAAAGAACGGCGCGGCGCGGTTGGCGCCGATCAATTGCACGCCGCGATTGAAGCACAGATAGGCCACGGTCGAGGGGAATACCGCGACGTAAAACAGCGACAGCAGGTTTGCGGTGTCGAGCCGCATCACCGGGCGTGACAACAGTTCCCAAACCAACAGCGGGATCAGGCAGGCCGCGCCGCAGCCGAAGGTGAAGGCGACAAACGACAGGCCGCTGATCTGCGGACGCTTCAGGGACAACACCGAATAGAGCCCGAAGATCGTCAGCGCCACGATGAAGATGATGTCGCCCCTGTTGAATTCGATGCTCGATAGCGTGGTGAGGTCGCCGTGCAGCAGGATGACAAGCACGCCGGCGAGCGAGAGCACGATGCCCCCGGCCTGGGCCAGCGTCAGGCGGATGCCGAGCAGGATCAGCGACCACACCGCCACGAGCAGCGGTCCGGCCGACTGCAGCAGCAGCGTGTTCAGCGCCTGGGTGTATTCGAGCGCCCAGTATTGCAAGGTGTTGAAGGCGCCGATTCCAGTGACGGAGAGAACGATCATGGTGCCGAGGCGGCCTCGGATCGCACTCCAATCCTGCACCAGATGCTTCCACGCGAACGGAAGCACGATGAGAAACGCCAGCGACCAGCGCAGGAACGACAGCGTTACCGGGGGAATGTGCCCGGCGGCGAGCCGGCCGACAATGGCGTTGCCGGCCCAGCACAGCGCGGTGATGGAGAGCAGCAGATAGGGCTGGTTGGCGACCCGGTTACTGGGGGAGGCGGGGCTGGAAGTATGATCGGAGGCAGACATGCGGCAGTCGTTCTTCAGGGCGTTACTCTTGGCCCGGTTCCATGACGCCGCGGCCCGGCCCGGGGACAAACACCGGGCCGGAATTCTCACCCGGCCTGCCTCACAGACACGGATTTTCAGCTGACATCAATGGCGCCGATGCATCGCCACCATGCGCCGGGGCGGCGTTGCCGATTGCTGTCATTCCTGTTGGTCCCGGCGGCTTGGAAAACATCGTCGCCTTGGTCTATTCTGCGGCAATGCAACGACAATTCGCTCTCGCTCTGGTGATGGGTTTTGCGTGCTTCGGACCGTCGATGGCCGAACCGCGCTCCGGCATCGATATCTCGGCGATCGACCCGACCGTGCGGCCGCAGGACGATTTCTGGCGATTTGCCAACGGCAAATGGCTGGCCGCGACCTCGATCCCGGCGGACCGCTCCGCCTGGGACACCTTCTCGGCGCTGCGCGAGACCACCCAGCAGCAGTTGCGCGACCTGATCGAGGGCATTGATCCGCACGATCAGGGCAGCCCGGAACGGCGCAAGATCGCCGATTTGTATGGCTCGTTCATGGACGAGGCAGCGGTGGAGGAGGCCGGTCTCGCCGGTCTGCGCGATCCATTGCAACGCATCCACGCCTTGCGCGACAAGGCGGCGCTGCCGGTGCTGTTCGCCGATCTTGCGCGGCTCTGGGTCCGAACCCCCTGGGCGCTGGAGATCTCGCCGGACGAGCACGATGCAACGGTCTACGTCGCGCATCTGCAGCAGAGCCGGCTGGGATTGCCGGACCGCGACTATTACCTGAAGGACGATCCGCATTTTCAGTCGATCAGGAAGGCCTATCGCGAACATATCGTCAAATCGCTCTCGCTCTCCGGCGAGGTGTCCGCGGCGGCCAACGCCGACGGCATCCTGGCGATCGAGACCGCGCTGGCGCGGCTGCAGTGGACGCGGGTCGAAAACCGCGATCCGCTCAAGACCTATAACAAGCGTGACATCGCGGCGCTGCCGGCTCTGGTAGCGACAGACGACTGGCCGTCTTATCTTTCCGCCGCCGGCGTCGGCGCGGAAACCCGCAGCGTGATCGTGGCGCAGCCGAGTTATTTCGACGGCATCGGCGACATTCTTCGCAACGTGCCGCTGGAGGACTGGCAGGCCTATCTCACCTACAACCTGCTCAGCAGCTACGCGGCTTATCTTTCGGCGGACTTTACCGCCGAGGATTTCGCCTTCGAGCAGCACACGCTGCGCGGCGTGCCTCAAATCCAGCCGCGCTGGAAGCGCGGCGTTGCCACCGTCGATCGCCTGACCAGCTTTGCGCTCGGAAAGCTTTATGTCGATCGCTACTTTCCGCCGGCCAACAAGGCCCGCGTCGACGCCCTGATCGCAAACCTGATGACGGCCTATCGCGAAAGCATTGCGACGCTCGACTGGATGGGCCCGCAGACGCGGCGTGAGGCGCTCGCCAAGCTGGCGGCGATCAGTCCGAAAATCGCATATCCGGCGATTTGGCGCGATTACAGCGGGCTCGACATCCAAAGCCGCGATCTCGTCGGCAATGTCATGCGCGCGCGCCGTTTCGACTACGAATTCTGGCTGGCCAAACTCGGCCGCAAGGTCGATCGCGCGGAGTGGCGCACCCCGCCGCAGACCGTCAACGCGAACTATAGCCCAAGCCGTAACGAGATCACGTTTCCCGCCGGCATTCTGCAGCCGCCGTTCTTCGACGCCGGGGCGGACGACGCCGCCAATTATGGCGCCATCGGCTCGGTGATCGGACACGAAATCAGCCATGCCTTCGACGACCAGGGCAGCCGGTTCGATGGCGACGGCAATTTGCGCAACTGGTGGACGGAGGACGATCGCTCCCGCTTCGAGGCCAAGACCCGCAATCTGGTCGCCCAGTACGAGGCCTTCAGCCCGCTGCCCGGTTATCACGTCAACGGATCACTGACGCTGGGCGAGAACGTTGCCGACAATGCGGGCCTTGCGATCGCCGAGCGCGCCTATCGGCTTTCCCGCGCCGGCTGTCCGGCGCCGGTGATTGACGGCTATTCGGGCGAACAGCGGCTGTTCGTCAGTTACGCCCAGATATGGCGCGATCAAGTGCGGGACGCTGCCCGTATCGAACGTCTCAAGGTCGATCCGCATTCACCCGGACAATTCCGCGCCAACGGTGCGCTGCGCAACCAGACCGCCTTCGCCGACGCGCTTGCGCTCAAGCCTGATGATGCGATGTATCTGCCGCCGGAGCAGCGGATATCGTTGTGGCAAACCGACCGGGAAGTGGTGTGCCCGGGAAACGGTCGTTAGAGCATGATTCAACTCAGTTGAAACGTGCTCTATCCCGCATCTCCGCCGCGGCTGGCCTGACGCTTGACAATCTGTTCGGCGAGCTGCACCAGCACCTCTTTGGTTCGCAGATCGGTCAAATCGAGGAAGGCGCGCAGCAGGCGCAATGCGAGCACTGATTGGAGCGAACTCAGACGCTGCGCCGAGGAAAGATCAGGTGCCTCGCGTTCGCCCTCGATGGCGTGGTTGCGGAACAAGTCGACCGGGATGTCCAGCGCTTCCGCGACTTGCATCAGGCGGCCGGCGTCGACACCATTCGATCCGTTGCCATCTTTGGCTGTCTGTTGGAAGGTGGCACCGAGCACTTCGGCCAGATCGGTTTGCGAGAGCCCGATCAGGAGCCATCCTGCCTTCACAAGCTGATCAATATGCCCGTCAGTCGCCCCGCCGGTCATCGATTGGTCCCGTTCGTGCGATTGGGAAAGATTGGAACGACCTTCGGGCGCGATATTTTTTTGAATCCGGCAAACAGATTTACCAGCGGCTCCGCATCCTTGTACGCTTTTTGCAAATCCTTCGGATGGACGAACTCGTCGCCAAACCACGGATATTTGCGGCCATCGAAGGATTGGACGGTCCAATCGATCAGTTGCTTGACCCGGGGGATTTTCTTCGCGTCCGGATGATAGGCAAGCCAGATATCAAGCTCGAATTTGACCCCGATATCGAGCGGTATCAGCGGGTCGCCAAGCGCCGGCACGTAGGTCGGCAACCAGCCGATGCCGGCGCCCTTCGCGATCGACCAAAGATGGGCGGTGCTGACATTGTTGCGCATCGCGACGAAGCCGAGCTGCTCGCGACCCGCATATTTGTCATACATCTCCCTGCCCCTGGTCTGCTCCGCATCCTGAATGACAATTCGATGATTTTGACGGATATCGTCCGCGTTCTTCGGCATGCCGTAGATTTCAACGTAGGACGGACTCACGAAAGGCATGATGTGAAGCCGCCCGATCTTGATCCGCTTCAGGTCGGGCTTGTCGGGGTTTTCAAGTTGCACGGCGACATCTGCTTCGAGACGAAGCACATCGGCCGAACGCATCTCGCATTTCAGATCCACCAGAAGGCCGGGGTACACCCTTTGAAATTCAACCAGCCTGGGCGCGAGCCAAAATGTGCCCAATCCCTCGGTGACGGCGAGCCGGACCTCTCCACTCAGCGCCGGCGTTGCCTGGGATAAGGCGCGGTCCAGACCAAAGGACGCTTCTTCCATCCGCTTTGCCGCCTCCAGAACCTGCAGACCTTCCCGCGTCAATCTGATGCCATCGACATGGCGGGTCACCAGAGTGGTCTTGTAGGCACGTTCCAGCAACGAGATGCGCTTGCTGAGGAAGTTCGCGGACATGTTCAGTTGCTCGGCCGCGGCGCGGAAGCTGCCTATCCGCGCTACTTCCAGAAATATCCGGACCAGGTCCCAATTCGATATTCGCCCCGGGACATGCGCGCCGGTGTGCGCACCCCTGCGCTCAACTGAGTGCATACAAATATCTCCTGCCGCACTTGTATTATTCTTTGCAGAAAACGCGCCGAATCACAACCGAGAGACGACACCATGAACGCGCTCGACCTCAAATTTCTGCGTGAATCCACCGGCAAGGAAACCCCGGAGCGCCGATCTGTCACGTTTTCGCTGGACAGAATGACCGCGCTTCAACTGGCAAGGCGAACGGTAATCTTCACGGTCGATGCGGCAGCCATCGCCTCGTTGATAGACGCAGCGCGACAGGATATTCCCGGCCTGACGTCGAACCTGATGTTCCAGACGGTCGCCAATCATAACCCGGACACATTCTGGGCAATCGCCAAACGGGATCGGTTCAATATTGCCGCTCCCAAGGGCGAAGGCTTCCTTGCGGTACTGCCACTGACGCATGAGGGCACGCGCCGGCTCATCGATGGCCGGCTCGATACCCGTAACCCCGAGCTTTGCTTCGTCGCGCGGCAATCGGAACGGCCGGCCGGAATCTATGTCTGGGCCATTCACGCCAAGGGCAGCATTGCAGCCGCGATACCGCTGGTGCTGCAGAAGTTCTCGACGCCGCTCTATCGCGGCGTCAACATCTATTCGCGGCCGGTGACCAAGGAAGGCCTCAGGGTGCTGGAGCCCCTCGGGTTTTCTTCAGGCGCGCGTTACGACGGTCTGTTTGCGCCGCATCTGCAGATGTGCGATCGCAGCGATGACATTGCGGCAGTCAAAGCTACTCCCCAGGATCCGGTAACCGTGGAGGTTGTTCGATCGATGGACGAGATGGCTCGCGTCATCGCCATCCGTGGCGCGATCTATATGAGCGAACAGCGATGCCCGTTTGAAGAGGAGTTCGACGGCAACGATTTTTCCGCCACCCATCTTATCTGTCACAAGGACCGCGAGCCGGTCGGATGCATCCGTATCAGGTATTTTGCCGAATTCGCCAAACTCGAACGACTGGCCGTCCGGCATGAAGGCCGGGGCTCGGGCCTGGCGGGGCGAATCCTCGATGCGGCGATCGATCTCTGCCGCAAGAAGGGCTACAGCGTCCTGTACGCGCATTCGCAAAAGCGATTTCTGAAGGTGTGGGAGCAGCGCGGTTTCAGGCGCATGGGCGCCCGCGAACTGGTGTTTTCCGATTTCGACTATGTCGAGGTCAAACTGGAAACCGAGAAGCATCCGCAGAGCATCACGCTCGGCGATGATCCTTACGTGATCATTCGCCCCGAAGGCTGCTGGGACACGCCTGGCATTCTTGAAAAGTCCGCGAGCAGGGGTGTTTGCGCCTCGGCGGGTGCTTGATGAGCTCCGTCATCGATCTGCGAACCTATGTCAGCGCGTCGAACAGCCGTCTGCTGGTCATGGCCGACCTGCAGGAAAGAAATTATCAGGAGCTGGCGGATGACCGGTCGTCCGACCTCGCGCGGTCCCTTGAGAACTGCATGTCCGTGATCCGGCACGCCCGAAGTCTTGGCCTGCCGATTGCGTTCACACGACAGACAGACGGTTCAGAAGCGATCGGAAGGTTAGCCCAATCCGCATGGATTTCAGGTTTCGAGCCGAAGCGCTCGGATATGGTGTTCGAGCGCCCGCAACCTTCCTGCTACACCAATCAACTTTTCGATGATGTCGTTTCGCAGATCGGAAGCTTCGCGATCGCCGGGCTGGTCGCCGAAGAAACCTGTCTTGCGACGGCGATCGACGCCTCACATCGGGGACATCACGTTACGTTTCTGAGCGATGCGTCGGTGAGCCGTGGCCGGCCCGACAGCGATGCCAGGGCGGTCCATGTCGTAACCACCAAAGCCATCGAATTGTTTGCCGACATCGTCACCACGCGTGACTGGCTGATCGCGACTTCGCCAAGAACCCCCAAAGGGGCGTCGACATGGATGAAGTAAGTCTGCGTTGTCTGCGTAACGTCATTGCGGTGCTGCTGGAGCAACGCAATATCGTCGTTTCCAGGGGAGCTTCGTTTGCAGGTCACTTGATCGATATGGCGATCATGCAACTTCGCTTGACGGTTCACGATATTTCCGAGGAAGAACTTTCCGAATTCTCCAATTTCCTCATCGCTAATTTAGCAAACGGCGGCAAGCAGCCGGATTGATCGGGGAGGCATGCCGATGGCTGGCGAACGATGGATAATCCTCGCCGTGCTGTTCGTGGCACGGGCGGCGACCGGGTTCCAGTTTCAATCGGTCGGATCGGCCGCAAGGATGCTGATGCAGGATCTGGCCGTCGATTACGCCCAAATCGGCATGCTGTTGGGCGCCTATCTGTTGCCTGGCGTCATCGTGGCGTTTCCGGCGGGAATGCTGGGCCGGCGCTTTCGCGACAAGACGTTTGGCCTGGTCGGCCTGTTGCTGATGGCGGCTTCCGGAGCGATGCTGGGGGCTGCCGACAGCTTCATGGTGGCGCTTGCCGGGCGCATCGTCGGCGGCGTCGGCGCAACCATCGTGGCGCTGGTGGCCACCAAGATGACGACCGACTGGTTTGACGGGCGCGAGATCGTGCTTGCGATGTCGATCCTGCAGGTCAGCTGGCCGTTCGGTGCGATGCTGGCGCTGCCGATCCAGGCCCATATCGCCGAGCTGTGGGGGTG
>Ga0137364_10000140_pt1 | contig 23989 bp, 27 predicted proteins | sample SagtaG_10_FD_104798 | JGI IMG/M metagenome (GOLD analysis project Ga0137364, IMG submission 104798) | Vadose zone soil microbial communities from Sagehorn Ranch, Mendocino, California, USA - Sage1_L_20_16 metaG | ecosystem: Environmental > Terrestrial > Soil > Vadose zone | place: USA... | reverse complement strand
GATGTGATCTACGGCACGGTGGGCAACGGCAACACCAGTGCCACGGCAGGCGTGCAAAAGAACGACCTCACCTTTACGCAATACTTCTGCAACGGCACGGGTGGCGCAGCTACTGGCGGACAAGCCTACACCGTCTTACCTTGCGGGACTCCGTCACCAACACCGACGGCTACCGCGACTGGGACGGCTACCACGACGGCGACACCTACTGCTACTCCAACAGCAACAGCAACGGCGACAGCCACTCCAAGATCGACTCCGACACCAAGGTCGAGTCCGGCACCGAGGCCTCGTCCCACGCCGCCCCCTCGCCCGTAAGCGGAAGCTGATAGTTGATAGCTGAGACTCCGTCGGCCGCGGTCAACGACCGCGGCTACAGCTACGCCGGCAACACCGTTGAGAGTGTCACTTCGCTGTCGATGGTTTGCTTGGAGACGTCTTCTACCGTCGCCCCGACTTTTGATCCGTCGCGACCAACTATCCAGACTTGCTGGCCTTGTTCGAATCGCCCACGGGTCATCACCTTAAGTAGGATGCCCTCCTCCTCAGTGGCCGGATTATCCAGCACCTCGACGCAGATTGCATCGGTCTTTCCGAAATCTCCCTGCAAAGTCAATTTGTCATCAATTTTTGGCCTTCGCATGGACACAGATGCTAGGTTTCCCGCTAGAAATAATCGGCGCTCGTTGCCCTGCCGAGCGTCTCCCCGCTCACAAACGGATCATTTATCTAAACAGTCTCGACTAGTTCACGCGGTTGCTCGACGTGGGGCTTGGCCTTGTCACGTTTGAGCACGAGATACAAGAACCAGACAATGAAACAGTTCGCCAGCAGAATGAGCGCGCTTACCAGACCCGGCCGATGCCAGAGGTGACGAACCTCAATCGGGATCAGCCCGGCAGTCGCACAAATCATCAGCAACTCGGCCCAACGTTGTTGCATGTAAACGCCGATTCCTTCGATGAAGAGGACTAATGAATAAAATAGCGCCAGCAGTCCGGTTGCGTGCAGCGTGCCGCCCGCGAGGACAGCCTGCAGTTTGTGGAGCAAATACATGACGGTTCTGCTGTGTTCGAGCAGGATTTGGTCCGCAGTCCAACTCCACAGAGCATCCATCCAGCGAGTCCGGGCGTTCACAAAAAGCAGTGAAACAGAAAGCAGGAGCAACAACGCGGCTTTGCCGATTTTGAAAAGCGCAATCAGCTTGAGGTAGCGAACACGACGCGCTCCCTGCAGAATGGCAGGGTCGTGATGCATCGCATGACTCATTTGGTTCACTGTTCGCTGATGTTTCCTTCCTCCGCAAACTCGGTAGACGTCTTGTCTACCCGGCAATGACCGGACTTTCCCGGCAACAAATTTCCAGCTTGTTGCCATCCGGGTCCTCGAAGAAAAACGCGTAGTAGCCGGGACTATAATCCACACAAACCTCAGGCCCTTCAAGCGCCTTGCCGCCCGCTTCATGCACCAACTTCGCCACCCGATCTACTTCGTCGCGTGTATCCGCCCAAAACGCGATGCGCGTACCATTCGGCCGATGGTTCTTGTCCTCTGTGAACCCAAAAAATTCCGACGGCTTATCGCCACCCGCAGCATAAAGGGTGTGAAAATCTTCTCCCGGACTTTCATGAACAAATCCGAGCTGCGGCAGGAATTTTCCGTAAAACTTCCTTGCTACGTCCAAGTCTTTGACTCGTAAATCGATGTGATCAAAGCAGCGCGTTTTCATCTTGTGATTCTCAATTGGTTCGCATGGCAATTCAATCGTTTCTGGCACACGATCTCTTTGCAACGCAATTTGGAGCGGCTTCGCGCTGGTGCGCTGGATTCGGCTACCGCGTTTCAGGCAGAAAACCGCCTCAAAATTGGTTTTAGCCTTTCTATTGTGGCTTCTGGCCATAACTTCCGGTCGGTGACTAGCGCCGTGTCCAATGCGAAATGTTCCGGCCAATTCGGCTCCTTCGGTACGTGCGGAACCACATGTGCAATCACCTTTTTCGCCGTCTCGGCATTTGCCACCAAATGACTGAGAACGACCTCAGCCGAGACCACTTCTTCGTCCACTTTCCAGCTATCGTAATCCGTGATCATGGCCATGGTCGCAAATGCGATCTCCGCTTCGCGCGTCAGTTTTGCCTCCGGAAGATTAGTCATCGCGATCACGTCAAAGCCATTGCGATGATTGAATTCCGATTCCGCCCGCGTCGAAAACGCCGGGCCATCCATATTCACGTAGGTGCCGCCGTTATGCACGGTGACGCCAAGGGATCTGGCTGATTCCGCCAGAAGATTGCGCAGGTTTGCGCTGATTGGCTCAGCGAACGCGACGTGCGCCGCTATGCCATTCCCGAAAAACGTATGAATCGCGCGCTGGCTGGTACGATCATAAAATTGCGAAGGCAAGACTACGTCCCGCGGCACGTATTTTTCCTGCAAACTGCCTACGGCCGCCACCGAGATGACCCAGCGAACGTTCAACGAGCGGAGTGCGTAGATATTGGCGCGGTAATTTATTTCATGCGGCAGAATCCGATGACCGCGTCCGTGCCGCGGCAAAAAATAAACCTGGCGGCCGCTTAATTTCCCCCCGACAAGAGTGTCCGACGGCGATCCAAACGGTGTGTCGATCTTGTGTTCGGTCACGTCGCGCAATTCCTCCATCTGGTACAAGCCGCTGCCGCCGATAACGCCGATCGCCGGAACTTGGTCATTCATATGGGCTGCGATTTAAGACACGAATTACACCAATTGTCACTAACCAGATAACGCTGGATCGCCCAGAGATCCGTGTGCCCTGTCTTGGACGACCTTTGCCGGACATGTATTGTTCTGGCTCATCCATGCCGAAATTTTTTATCAAAACTTACGGTTGCCAGATGAACGAGCGCGACTCCGAACAAGTCGCGCACTCGTTAATCGCGCGCGGCTACGAACGGGCGTCGCGCGAAGCGGAGGCTGACGTCGTACTTTTGAATACGTGCAGCGTGCGCGACATGGCGGATCAAAAGGCGCTGGGGAAAATGGGAATGCTGGGACGCATGGCAAAGGAACGGCCGCGCGTCGTCTTCGGTTTTCTCGGTTGCATGGCCCAGGCGCGAGGCACGTCACTACTGAAAAATTTGCCACATGTCGATCTAGTGGTTGGCACGCAGAAATTTCACCGCGTACCGGATTATGTAGAGGAGTTAGTCGCGAGGAAGGCGGTGGGGTCAGCCGGGATCGCCGATCTCGGCCGCACGCGGATGGACGATCTACGGTTTTCGATTGTGGATGTCGCAGAAGAAGCTGGTTCGCAGTCGACGATTCGCGAGCAGGAGCTCGCCCCGAAGCAGGCTACGGCGTTTGTCTCAATCATGCAGGGCTGCAACATGCATTGCACATTCTGCATCGTTCCTCAGACGCGCGGTTCAGAGCGCAGCCGCTCTGTCGACGAAATTGTGAGCGAAGTGCGCGACTTGGTCGCACGCGGCGTCAAAGAAGTCACGCTACTTGGGCAAATCGTGAATCTCTATGGTCGCCACGAATTTCCGAAGATCGACAACAAATCGCCGTTCGTGCAGTTGCTTGAAGCCGTTCACGAGGTCGAAGGCTTAAAGAGACTGCGTTTTACTTCGCCGCACCCGATCGGCTTTCGCGATGACTTAATCGACGCGATCTTGCACTTGCCGAAACTCGCCGAGCACGTTCATCTGCCGTTGCAATCTGGGTCCAACAGAATTCTAAAGGCGATGCATCGCGCTTATACGGCGGAAAAATATATCGATCTTGTTCGGCGAATTCGGCGAGCGCGTGACGGCATTGCGATCACCACCGATATCATCGTCGGATTTCCGGGCGAAACTGAAGATGATTACAAGCAGACGCGCGATTTGGTCGAAGAAATCCAGTTTGATAACGCATTTGTCTTCCGCTATTCGCCTCGGCGCGATACGCCGGCTGCGGAGATGCCCGATCAAATCGACGAGCGTACCAAGGAAGCGCGCAACCATGATTTGTTGCGAATTGTGAACGAGTCCACGCGACGCGCTGGCGAAAGGCTGCTTGGGCATTGCGTGGAAGTCCTCTGCGAAGGGCCAAGCAAAACAAATCGGACGCGCCTAATGGGTCGAACCCGCACCAATAAAATTGTCGTGTTTGAAGGAAACGAGAACCTGATTGGAGAACTCTTTCACGTGCGGGTGCAACAAGCCAACGGGTTCAGCTTGTACGGCGTGCCGGTGCAGAGTAGCGCCTAATCGCGAGTTGAAAACTTGCGCCACCTTATCGAAACTCACACGCCACCTGCGAACGTCGCCGTATGATTTACCATTTGTCCTTGCATGCCGCCGGAATCATCGCGGGCGCATTCCTGGTACTGGTGGGCTTCCTTGGATTAATTGCACCTCACTCCGCTAATATCGTCCGGCGCTTTCCGCGCTCGAATATTACGGGAATTATCCTGCTCACGATTTGTCTGGTTTGGACATTTTGGCTGCTCGCCACGATCCAGATGGGCGAATTCTCCGGGTTCCGGCGTCCGCTCCTGATTGCGCTGCCAATCGGTTATGGACTCGCCCTGCGTTTCGTCGACGAGTTTCTGGCGGTACGCGCGCTTGGAATTCTTTGTTTGCTCGCGGCGGAGCCGCTACTTGATGCAGCTTTTCTCCGCTATGAAACAAGCCGATTGCTTGTAACGGTGTTTGCTTACTTGCTAATCCTTGCGGGGCTATTTTGGGTTGCGATCCCGTACGTGCTTCGCGATCAAATCAATTGGAGCACGCGGAGCGTTTTCCGCTGGCGTTGTCTGCATACTATCGCGCTGATTTACGGGAGCGTGATTCTTACGTTTACGTTTACGCAGTACTAAACCGTGGTGGCGCCTGACCGCCCGCAGCGAACGTTGTTTCGGCGGTCAGAGAGCACCGCAACCGTCGGAAATGGACCGCATTCTGATAATCCGCGGCGGTGCAATTGGCGATTTCATCCTGACCTTGCCGTCGCTCAAGGCGCTTCGTGACGCCCGTCCGGACACACATATCGAGATTCTTGGCTACAAACACATTGCCGTTCTTGCGGAAAACCGCTTTTACGCGCAATCAGTACGCTCGATCGAACACGGGCCGCTCTCGAGCTTTTTCGCCGAGAATTCGAAATTGCCGGGAGAATTGGCAGACTATTTTTCGAATTTCGATTTGATTGTCAGCTATCTCTACGACCCCGACCGGATCTTTGAAAAAAATCTAGGCCGCTGTGGTGTTGAAAATCTGTTTTGCGGCCCAGCCAAGATCCTGGAAACCGCCGGGCACGCCGCGCGCCAGCTTACCCGGCCGATCGAAGACTTGGGAATCAAAGTTTCCGACCTGACTGAGAGAGTTTTTCCATCGGTAGACGATCGAAAATTCGCCCGGGAGTTCCTTGGGCCTCTGCCGCAGCCGATTATTGCGATTCATCCAGGAAGCGGCGGGGCTGAGAAGAACTGGCCGCTGGAAAATTGGATCGGATTGTTTTCGCAGCGCGCCGCTTTCTCACTTTCGAAAGAGGAAAGTCGACGGACGGGAAATTGTTTTTCCCTCATCGTGGTTTCAGGCGAGGCAGACGAAGCACAAACCGAGCAGTTGGAGCGCGAGTGGAAAAATCATGGTGTCCGGTTTGTTAAAAACTTACCGCTGCCTCATCTGGCCGCGGTGCTTGAACGCTCCATCTTCATCGGGCACGACAGCGGAATCTCGCATCTCGCCGCAGCTGCCGGCGCAAATTGCATTCTGTTGTTCGGCCCGACTGATCCGAATGTTTGGGCGCCTCAGAACAGCAATGTGCGAATCCTTACTGCGCCAAACGGCAGGCTTGCTAATTTGAAAATCGAAGCAGTCGACGCAGCTCTCGCTGCAACCTTACGACCCTGTTAACACGGAAACGCTGCACGCTGCAGGTCTCTTGGCTTGCCTCTTAGTGTTCGTAGCCATTTGGGAATTTCTGATGCCATTTCCAAGCGCTCGCGATGATCGCGTCGAGAGATTGGAACCGCGGTTGCCAGCCAAGATCTTCTTTGATTTTTTCTGAGGACGCGATCAGCCGTGGCGGATCGCCAGGTCTGCGTGGCTTTTCGATAGTCTCGATCTTTCGGCCAGTAATTTTGCGAGAGGCCGCGATTACCTCTCGAACACTGGAGCCGCCTCCCGTGCCGAGGTTGTAAAATCCGCTGGTGGTTGCGCCAAGAGCCAGAATGTGCGCGCGTGCAAGATCAAGGATATGAATGTAATCGCGAATACAGGTCCCATCGGGAGTGTCGTAATCCGTACCGTAAACTTCGACATTCGGTCTTTGACCCAATGCGACCCTCAGCACATTGGGAATCAAGTGGGTCTCCGGTCGATGATCTTCGCCGAGCTTCGCTGTGGCCCCTGCTGCGTTGAAATAACGCAATGAGACAAATTTCAATCCATAAATTTCGTCGTACCAACGCAGAATTTTTTCGAAAGCTAGTTTCGACTCGCCATATGGATTAATCGGATGCGTACGCGCAGTTTCGTCGATTGGCACCCGTTCGGGCGGTCCAAAAAGCGCGCACGTCGACGAAAAAATGATCCGTCGCACACCCGTTGTCACCATTGCATCCAGCAGGTTTAAACCGTTTGAAACATTGTTACGAAAATATTTGGAGGGATCGCGCATTGATTCAGGGACGAGTGCGTATGCTGCGAAGTGCATGACCGCATCGGGCCGCGCACCCGAAAGCGCAGCATCGATTTGCGCACGATCGGCCAAATCGCCGTGGATGAAGTTCGCCCGGGAATCGACGGCGCGCTGGTGGCCTTCAACCAAATTGTCGAAGATGGCCACTTCGTGGCCTTCATCCAGCAAAAGCTCGGCAGTAACGCTACCGATATAGCCCGCCCCGCCGGTGACGAAGATTCTCATGGGCGGGAAAATGCAGCGCGACTCGCGTTAAATCAAAGCGAAGTGTGGGCAGGAGAGGATTGCGCGACGGATTTGCCCTTCTTTTTCTGAAGGGCTGCGACCATTTGCCGTGCGCAACGATGTTTACAACGCGGCTGGAGGACTTTCAAACTCTGTTCCTCAGAGCCCCATTGTAAAACGTCGATGTCGACGTAGCGGACGCCCCAGTTTTTCATCTCAAGGCGGCTGGGCTTGTAAAGATCGATTGTGTCGGTGCCGACCAATGCACCTCCATAATCGTCGATGACATACTCTTCGTTAGTGTCAGCGAGTCGGAACCGTGTTCCGAGCGGGTACCGCGACCAATCAGAAGCAGCGCTCATCACGTGTCGGCCGGAAAGATACTCGCCCAGCGCGTTATGGACTCCGCTTCCTCCTTCGTGATGAGTATAGGCGGTAGTGCGGACGTGCGGTATGCGACGCCCACTTGTGAGAGTCGGTCTCGATTGCGTGGCACACCCCAATAGCAAACAAGCTAAAGCTCCTGCGAGGGGCAGGTTAAGGCATCGCATCGCGCCCTCAATAGCAGCCGAACCAGCCAAGGGCAAGGAATAATTTACGGAAATTCCCTAGGGGCTGAATCCAAGTGACTCTCTGAAAGTCTAATCTTTTCGGCCGGCATCAACGATGCCGGCTACAATGTCAGCGCGTAGCCGCCTGTGAGAGCTCGCTCGTGCAATGAGGACAGCGCGTCGCTTTGATGGGAATCTTCATCACGCACGCCGGGCAATCTTTCATGTCAGGAACTTTTTCGGCCGGTTTTCTGAGTTGATTGATTACCCGAACCAGAAGAAAAACTGCGGTCGCGACAATAAGAAAGTTAATCAAGAGCGTGACGAAGTTGCCGTAATTCCAAGTGATCGCTCCGGCCTTCGCGGCGTCTGCAGGAGTATGGAACGCGGCGGAGCCGTCCTTTGCGGCTCGCAAAATGACGAACTTGTTTGAGAAATCGAGTCCCCCACTGAGAACACTGATCGGGGGCATGATCACATCTTTCACCAGCGAAGTAATAACTGAACCGAAGGCCGCGCCGATTATGACGCCGACGGCAAGATCAACCGCGTTGCCTTTCACAGCGAATTCTTTGAATTCTTTCCACACGTTTTTAACCCAACTCATATCGTTCCTCTTACTTTTTGTTTTCTTCATCCTCAGTCTTGGGGATTACGACGTTCGCGAGCTTATTCGGCACGACGATCACTTTCAGGTACGGCGCGAGGCCGTCGCCAACAACGCTCTTCACCTTCGGACTAGCCTTCGCTGCTCGTTCGACGTCCTCTCGTGGCGAATCCACAGGCATTTTGATTCGATCGCGCAGTCTGCCGTTTATTTGAATGACGATCTCAACCTCGTCCTCGACGAGCAACCGTTCATCGTAGGTTGGCCAGGACTGTTCAGTGATGTCGCCGCGCGCATCGCTGAATTTTGCGTTTAGTCTTTCCCATAGATCAGAGGCGATGTGCGGCGCAAATGGATTCAGCAATATCAGAAAGGTGCGCATCGCCGACACGGGAATCGAGTCAACGTTGGTGAATGCATTGACGAAAATCATCATTTGTGAAATGGCGGTGTTAAACGAGAAGGATTCGATGTCTTGAGTAACTTTCTTGATCGTGGCATGCAGCATCTTCTGCTGACCCTTGTCCGGTTCGACGTTCTTGACCTTCCCCGATAATTCCCACGCGCCTGCCTGGTTCTCGGTCATGAGCAGACGCCAGACGCGAGCAAGAAAGCGCGCAACGCCTTCGACACCGCGCATGCTCCACGGTTTCATTTGCTCGAGCGGCCCCATAAACATTTCGTAGCAGCGAAATGCGTCTGCGCCGTACTGGTCGATCACGTCGTCGGGATTAACAATGTTCCCGCGCGACTTCGACATTTTCTGATTATCTTCGCCGAGAATGATTCCCTGGTTTACTAGCCGCTGGAATGGTTCCGGCTTTGAGACGCAGCCCAGATCGAACAGCACCTTGTGCCAGAAACGCGAATACAGCAGGTGCAGCACCGCGTGCTCCGTGCCTCCGACGTACAAGTCTACGCCACCGGGCTTCGGACCGCCCATCCAGTAGCGCTCTGCTCCTTCGCCGACAAACCGCTCATCGTTGCGCGGGTCGCAAAATCGCAGGTAATACCAGCACGAGCCTGCCCACTGCGGCATCGTGTTTGTCTCACGAAGTGCGTTGACGGAGTAACGAATCCACTCTCTTGCTTTTGCGAGCGGCGGTTCTCCAGTGCCGGTCGGCTTGTAATCGTCGAGCGCAGGCGGCACGACGGGCAATTCTTTTTCATCCAACGCGCGATGCTTTCCATCCTCCCAGACGATCGGGAACGGCTCGCCCCAATATCGTTGACGCGAGAATAGCCAGTCTCGCAGCTTGTAATTGATCGCGCGTTTGCCGAGGCCGTGTTCTTCGAGCCAGACGGTGATCTTTTTTTTCGCTTCTGCACTCGTCAGGCCGTTAATAATTGGCGAGTTGACTGCGATGCCTTCGCCGGTGAATCCAATTGCCGGCACGTCTGTTGTGGGCTGAACGACAATGACAACCGGCAGTCCGAACTTTTTTGCAAATTCCAAGTCGCGATCATCGTGAGCCGGCACACCGCCGATCGCGCCGGTCCCATACCCAAGCAGCACGTAATCAGCGATCCAGATTGGAATCTTTTGGTTGGTCGCCGGATTGATCGCGTAGGCCCCGGTAAACACGCCGGTTTTTTCTTTGGACAGATCAGCACGTTCGAGCTCGCTCTTGCGCGCAGTTCGTTCGCGATACTCGCGCACCGCCGGCCACTGTTCTTCGGTAACAATTCGATCGACGAGGGAATGTTCCGGCGCGAGCACCAGGAAAGTACCGCCATAAAGCGTGTCCGGGCGCGTAGTGAAGACGCGAAGCTTGTAGCCGGAATGGCCGCCGGGATCATCGATGCCCACTACAGGGAAATCGATTTCCGCGCCCTCGCTCCGGCCAATCCAATTGCGCTGAAGCAATTTGATTCCCTCGGGCCAATCAAGTTCGTCGAGTTCATCGATCAAGCGCTCCGCATAGGCCGTGATGCGCAATATCCATTGTCGCATCGGTCTTCGAACGACCGGGAAGCCGCCAACTTCGCTCTTTCCGTCAACGACTTCTTCGTTGGCAAGAACTGTTCCTAACTCCGGGCACCAGTTAACGGGCACCTCAGCGACATACGCGAGCCGAACGCTATCCGGGTCAGTCCCGCGATAGGTGGAAATCGGCTCCGCGCGTTTTGTTTCCGGATTGAACCATGAATTGTAAATTTGAAGAAAAATCCACTGCGTCCATTTGTAATACTTGGGATCAGTTGTGTTGATCTCACGTTGCCAATCGTAGGAAAAACCGATCCGCTTCAATTGCCTCTTGAATTTCGCCACATTCTCGCGCGTCGTGACGGCAGGATGCTGCCCACTCTTAACCGCATATTGCTCGGCGGGCAGACCGAATGCGTCCCAACCCATCGGATGTAAAACGTTGAAGCCGCGCGTCCGTTTGTACCGGGCAACGATGTCCGTCGCCGTGTAACCTTCGGGATGTCCGACGTGCAAGCCCGCGCCGCTGGGGTAAGGAAACATGTCGAGGATGTAAAATTTTGGCTTTGCCGTATCGAAACCTTTCTCGCCGGGATTCGGCGCATGAAAAACCTGCTGCTTCTCCCAGATCGCCTGCCATTTTGGTTCGATCTGATCGAATGGATACGGTTTGCGGCGCTCGCTGCTCATTTATATATCAATCAGGAACTCAAGAAATCAGGAAAAGAAACTAGAATTTACTCTTGGATTCCTTGTTTCCAGATTTCATTCATATGGTGATTGACCTTTTGGTTGCAACGCGCAATGCGCATAAGACCGAAGAAATCCAGAGGATTCTCGGGCCGCAATTCAACGTGACTGATTTGGCTGCGCATCCTGAAATTCCTCACATTGCGGAGAGTGGAACAACTTTTCAAGAGAACGCGATTCTCAAAGCCGTGGCAGTTTCCAAGCGCATGCCCGGTTTTGTCATTGCCGATGATTCCGGGCTCGAGGTCGAGGCTCTTGGCGGCGCGCCGGGCATCCACTCGGCGCGCTATGCGGGAATGAACGCGACCGACCAGGAAAAAATCGACAAGTTATTGGAGGAGCTTACACGCGTTGGCGCTACAAAGAATGCGCGTCGCGCTCGATTTCGTTGCGTGCTCGCGCTCGCGCGCAAAGGCGAGATTCTCGGAGCATTCGAAGGAATTGTTGATGGACAAATTGCTGATCGACCCCGCGGATCGCATGGATTCGGATACGATCCGATCTTTATGCCGGAGGGTTTCCAACAAACTTTTGGCGAGCTCGCGCCTGCTGAAAAAAATCAATTAAGCCACAGAGCTCGCGCTCTGGAAAAGGTTACGCACGTTCTTAATACCGCGAGCGTCATGAAGAAGTGATTTGGGCAGCCGTCCAAGACTAGCGGCTCCGGTAATACAATCTAGGGTTTGGGTGGTGGTGGTGGCGGCGGGGGCGGTGGTGCAGCACCCCCAGGAGCCGGCGCAGCACCTGCAGGCGCAACGCCAGAAGCTGCTCTAATCTGATATCCCACCTTCGTGATTCCGGCTATCCGAACCTTGTCGAGCACTCCAATGACGTCACCGTAGATAGCCATCGGCGTTGCGCTAATCGAGATCTTGATGTTCGGATTTGCCCTCTGAAGCTGAAACAGGCGCGGAAGGACTTGGCCGTCTTCCACGTACTGGTTATCGAAGAATACAGCATTTCCCTCCAGCACTTTGATGGAGACAAAATCCTTTACCCCGGTTGGCGGAGGCCCTACGGCCGCTGGCAAATTCACGCGAATACCTTTCATGTGAGTCTGGCTCAAGCTCACCATCATGAAACTGGCAAGCAGAAAGAACATGATGTCGATCAACGGGATGATCTCAATGCGTGCTCGTTTATGCGGAACTGGCGAAGAGAGTCTCATATTGGTGAATTTAGTACGACGCCCCAGTCATGGTAAAAGTGATGGGAATGTTGACCCTGGAAACTGTCCCGGGTCTGAATCGCCACTGCCGAAACGCACTAGTGGCGGCGCTATCCAGAATGGGACTGCCGGTGCTTTGCGACACAGAACAGCTAGTGACGTTGCCGCTCCCTGCATCCACTTGGGCGACGATCACTCCGCTACCAGTGACGTGCCGCGAACGCGCCTCGTACGGGTACTGGGGACGCGGCGCGTACAAGGCAAGAGCTTTCGCTCGAGACATAGACATCGGGCCCGGAGCCTTGATCGGGGTAAATTTTTGCGCTGTGTTTTGTGGCCGCGGTGGCGGCGTCCGCTCTTCCACAAACTCCGGCTGAATGTCAGGAGGAGGAGGAGGCTCCGGGATCGGAATATCTTCTGGTGGCGGCGTGGACTCAGGCGGAGCCAATACCGCCTCGACGACTTGAGGCGGTTGGGGCGGAAGGTCAACTGGAGGCGCCTCGCGCCGTTGAGAGACCGCAACTGCTGTAACGTTGATCGCCAATGCAAGGCCAAAGGCGGTCCAAAAATACCATCGAGGGGGTGGCGTGTAGATCAGCGGTTTTACTTTCACTTTTGCCATAACGAAATCATTGGCCTCCCGGAACTCCCTTGAGCGATTCGCTCTTAATTTCAAAGGAGATCTTATAAAAACCAGCGGAGCGGATCATATCAAGCGCATGGGTAACGTTGAGGTGCACCGAATCCCGATCGCCTCGAACGAACACTTTGGCTTCAGGGGCTGATTCGTGCACTCTGCGCAAGCGATTGATCAGTTCTTCGTCTTGGACTTCGTCCTTGTCGAAGAAGTAGTGGCCGTCCTTATCAACAGAAACGCTGATGTACTCGCGCTTCGTTTGTGTCTGACCTGAACTGCCCGAGGGCAGGTTCACCTTGATCCCTTTCATATGCACCTGGCTCAGGCTCACCATCATGAAACTGGCGAGCAGAAAGAACATGATGTCGATCAACGGGATGATCTCGATCCGCGCTTTCTTGTGAGGAATGGGTGAGTGTACAGTCATTAAATACCTTAAAACATCTTTAAATCGACGAGCCTTTCCCAGAGGCTGGAGCCTGCGCCGCGAAATCAATTTCGCGCGCCGCGGTTTGTGCTCCTAGCATCACTTCCAGGTTTGTGGCTGCCGTCTGCAATTCGAACTCCAAGTTAGACACCCGGGAAGTGAAAAAATTAAACGGAATCAGAGCGAAGATGGCGATACCGAGACCGCAGGCCGTTGCAATCAGTGCCTCGGCGATACCCCCAGTGACGGCTTGCACCGCCAGCTCTTCGTTGCCCAGAAAGCTGAACGACCTAATAAGACCGGTAATCGTGCCCAGCAGACCGAGCAACGGCGCCAAAGTTACGAGTGTGTCCATAACGACGAGGAATCGACCGGCGCGTTTGATCTCAATGCCAGCAGCAACCTGTAATGCGCCTTGCAACGAGGCATGTTGATGATTGAGGCCATTCCACATCATGCGCAAAACGGGGTCGCGCGAACCCCGAGCAAGTCTAGAAGCTTCGGTCGTATCACCGTTTTCGATTGCGGTAAACACTTTCTCGATGCGTTTTGGATCACGTCGGAACCAGCGGCCGGTCCACCAAAAGATGCGCTCGATCACGACTGTGAGCGCAATGATCGACACGATGAGAATTGGCCACATGACCGGGCCGCCTTTGTGAAACTTGTCGATCAACCAGTTGCCAGCAAAAAAGCCAGTGGGTTTAGTTTCCGCAGGCGGTGGAGCAGCTGCCGCGGGGCTCGTGGCAGCGGCCGCTGCGGGACTCTCTGCGCCAGCCGGTGCAGGGCTCGTCACCGCGCCCGGCGCTACTGGCTGTCCTACTGCTCCGGGTTGTCCAGGCGCCGCCGGTTGCCCAGCAGCTGCTGGCTGTCCAGGCGCTGCCGGTTGCTGAGCTGCAGGTTGCCCGGGAGCCGCAGCCTGCCCTGGTGGAAGGTTTGTAGCAGGCGCCTGCTGCGCGGCCGCAGGATTTGTTGGCGCCCGAGCAGCCGGATTCGTGCCTGCTGCAGGCGGAGCTTGTGCCGAGGGTGAGGTTTGCGCGAGCGAAATCGCTGCGAACGCGAGTGTGCATAGACAGGTAGCAAGTAATGTTTTCATAGTTGAAGCAGGAGTTTGAACTGACCAGTTCGATTTCGATACAGGCAGGTTTTCTCTTATCGCAGACGAGCTAGTCGCGGGTCGAGCAAAACTTTTCATTTTTTTCAGCGACGCAGAGGTCGCATCTTTTAATCGAAATATCTCTGCCGCAGGGATGTAAGGCACTTTCAAATTATCGCTGCCGAGCTTCCTTCAGCGCCGCGATCCGCACTGCGCTGCGCGACGACAACACGGTTCCGCAGACGCGGCCAGTCGTCGATCGCTGCTTCCAATGTATCTCCCGCATGGATCGGGCCGACCCCGGCAGGTGTTCCAGTCAAAATCACGTCGCCCGGCAGAAGTGTAAGCGACTGACTCGCGAACGAAATAATTTCCGGAACCGAATAAATCATTCGGCTCGTGCGCGTGCTCTGGCGTAGCTCTCCATTCTGCCATAGCTCCAGCGAAACATCGCTTACATCGACATCGGCATTCACAAACGGACCGATTGGCGTGTACGTATCGAACGATTTGCAGCGGCCAAACTGTTTCTCGCTCTTTTGTAAATCGCGATCGGTGATATCGAGAGCGACCGTGTAACCGAAAACAAAATCGAGCGCTTGTTCCGCAGCGACGTTTTTCGCGGTCCTGCCAATAACGACTGCCAACTCCACTTCGAAATCGGTTTGATGTTCGGGAAACGCAATCTCGATCACCCCGTTGTGCGGCAGAACAGAGCTCGGCGATTTAAACCAAATCAAGGGCGTTCCGAGTTCAGTCCTTTTCATCTCCGCGACGTGATCGGCGTAATTCAATCCGACGGCGACTAATTTCGACGGCGCTGTGGGAAGACCGACGCGCACGTTTGCAAGCGGCAACACTTGGCCAGTAGCTCGGATGTCAACCCAATACGGTTGTGCAAGCTCGTGGACTTTCTCGCCGCGTAATTCACCGTAGAAAAAACGATTGTCTGATCTGAATCCGCCAAACGTTCTCATTCGCCGAATTGTAGGGCAACCACTCCGGTTGCCGAATCAAAATTGGCAGGCGAAGCGTCTGCTCTACAATTTATCTCGACATTACCGCCACAAAATCGCGCACAGGCTTTTGCTCGGGAATCGAGAACACGCTGCCATTCTCCCGCACAAACCAGAATGCACTCGATGAACCGCCATCAAGGTTTATTGCCCGTGGAATTTTCGATTCCACGATAATTGCGGTCGTCGTAAGAATGTTTGCCAAGTCTGCGAGCGAAACGTCCGAGCAAACGCCGAGCAGCGCACCGTCATTGCTGACAGTTGCGGCAAAAGTTCGACGCGCCGAAGCTGAATCATTCAAGCCGCGAACGGGCCGGGACGCATCGACCAAAAACGGTCCACACTGAATTGCAGCACCAATTTTCTGGCGCGGTGAAAATTCACGGGCACGCACGATTTGGATTCCACGCGAGGTTGCGAGCAAAACGCCGGTAATCAGCCGCGCGCGCCGGGGCGGGGCGATAGTTTGCCCATTCACGATCCGCAACCCGATCGGCTTGAAGTCCGCATCGAAGTAGCCGCCATTCACAGCGCACAGGCAGTTTTTGTGCGTCATCGCGCCGCCGAGTCTTAGGCCGTCAGTATTATCCACGACCCGCAACGTGCATGATTTGGCAGAGAAAATTGCAAGATCTAGATCGGCCCGCCGACCGGCTGCTGTCTCTTCAACAGCAACGTGCCGATGCTGAATTCCGGAGCGACCGGGCTCCGATTCGACTGAGAGAACCTTCCAGTCCGCACGCGCGGCACAGGCAACGGCGAAGAAAAGGACAACGGTCCTAAGCTTTAGCACCGTACTTGTCGATTAAAGCTTGAAAATGGGGATCGCCTCGCAGCGGGTCCCAAATCGGATTTACCTTTAGGAGCTGCGCGGTGACGCCACTTGGCCGGGTCAACAATCCTTCAAGAATTTCGATCGCGCGATCGTTGTTTCCCAAGACCGCGTGAACTTCGGCGACTCCCTCCATAATCTCTGGACCGCCAAATGCATCCTTGCTTTCGGGTCGCAGTTCGCTCGCCCGTTGCGCCTCGGCCAGCGCGGCATCCCTTTCGCCAAGAAACGCGAGCGTTTTTGCCAGCTGAATGTGCGAGTCCTCTGCATCAGGAGTCCGTTTCACTTGTTCCTCAGCGGATGCTTTCGCCTTTAAAAACGCAGCTCGCGCGCCGTCCTCATCAAGCAGTCCCCTTCGCGCAAGTCCGATGTAAAAATATTTGCTCCACACATGTGGTATAAAAGCCGCGAGGTCGTCGTCGCGTACGCTTTCCGCTAATTGCAACGCTTCTTGATACTTCCGTTCCGCAAGGAACACATCTATCCGCGAGCCGGTGGTCTTGAGTTTCTGCTCCTTGCTCATGGCGACCGATTTCACAGCGTCGAATGCTTTCTCCGCGACGCTGAAGTCCCCGTTCTCCGCGATGGCCAACTTGGCTTTAACTTCCAAGGGTTCCAAGCCGGTTGGATTCAGAGCAAGTGCGCGATCGATAGTGTTGTTGGCTTTCTTGTAATCTCGCAGCATCTGATAATTGAAAGTGAGTTGTTGCAGCGACCAGACGTCTTTTGGATTCAAACTGACTGCTTTCTCCAGATTCCCTGTGGACTCGGCCCATTTGCCCTGCCGACGCTGGATTGCGCCAATGTAGAGATAGATTTCCGATTCGTTAGGTAATCCGCGCTGCGCGATCTCGAATTCTTTCAGCGCCGCTTCGTAGTTATTATCGCCGTAGTAGTACGAGATCCCACGGGCCAGATGCGCCTCCGGCAAATCCGGCTGCAGTTGCAGAGCGCGCTCGGCAAGAGCACGCGCCTTTTCGCGTCGCGCAGGGGTGGGGTCGAACGTGTGCACGATCCAGCTTTCCAGTTGCGAGTAGCGCGCAATCGCAAGCGCGAAGTTCGGATCAAGGTCGACGGCACGCTCGAAAAGCTGCTCGCCCTGTTTGAGTTTTTCCAAATCCTCAAAAGCGCAGGAAAGATCGCGTGCCTGCACGAAAGCTAGATAGGCTTCCCCATTTTCAGTGGGCTTGCGCGTCATCTGCGACCTTTCCCCGGGCGACAGCTTTGCTTGGAGGGCTTCGGCGATCTTTTGCGCAAGATCGCTTTGGATCGCAAAAACGTCAGTCACATCGCGATCGTAATCGTTGGCCCAAATGTGCTCGTCCGTGTTTGCGTCGATCAATTGCACGTTCACTCGCACCTTGTTTCCGGAGCGGCGCACGCTGCCCTCGAGAATGTTGGAAACACCGAGAGCTCTACCGATTTCACGAACGTTTGGCGTCTGGCCGCGATACTGCATCACAGACGTGCGAGAAATCACCTTAAGGTCGCCGATCTTGGATAAGTTTGTCAGCACGTCGTCCTGAACCCCGTCCGCGAAATAAGCGTTCTCTTTATCATCGCTTAAATTCGTAAACGGCAGCACGGCAATCGACTTGTCCACTTTGCGCGCGGATGCGCGAGGCAAAAGAAAGAATCCTGCTATGAGCAACGCTGCCAGGCATGACCCGGCAAGCAAGAAAGCGTTGCGGCGGCGGCGGCGCCGCACTTCGATTCCAGTTGGCTTCAACCGCGGAGGATTCGGATTGCCGAGGTCTTTCGTATACAGGTTGACGATAGAGATCATTTCCGCGTGCTTGACCTCGCATTGACCGACGTCGTGCAGGTACGGTCGCCATTCCGAATAGTGCTGAAGGTCTTCGGCGACGTGCTTCGAAAGGAGAATGTGCCCGGCGTCTCCGCAATCCATTACGCGCTGCGCAATATTAATCCCCGCCCCCGCTATGTTCGCGCGCTCATTTACATCGGCGACCTCGTTAACAGGTCCGCTGTGGATGCCCATTCGAACATGGAGCTTCGGGTAGTCCTTAAGCGCCTGACTAATCTCCAAAGCGCAGCGCGCCGGTTGTTCCGGGCTGTGTCGAAAGACCAGAGCCATCCCGTCACCTGTAGGTAAGCGCACCAATTGACCATCCGCTTCGGCCGAACGGGACTCTCCTGCCTCTCGAACCGCATTATTCAACACGCCCAGCAGCTCGCTTTGCTCGCTAATTAGCAGCCTAGAGTAGCCTACGATGTCGATGAACAGAACGTGTGCAATTTCGAGCTGAACTGCGGCTTTGGTTTCAGCAGGCATAGGGCAACGGGCGAATACACGTTCGCTAACAATAAGACAACGGCAAGACCAACATGTTCGCTAAAAAATCTGTGTAACCGGCTCACTGACCAGATTGTAACACCATTGTCACTTGGGCAACGGGTTGATGGGCGGCGCAGCGAGCTTTCTCGGAGCAGGCACTGACACTGGCTACTGCCCCAACAATTATTTTATTCCCGTCGCGAACACCGTTTGAAAATGCGGGCTTTGTTTTTCCCGCGAAACGACGCTGACCTCGATCTCTCGGAAACCGTGTGTTTCCAAGAGTTGATGTAACTGCACTTCGCTAAAGCCGAGCCAGTGATCTGCGTAGAGCTCCCGAGCTTTTTCGAACCGATGACTTAACAAGTCGAGGATGACCAGGCGACCGCCGCGCTTCAACATCCGGTGCGCTGCGTTAATAGCGCGGTCAGGGTGAATGGCGTGATGCAACGCCTGGCTCAGGATTGCAAGATCGATACTGTTTTTCGCAATTGGCGGATCTTCAATATCGCCAAGCCGGTATTCGAGATTTTTAAACCCATGTTTCTTCGCCAGCCGCGAGCCGAACTCAACCATGTTCGGCGAGTTATCGACCGCGATGACTTTGCGGGCTTTTTTCGCCAGCAACTGCGAAAGCGTCCCTTCGCCCGCCCCAAGGTCAGCCACGTTGAGCGGCGGAAGCAACGTGATCAGCGTGTGCGCGAGTGCTTTCCATGACCGGCCCGGCACATAACCCCGGCCGAATTTGCCGGCAAGTTCATCGAAATATTTGCGCGCTTTGTCCTGACGCTTGTGCAGGACAAGTTTGAGACCTGTGCGATCGCGCGATGTTTCCGGCAATTCACGCGCGAGGAGGCGCGTGATTTCCGCCACACGCTGTCGCTGTGCGCTTCGCCCATTGTGGTTCGCACCGTAATAAACATTTTTACCGACGCGCCGATCAGCGACGACGCCAGCGCGTTTCATCTGAGCAAGATGACTGGAAATCCGCGACTGCCCCATACCCAGAACTTCCTGCAACTCTGCAACGGAAAGTTCTTCCTGCTCGAGCAGAAGCAGCAGGCGCAGTCGGGTAGGGTCTGCCAGCAACCGCAACAAATTAATGGTTGACGCCATAATCGTGGCCAACGATATATCGACGCATCATGATTGGTCAATATGTCTCTCGGCAGCGTTGAAAGTTAAACTGTTGAAGCGTTGAACTGACCGTGAATAGAAACCTCTTTAACGCTTCAACCATTCAACGCTTTAACGTTTGATCATGTCCCGCCGTTACATTTTTTCTTCCGAGTCGGTCACCGAAGGCCATCCGGACAAAGTTTGCGACACCATCAGCGACTACATTCTGGACGCCTGTCTCGAACAGGATCCGTTAAGTCGCGTGGCTTGCGAGACGCTTGCCAAAGGAAATCTCGTTGTAATCGCTGGGGAGATAACGAGCAATGCGAAGTTTGATCTTGAGGAGCACGTGCGCACCGCTATTCGCAACATCGGATATGTAAATGGCGATTGCATTTTTCATGCAGACACCTGCCGGGTCATCTGCGAGATGAGCGAGCAATCGCGCGATATCAAACAAGGCGTTGATAACATTGCTGCTGAAGGCAAGAGCAGCGCGGAGCAGGGCGCCGGCGATCAAGGGTTAATGTTCGGCTTTGCCTGTGATGAGACGCCGGAATTAATGCCCGCCCCGATCTCGTTCGCGCACAAACTGGGACGCGAACTAACGCGCTTGCGAAAGTCTGGCGAAATTCCCTGGCTGCGTCCGGATGCCAAAACGCAGGTCTCGATCGAATATAATGGGTATAAACCGGTACGCGTAGCTGCAGTGGTGGTGTCCACTCAGCACACTGCTGATGTGAAACAAAAAGAAATTCGCGAGACATTGATCGAGCTCCTGATCAAGAACGTGATGCCGGCGGAATGGCTCGATGAGAAAACGACTTACCTCATCAATCCGACTGGCCGATTTGTGATCGGTGGTCCTGAAGGCGATGCAGGAATAACCGGGCGCAAGATCATTTGCGATAGCTACGGCGGAATGGGACGGCACGGTGGGGGAGCGTTTTCCGGAAAAGACCCGAGCAAAGTCGACCGAAGCGCCGCTTACATGGGACGCTGGGTTGCGAAGAACGTGGTCGCAGCCGGCCTGGCAGACCGATGTGAAGTTCAGTTTGCGTACGCCATTGGGCACCCGGAGCCGGTTAGCGTGAGCGTCGATACGTTCTGCACAGGCAAAGTGGACGAGGAGAAACTGGAGCGCGCGATCTGGAACGTTTTCAATTTCAAGCCTGCCGAGATCATTAAGCAGCTGAATCTCCTTCGCCCGATCTATCGGAAGACAACCAATTACGGCCATTTCGGGCGCGTGGACGACCTCGACGCGCTGACGTGGGAAAAAACGAACAAGGCGGAAGCGTTAAAGCAGGCCGTCGCATAGAAACCGCGAACACTTTATGAGCACAACAATCACTCAACCAAAAGCCAAACAGGATTACAAAGTCGCCGATATTTCACTCGCTGACTTTGGCAGAAGAGAAATTTCCATCGCTGAAAAGGAAATGCCCGGGCTGATGGCGATCCGGGAAAAATATGCGCCGCAGAAACCGCTTGCTGGGGTGCGAATCACTGGGTCGCTGCACATGACGATCCAGACGGCCGTATTGATTGAGACGCTGACCGATCTCGGCGCGAACGTGCGCTGGGCAAGCTGCAACATTTTCTCCACGCAAGATCATGCGGCCGCGGCGATCGCCAAACGCGGCATCTCCGTCTTCGCATGGAAAGGAGAATCGCTGGAAGACTACTGGTGGTGCACTTATCGGGCCATTTCGCATCCGGAAGGCAAAGGTCCCGAACTGGTCGTCGATGATGGCGGAGACGCCACGTTGCTCATTCATAAAGGCTACGAGTTAGAGGAGGGCAGCGATTGGGCTAAAACGAAATCGGCGAATAAGGAAGAACAGGTCATCAAAGATTTGCTCCTCGAAATTCATCGAGAGAATCCATATCGCTGGCACGAGATTGTGAAGGATTGGCGCGGTGTTTCGGAGGAAACAACAACCGGCGTGCATCGACTCTACAAAATGCATCAGGAAAAGGGGCTGCTTGTTCCCGCGATCAACGTGAACGACTCGGTTACGAAGTCGAAGTTCGACAACCTGTACGGCTGTCGACATTCCCTTGTCGATGGGCTGAACCGTGCGCTGGATGTGATGCTCGGTGGCAAAGTCGCTGTGATCTGTGGTTACGGCGACGTCGGCAAAGGTTGTGCGCAATCACTGCGTGGCCAGGGAGCGCGCGTCGTCATAACTGAGATCGATCCTATTAACGCATTGCAGGCTGCGATGGAAGGCTACGAAGTGACGACCCTCGAAGACACGCTTGGTCGGGGCGACATCTACATTACCGCCAGTGGCAACGTCGACGTGATCACGCTCAAGGACATGCAGCGGATGAAAGATCAGGCGATCGTCGCCAATATCGGCCACTTCGATCACGAGATTCAGGTCGATGCGCTCAACGAAGCCAAGGGCGTGAAGAAGACGAACATTAAGCCGCAGGTGAACAAATACACGTTCCCGGACGGACACGAAATTTTCCTGCTGGCCGAGGGCCGACTGGTAAACCTGGGTTGTGCCACGGGTCATCCGAGCTTCGTGATGTCCAATTCATTTTCCAATCAGGTTCTCGCGCAGCTGGATCTCTGGAAGCACCGGGACATTTACAAAATCGGCGTTTACGTGCTTCCGAAGAAGCTCGACGAAGAAGTGGCTCGCCTGCACCTGGAAAAAATCGGCGTGAAATTAACAAAGCTTTCCCTAAAGCAAGCGGATTACCTCGGTGTCCCGATAGACGGCCCGTTTAAGTCAGAGCATTATCGGTATTAATGGTAGGGACGGCGCACTGCGCCATCCAGACATTGCAGCGCGATGTCCCTACCCTTGTCGCTGCCCTGGCGGCATGATCACAGAGTCGGTGACGTGCAAACGCGTTACTCTCAACTCGCCAATTTCCAGTCGCTTGATTTTTGCGCGGCCGATGACTAGCCGGCCAATAGCTATGAACCCAATAGCGACCGCACTCAGCGCCACTGCGCCCACTGCAATCGCGCCGATGGATTGCGCGCCTACGGTCAGCGCGCGAATAGCAATGGGTCCAATGGTTCCCTGTGCTTCCTCAATTTCGTTTCGCTTCATCTGGTGACCTCCGCTGCCATGACTTCAACGTAGCTACAGTTTGATTGTCCGCCACGTCGCCATTTTCCCGAAATATGCACGCGCTGGTTCTGATTCGCTGCGGCAGTGAGGATGTCCGTTTCATGTCGCGGCGCCCCCAGCCAGACCGTTGATCCTGCACCGTGGAAATCGAACATGATTTGCGGTGTGCAAGGCTCGCCGCCATACAGCGAAACGCGTCCAACGTGGTCAAAGCGTAATCCGGCCGGCATCGCCCTGGCCTGCACGGGCGGCTTCTTTATCTGGGCGCAACCTGCCATTCCGGCCAGAGCGGCCCCTGCGATAAACAAATGTAATAAGAACTTTTTCATACCGAAGAATCAGGACTGCTCACGAACCACCCCGGAAAATCCATTATTCAGAATGGCCAGCCGATCAGCGCTATTCCTTCAAGCGCGACACATGACCGGCGGCCAGACGCCAGCGGCCGTTCCGCTTTACGAACGTATCGGTAAACTGAACAATGATGTCGAGCGATTTGCCTTGGGTGTTGCCCTTTATTTTCGTTTTGCCAGTCGATCGCAGCATGATCGCCGTAAACTCGCACCTTCATATCGTAATTTTCAAAAACATCGTAATGGACTCTACCACTCCTGGCGTCTTCGATGTCATCTGCGGCGGTGGTGATTTCACCTTTTGAGTTTGTTAGCGTGTAGTCATCGGTTAAAAAATTCGCGATCTGGTCTGCTTCACCGCGCAGATACGCAACGCATCCGTCGCGCTCCGCTTGTAGCACCGCGGCGCTCTCATCGGTCGGCGTCTGAGCGAGAACGACTGCTACCAAAACGAAAGGGAAGACGAAGACAAATTTCATCCTCCGACCATAACCTGCCGCGCAATGTTGTGCGCAAGATAAGCTGAGAAATAACCGGCATAACGCTTCTGCAAATCCGCGCGTTGCCAGTCTTTGTCGGTCAGAATTTGCCGGCAATTATGCGCGCCGCATTTGCATTCCACTGAATAATCATCGGCGTCGGTCGTGGCCCAATCGTGAGTGAGCTCTTCACCTTCGCAAATATCGCGCATGGCTACGAACGTGATCTCGCCTCGCATCCCGAGATTCGGGCTGCCGGAATGATTGCTGTAAAGCATCGAGCCCTCCCGTTCTTCGTCCGTGACGGGCGCGATGAACAAATCTTGGTCGATCTGAATTTCCACAGGGCCAAGATGAGGCGTGACTTGTTCGCGCAAAGTTTTGCGATTGATGATATGCCCGCCTTTCACCGCCACGATTTCATCTTTCGCGATGTCCGCCGTGGCAAACAAACCGCGCCCATGGATTTTGCTCTCGCGCACCTCTGTTTTCGGCGAGCGATAAGAGAGCGGCAGCATCGCGTAAAATAAGCAAGGTGGAACGCGTTGCCGGAATATGCGGCTTTAGCGCTTGGTCTCTGCGTTGATCGGCGAGTTCTTTTTGGCGTCGCGCCTTCCCCTGTAGTGCCAGGCGTGTTCCCTGCACATTTGAATTTTGCGGCTGACACAGCCGCCTCTACAGTTGTCGTTCTTGCAATGAAATCACGCCCGGCCGCCGTCATTTTCATTCT
>Ga0137364_10000139_pt1 | contig 24014 bp, 18 predicted proteins | sample SagtaG_10_FD_104798 | JGI IMG/M metagenome (GOLD analysis project Ga0137364, IMG submission 104798) | Vadose zone soil microbial communities from Sagehorn Ranch, Mendocino, California, USA - Sage1_L_20_16 metaG | ecosystem: Environmental > Terrestrial > Soil > Vadose zone | place: USA... | reverse complement strand
TTATTATTTTAGTTTAGTTTATAAATGAAAGTGTAAGCATTTCACCTCAAGAGTAATGTGGCAACGCAGGAACTGAAATCATTAGACCGTTTCTGAAACCAGTAGTGAAGTATGTTATTTAATTCGATGATCCGCGAAAAACCTTACCACAATTTGAATGTTATTTTTACTAATATCACAAGTGTTGCACGGTTGTCTTCAGTTAATGTCGTGAGATTTTGGTTAGTTCCAATAAATTAACGTAAACCCTTACTTTATTTATTTTTATTTATAAAGTAGATCACCATTATATTGGACATGATAAAAGGGACCAAGACAAGTCATCATGACCTTAATATTGTGGGCTATAGACGTGCCACATATATCTATACAAAAAGATGCAAAAACGTGAGTTTAAGCTAATCCTTAAAATAGAATATAATATGAATTGTAGTCTGTAACTCGACTACATGAATAAGGAATTACTAGTAATCGTGAATCACCATGTCACGGTGAATTTACTATCAGTTAGGTACTAACTACTCGTCAGGCGCTGAAAGGAATATGTGCAATAAGTTTGATTATATAATTAATGTTTATAATAATATATAGATTATTACATATTATTATATAATTTTCGTATGCATGATTTTAATTAGTGTTAAGTCGAAATATGGTTCGTGTAGTGGAAATTGCACGGGTTAGATTAATATTAACAATATATTTTATATATTAATACATGTATTTATTAAATACAAATAATCTTTTATTAGGAAAACACTTGAAATTTAAGTTTGTTTGGTTCAAAACCAAAAAAAGATTTTTATACATAAGGAAGGTTCCGTGTGTTGGTAATCGGGTTGAGCTGTAAACTCAATAATGAATAATTTTCGAAGGTTCGATTCCTTTTCTTCCTATTAATACTATATAAATACGTGTTAGCTAAATAGGTATAGCATTGTGCTACGGACACAAAGACTACAAGTTCAACTCTTGTACACGTTTATACTTACAAATTGTTTAAATATTACTTTATAGCCTTTATAGCTCAATGGTAGAGCGAAATACTGTTAATATTTTTATAGGTGTTCAATTCATCTTAAAGGCTGTCTACTAGAATAAAAATAATTATTTGTGCCATTATATTCTCTAAAAATGAGTGGTAAAAAAAAATAATATTTCATATTTTATTGCTTTGTGCAACACTAAATATTGAAATGAGAAAGTAAATATTTTTAATATTATGTATAATTTATATATTTTAACTGAAACTTATACTAATGGTTATAAAGCTGAAATATTAGATTTATTATCATTAATTGCTATCATTTGTGGTATATTTGTTATAATAACTAAAAATCCCATAATATCTGTATTATTTTTAATAGGTTTATTTTTAAGTATATCAGGTTATTTAATATTTTTAGGTATAAATTTTATAGGTATATCTTATTTATTGGTTTATGTTGGAGCTGTATCTATATTATTTATATTTATTCTAATGTTAATTAACATTAGAATATCTGAATTATTAAGTGAAACTAGTAATAGTATACCTTTAGCTATAATAACTACAATAATCTTTAATTATTCTCTTTATCAAGTATTACCTTATGATATTGTAATTATTAATAGTTATATTAATAATATCAATAATATTTTTTATGATATTTTATACAAAAATTATAGTGATTATTTAAATAAGACTTTTAAATTTAATGATAATAATATTATAATGCTTGTAACTTCCAAATCTTGAGATGGTAATTTAGCAGAAACTTCACATATTACTACTATAGGTAGTATATTATATACTAGTTACTCTATTTGAATAATAATAACTTCTATTATATTATTATTAGCTATGATTGGTGCTATAGTTATAACAATTAAACAAAGAAATTAATAATACCAAAAAAGAATTAGCTCAATGGTAGAGCAACCGTTTTACACACGGAAGGTTGGGTGTTCAATTCACTTATTCTTTAATAATTAAAAAACAATTGTTTTTTAAACAAAATAATATTTTAAATAAAAATTATAAATGCATAATATAACAAAAACTATATATATATAACATATAATATATGATTAGCACAACAAGAAGTAAACTTCAAGGCCATCCTTATCATTTAGTTTCTCCTTCACCTTGACCTATATATACTAGTATATCTTTGCTTACTTTAACTACATCATTTGTTTCAACTATGCATGGTTTTAATGGAGGACATTACTTTTTAATATTAGGACTAATATCATTAATATATTCTATGTTTTTATGATTTAGAGATATAATATCAGAAGGTACTTATTTAGGTAATCATACATTAGCTGTACAAAGAGGTTTAAATATGGGTGTTGCTTTATTTATAGTTTCTGAAGCTTTATTTTTTTTAGCAATATTTTGAGCTTTTTTTCATAGTGCTTTATCTCCAATCATTGAATTAGGAGCTCACTGACCTCCTAAAGGTATAGATCCTATTAATCCTTTTGAATTACCTTTATTAAATACAATTCTTTTATTATCTTCAGGAGTAACAGTTACTTATTCTCATCATTCTTTATTACAAGGAGATAGAAGTGGAACACTATACGGTTTATTTTTTACTATAATATTAGCTATATTGTTTACTGCATTACAAGGTATAGAGTATACAGTTTCTTCCTTTACTCTATCTGATGGTACTTTTGGATCCTGTTTTTATTTCTCTACCGGATTCCACGGTTTACATGTCTTAATAGGTACAATTTTCTTAGCTGTCGGAACATGACGTGTTTTAGCTTATCATTCCACTGATAATCATCACCTTGGTCTAGAATCAGGTATTTTATACTGACATTTTGTAGATATAGTCTGGTTGTTTCTATTTGTTTCTATCTATTATTGAGGTTCTTAAACAAAATTTTGTATTATTAGAGATTTTAGTCTCTTTTTGAAAATATATATTATAAATACTCATGTTAAATAAATCTACACTTAAATCTAATATATTAGCAGAATTTAACAATAACTATTTAAATCATAATATGTCTCATTTAAATAAAAATGATTTTCATCAATTTATAAACGGTTTGTACCAGGCAGAAGGAATTGCGGGTGCTTATTTTCCAAAAACAAATAATTTGAATGTGAGATTTTTGTTTTCTTTAGGACAAAATTATTCACCTGAAGCTCTTAATGTTTTTCTTTACATACAAAAACATTAAATGTAGGTAATGTTAAGTTAAACTTTAAATTTAAAGTTTAACCGCATATTAGATACTATATATCTAATACAGAAGATATTTTTGAAAAAGTATTACCTTATTTTTCAGTATTGTATGGTCAAAAATTTTATATAAAATAAAAAGGGATCTTAATTTAAGGGTAAAATACACGACTTTTAATCGTAGCATATGAGTTCGAGTCTCATAGATCTCATTAGGGAATTTTGTCTCTTTTTACTTTATTTTAATTTATTAAATATGAAAAATTTTTGCAACTTTTTTTGATTGTTTATTATTTATTTTTTATTTTTTATTTGTATAATATATATGTTATATATATGTGTAGATTATAAATGTTTACATTGTGAAATAGAAGTTAATGGAGATACCTCAAAAAGCTCACATGATTTCTCCATTAGACTTAAGGTTAACATATCATTTAATGGCAATGTTTAAGTTTGACTATAAGTATATAACTTATTTAAATACATTTAACGTTGTAACAAAAGAAAGATATTTGACATACACAGAAAAATTAATAAAGAATAAAAAATTTTAATCTTAGCATTTATTGTTAATATTAATAATATTAACAACACGGCCATAGTTTAATGGTAAAACCATCGTTTTCCACACGAAAATTATTGATTCGAATTCAATTGGCCGTAATATGTATATTTTGAGTTAGTAACTTATTTGGTAAAGAACTTTCTTGTCGAGAAAGTAGATGTCGGATCGTAGCCGACCTAACTCGTTATATATTAATATATAACTATAACTATAACTAAGGAAAAATTTGCCAATGGTAGGGTAATGTACTTGCTATGTACTGTGTTATTAACACTTAGATGTTCGATTCATCTTTTTTCCGATATATTATATAGGTATATCTTATATAAAGAGTATAATTTAATGGTAAAATAAGAAGCTTCAAACTTCTATTCCTCAGTTCGAGTCCGAGTGCTCTTGTATATAATTAAGACTAACGGATTATATTTATATATATGGTGTTAGAAACTTACATTATTAACGTATTAAATTATATTTATTATCAGAGATTTTATTTAAGTTTGCCATTATTGTGAAAAAAAAAGATTCTTTAACTTAATAGGCAAAGTATACTTTTGATAAGGGTAGGATCAGCGTTCGATTCGCTGAGGAATCATGTTTAAAACTCACTTTTTATGGATAAAACTATTTATACTGATAAATATATGATTCTATGTGTATGGTTAAATAGTTTAATATTTTTATAATATTTTATATGGATACTTTTTATTATTTATACTAATTAATAAAAATAATAATTATATTATTAAGACCAATTTTATTACATTATTTATAATCTTTTTTATTATATAATCTTCGAATAAATATTACACATTACATTAGAAAATTTTAAACTTAAAACCGAATTGGTTATTACATATTGCTTTATAATAACACTTTTTATAAAGTGTTATTATAATATATATAAGAGTATATTTTTTTTATATACATATCACATTATTTTATTAAACGGTTTTATCTAGTACTTATATCTAGTATTTTTTAAGTTACAAAATATAAAATATGATAAAATTGTTTAACATAACCAAAAAAGGGATCCAGAGGTCAATTAAAAAATGAAGAAGCAAAAATCCTAAAAGAGGATTTTAAGTATTATAATAACAACAAATAGTTAAGTAATTCTTTACAATTTTACATAATTGTAAAATAAATGTGGGTTTATCTAGAACCTTATATAATAGATGTATTATATGTTAATCTAGTATCGTGTTAAAATGTAAATTAAAAAACTTTTATCTTATATAAGATATCGATGCTTTTGAGTGAGTGAGTGAGTGACAAAGATAAAAATATAACAATATATGGAATTATTTAATACTGAATATATATTACATTTAATATTTATAGTTTCTCTTGGATGATTTATCATAACTTTTGTCGACTTAATTTTAGATTTTGGCTTATTAGGATCTTCTTTAAAACAAAAATGAAAAGACTTTTTAAATAGTAAAGATTCAGGCTGAAAATTATTTTTATTTAGTTTTATTTCATATTTAATCTTTATTAATATGTTTAACTTCTTAAGTCCTTTATACTGTATATCAGACGATATAGATAAAGATTTAGTTAAAGGTACCATAGAAGCAAATAATATTAAAATTAGTGGTTTGTAGGTTGGATTAATACAATTAGGTGATGCTGGATTAATGAGCAGCTGTGTATTAGGTATTAGTAAACTTGTAAAAAATTCTGGTTTACCTTTAGCAGGTAAAGTTGCTGTGTCTTTAGGTGGAGGAATTGTAGGATTAAGTAGTTATAAAAAAATTCAAAATGTTTATTCATCTTCTAAACCACGTGGTTCTATAATATTAGAAATAGATAGTCTTAAAACTAATGCTGCTATTTCCTCCCTTATAAAAGATGAGATATTAAAGAAAAATCAATCTTCAGTATCTAATGATCCTTATGTAGCTAAATCTATTTTAGACCCTACTGATAGCATAGGAGATAAAGATTATTATATAATATCAGCACAAAGTGTAGAAGGTTTAACTTGAGATTTTTATATGCATATAGGTATGATATTGATACTTATTAATGTAATAATATTTTTGGTTATGAAATTAATTAGCGAACAAAATATAGCTTTGAATTTTGTTAAAAAATTACCTTTAGGTAATTATATATATATTGTTTTAAATAAATTAAAAAATCTATGAAATAAAACAACTCATGCTTGAATATTTATAGGTTTATTTTTTATTTTATATGGTTGTACTATTTCAACATGAGGTACATATATTATTATAAATAATCTAGGTTAAAATATATAATATTTGTATTTTAGTTTATTAAATCGAATTATAAATATAAGAGATAATTATTAATATAAAATAAAACAAATTTATAAAATTATAAAAAAAAGAATTTAAATTTAAAAGAGAGTTGACTGAGTGGTTTAAAGTGACTAGCTTGAGACTAGTTAAAGATACAAACTTTCATGAGTTCGAATCTCATACTCTCTGTATTAATTATAAATTCAATATTTATTCTATCAAATTCATTATAATACATTAAGTGTATTAACCTAAATATATATATATATAACTAGTGATAGTACTAATATATAGTAATATTCTATCTCACATTAACTTTAAAGTACTTAGCTTATTATAATTTAACAATTATAATAATAAGGTATATTGACAAAACAAAAAAGATAATTTATCCTTATTAAGTAATATCATATGGTACTATTTAAATAAAAATGGTTATATAAATGAATCTTTAAAAAATAGGGCAACTGTATATATATGAAAATTCTATCTTTTAATAATATTTATACTTGTCTAACATTACAGATACTGAGTAAAAGAAAAAAACTTTATTAGGTAGAAAACAATATTATTTGAATAATATAAACTCTTCTTTGAATATATGTAAAACGAATAGTTCGTCTTTAAAAATAAAACGTGATATAATGTTTAGTATGAATTTAAGTAAAAAATTATATATAAGAGTTAATAATATAAATAATATATCTAAAGTTGTTATATTTAAAACTAGATTAAAAATATTATTGAAATGTAAAGGTGTAAGTGTTAAAATTTTCGATAAATTCAATAATCTTGTTCTTGGATTTCCAACTAAATTAAAAAAATATAATTTATATAAAAACACAGGCTAGAGCCCGGTGGTTGGGCACCTCTTTTGGGTAGAGGACTTTCTATGTTCGATTCATAGTAGTCTGATTTTAATATAATAATTATATTATTAGTGTATAGTGATATGAATTTTTTTTTCTATATTAATTTGTTTAATATAGAATAGTATAAAAAGAAACTATTATGGATACATAGCTATATATTAAAGAGAGAAAATTTAATGTCTACTATTAATAGTAGACGAGCTCTTAGATAAATTAATTAATTATAAACAAAGTAAATTGAAATATCTTATTAACTTTAGAAAAAATAAATCAAACGAGATTCTATTATTAGTGTGAATGAAAATAGGAAAGTCTATATCTATTTTGATATTATAAAAATAATATTAAAAAAGAAAAGTAAAATGGATAAAATCTGTTTGAAATAATAGGGGAACCTTCCTCTAAGACTATAATATAATATATAAGCAATAGTGACAAGTACCGTGAGGGAAAGGATTGAAATAGTAGTTTTATAAGCAGCTCAAGCAATTATTTAAAAATAGTAAGAGCGTACCTTTTGCATAATGGGTCAGCAAGTTAATATTAGATGCAAGCAATATTGCCTAGATAAACCAATTGTAATTCAATGAATAAGTATCTAAAATTAGACCCGAAATCTAGTGATTTTACCATAATCAGAATTATAAAAGTTCGAACGGGTTATCGTTGTAAAGATATCCGAAGAATTATGGTAAGTAAGTGAAAGACAAAACTGACTAGAATAGCTGGTTTTCCACGAAACCTATATAAGTAGGTAGTTCAAATAACATCATAGTAGGTACATAACTGTGATCTCAGACAATAAATTATTAATTATTAATAATTTTGTATATATCGGGGGATCGTGAAGATTTTATCGGTGAGTATTTGCACTCGGAAGGGCAATGATGGATATTGAATAATCAGACATAGTACGATAAGGTTGTATGTCTAAAGGGAAACAGCCCTTAACAAGAGTTAATAAGGTTCCAAAATTATTGTTAAGTGAAATAAAGGAAGTATTTATGTAATACGACCAGGAAATAGGCTTAGAAGCTGCCATTTTTTGAAGACCTCGTAACAGAGCACTGGTTTATATTATTGTATATAATATTTTCATAAAAGCACCGAAAATTTAACGGATCTAAAACAATATACCGATACCTTGTTCATATAAATAAATATTTATTTGTTTATTTATTTATGAGGTAGTGGAACATTGGATATATAATAGATTATTTCTTTTTAAAAAATAATAAAAGATATTCCAAGTGATAATGCTGACATGAGTAACGAAAAAGGATATTTTATCCTCGCCTTAAATTTATGGTATTTAATTAAAGTAACGGCCTCTAAGATTAATAGTCTAAAGGCGTAGTTTTTAATCGATGAGTTAAACTCACTATTGTTTAACCATATTGTTTATAATATATTGTGTGATTTAAATAATTTAAATTCATGTTTGCGAATTTATTAATATATAACTATTAATAAACATGTAATTAATGTATTAATAAATCAATAATAAAAATAAATTAAACTTAGTATGGTTCAGGAAAAATCAATAGTTATTATAAAATAGGAGTATATATAACCTATGAATAAAAAAAAATACAATGTGTAATATTAATATATTATATACTGTATATAAAGACCGTACCTAAATACTACCTCAAGTAAATAAGTAGAATATACGAAGGCGTTTGAGCAAACAATCATTAAGGAACTCGGCAAATTAACCACCGTAACTTCGGGAGAAGGGGAGCCATTTTAATTAACATTAATGTTAATTAAAAAGAGGAAGCATAAAATAGTGTTGTACGACTGTTTAATTAAAACAAAGCACTTTGCAAAAGATTTTGAATCAAAGTATTGAGTGTGAATTCTGCCCTATGTCGGTTATATAACTAATTAATTTAATTAAGTATAATAAATTAAATTATGATGAAACCAACGATCAATGGCGGCCTTACCTATGAGGGTCCTAAGGTAGCGGAATACCTTGGCCGTTAAATGCGGTCTTGCATGAATGATTTAACGATACAACAGCTGTCTCAATGATTGGCTCAGTGAAATTGGAATAACTGTGCAGATACAGTTTATCTCTAGATAGACGAGAAGACCCTATGCAGCTTTACTGTTACTAATAATTAGATATGATATAATTTTTATATAGTGTATAAGGTAATTGATTAAGTTTAATTGAAACACCTTTTTTTAATTTGTCTTATCTTCTTTTTATTATTCTTATATTTATATATAAATATAAAGATTAAGCAAGCTAGAAATGGCGAGTATATAATAAAAAGGACTTAGTTAAATAGCTAATAAAATGGTTTTATATATTTAAATATAAGTGTTTATATTTAAATACCTATGTTATTACACCATATTAATATTTTCGCTATATTATTTGTATTATGCATTAATATTAGAAGTACATTTATTAGAAGGCAGTTTATGCGGGGCACAGATCCCATAAAAAGTACCTGGGTATATCCAAATATTGTAAAAATATTATTTTTACAATAGTTATTAATTATAATATAATTAATTCTATTATTATTCTATTAGGTTAGAACTATTATTTTTATAGTAAGATTTTAACTATAAAGAAAATAGTTGTAAATAAAGTATTAATGTATTTTTTGTAATACTTTTTAATTATTATATAAATTATATTTTTATATAATGATATTGATTTATACTTATCAAGTTTAATGGCTTAATCTTGCTTTACTGTTTGATTTACACATCTATCAGTCGCGTAAGCGGGGCATATGATCACAAGATGCTTTAAGGAAAGGTCTTGGATTATTGAAAAAGCTACGCTAGGGATGTTAGTCCTCCAATGTTTTATAACATAAATAATTGGCAATTTATTGGGAAAATTTCAAGAATAACTTTTAAATAAAATAATATATATTTAATAGGTGTACTTGAAGCGAAACTTACTATAATTTTTATAAAAAGTAAGAACGTTCAACGACTATATTATATATATATATGTATTCAAATCTCAACATCTTAGTATTAAAAATATAAATTTTATTAAATATACATTAGTCATACTAGTGTTTAGTATATATGTATTTTTAGTTAAAAATTTTAAAATTTAAGTAAAAAAAAATGCAAAAAAAAAACTCCAATAATAATAATACATCTTTATTATTTAATAAAAAAATATGTAATTATAATAAAACAACGTGTTTAAAGACAAATAAAAATTTGGGTATTGTTAAACATTTTTCTTTTATAAATAAAGAATGAATAAATAGTATATATTCTTTTAATAAAAATTACATTAAACATTTACCTATCAAAGATAATATATTAATTAAAATAATAAAAAGTTATTTTAATTTATTTAGTTTTGATAAACGAAGCTATGTTAATTTAAAAAATATACATGTAAAATTAAAAAAATTGTCTATACTAAGAATATTTGTAAGTAAAGCAGAAATAAAACATACAAATACTAAAGCTATAATAACATTATATGTATATAATATGCAAAAAAAATATTTATTTAATAAAATAAATAATAATATAATATCAAATAAACTAAAAGAAAGAGTAGAACTAATTGAAACGCAAAATTCGAAAATTTTTGAACAAATAGAGAAGGAAAAAATATTAATAAATAGTTCCAATATATTACAAAATACTTTTAATAGTTATGTGAATCAATATTATAAAGAACTTATAAAAAAATCTCTTGAAAAAGAAATTTTTACAATTTGTACTAAACAATTATTACATTTTAATAAATCTAAATTTGAAGATACATACTTGATTAGATTAAATAATATAGTTAAAAACATATATTCTAAAAATATAGAATTTAATATAATAAATCTTAAATATATACAATTAAACAGTGATATTATGGTACAATCTATAATTTTAAAATTAAAAAGGAAAAAAACTCATTTATTAAATATTTTAAAAAAATTCTTTAAAACATTTAAATTATCACCTTTAAATAAAGTAATTTTAACTCAATATTTTGAAAATAATTTAAAAAAAAAAATACTATATAATATTAATGTTTTTAACAAATTAAATAAAGACAATTTAAATCAATCATTATTTAACATATTTACTTTAAAGAATAATAACATAGGTTTAGAAACTTTATTATTAAATTCTTTAAAATATAAAAACATTAATGGTTTAAGATTAGAAGCTAAAGGTAGATTATCTAAACGTCGTACAGCTTCTAAATCTGTATTTAAATTTAAATATAAAGGAAGTCTTAAAGATTTAGATTCTTCTTATAAAGGTTTATCTACAACTATTACAAGAGGACATATAAAATCTAATATGCAATATACAATGTTAAATTCAAAAACACGTAATGGATCATTTGGAATTAGAGGTTGAATTAGTAGTAAATAGTTAATAAATATAATATACAATACATATTAGTAATTTTCGTTGCATTCATTTTAAATTTATATTTACATAAGATGAAGAAATAGTCTGAACCATTTTATAAAAAATGGTTAAAAAAAAATAAAAGTATACAATAATATACATATTATTGTATATTAATAAACTAAATGAACAGGCTAATTGCGCAAGAGAGTACAAATTGAGTGCGCAGTTTGGCACCTCGATGTCGGCTTAGCTCATCCTCATGAATGCAGAAGTTATGAAGGGTTCGACTGTTCGTCGATTAAAGAGCTACACGAGCTGGGTTAAATACGTCGTGAGACAGTATGGTTTCTATCTTCTAGAGATAATTGGAATAAAATAAGGATAGCCCCTTCGTACGAAAGGAGTTGGGTATATTAATCTATGGTTTACCTGTTGTTTATAATATATTATAAAAATAAGTTGATTTATAATAAAAATTGTAGGCACGGCAGGAAAGCTATGTTAGTTAAAGATAAATGTTGAATGCATATAGACATGAAACTTACCTTAGGATAATCTTAAATATATGTAGTATAATACTACGAATGATAATAATAATTACAAATATAATCATATTTATTATATTAATAGGCTTTAACTGTAATAATTTTAATTTTTTTAGGTATAAAGTACTAATTTTATTATATACTAAAATATATGCTTATGCACATATACACTTTTTCAAATAATAATAGCCTGGTTAGCATAAAAGAAATGTACCCGTTTTGTAATCGGAAGAAGCAAGTGCGATACTTGTACTAGGCTTTATAATCAATAAGGCTCAATAGTCAAGTGGTTAAGACATAACGTTTTCACCGTTAAAGGCGGGGATTCGAATTCCCCTTGAGCCCATCTTGTATAATATAAGCGGATTGATGTAATAGTAACATAGTTGGCTCATGACCAATAAATAAAGGTGCAAATCCTTTGTCCGTATTAATAAGGTTATAGCTTAATAGGCAAAGCAAGCTGCTCATAATAGCTCAGATGTGTGTTCGATTCATTCTGGCCTTATATAGATATATATAATCCAAGTGCTGTAATTGGTAGACAGGATAAACTTAAAATTTATTAATTTTATATTGTGTGGGTTCAAGTCCCTCCTTGGATATATTAATATATTATAATAATAAAAATAGGGGTTATAGTTTTAATATGGTAAAACTACGATTTTGCATATCGTTGTTTCAAGTTCAAATCTTGATGTCTCCATATTTTGTAATATAAAAGCTCGAGAAGCTCAACCTGGCAGAGCGGAATTCTGAAGATATTTAGGTTATAAGTTCGAATCTTATCTTGAGCATTTTAATTATATATTTTACAATATATAAAGTATATTTTGTTTTGTTTAGGTTTGTTTTGTTTTAACTTAATTGATCTTAATAATATTATATTTATATATAGATGTGCTGAAATAGGGAAACAGATTTCGCTTAGGACGGAATAGCGTAAGTGCTTTACAAGTTCAAGTCTTGTCATCTATATAAATAGATTATTTAATATAATTTAGTATATAAAGTAAAAATATAAAAGTAATTATTAACTAATATTTTTTTTTAATAGTTTATTTTTATTTTTATTTTTATTTTTATTTTTATTTTTATTTTTATTAAGTATTTCGTAGACTAATAGGTAAGTCATAAATTTTTGGTGTTTAACATTGAATGTTCGAATCATTCCGAAATAATTTATTATGTAAATAAGTTTTTAAGTAATTTTACGATTTAAATTATAGGTAGATATAGTTCAAAGGTAGAACAACTATTTGTGGAATAGTAAGTTCTCTGTTCAAATCAGGGTATCTTCCCTTATATTATAATATTTATAATCTTACATAGCCAAGATAGTTCAACAGGTTAGAACATTAATTTCATGCATTAATAATGAGAATTCAAATTTCTCTCTTGGCTCAATATATAATATACATTATATATTAAATAAGATTTAATGTTAATAAATTCTATTTTAATTTTATTATTATCTAATGCCGTTACATTAAAACGAGAAAAATCCATTTTTTATTCTAGATTAGCCATTGTTATATTAGCAATTTCCTTTTTATTAAGTATGGATAATTTATATATATCATATATAGGAAAAGGTGTAGGCTTATATGGAGGTTTATTCCATGTTACTGCTAATACACAAATATTTAATATATTTATATATATTATAAGTGCTACAATTTTACAATTAACTGCTTTTTATCCTAGAAAAATATATTATAATATTGAACATAATATTAGAAAAATAATACCTAATTTTAAAATAGAAAATAAAAGAGAAGAAGAGTTTAAAATAATGGAATTACCTATTATCATATTATTTGTAGTAATAGGTGCTATTTTATTAACATTAAGCAGTGATATTGTTTCTATTTTTTTATCTATAGAATTACAAAGTTATGGTTTATATTTGTTATCTACATTACATAGAAATTCAGAATTAGCTACTACAAGTGGTCTTACTTATTTTTTATTAGGTGGTTTATCATCTTGTTTTATTTTATTAGGAACAAGTCTATTATATGCTAATTCTGGTACAACTAGTCTTGAAAATTTATATGTTATAACTAATATATCTGATATAATACAAGATAATACAAACAATACCTTATATTGATATAAACCTTATTATATTAATTTTTCTTTACTTATAATGTCTGTAGGTTTTTTATTCAAAGTATCAGCTGCTCCTTTCCATTTTTGATCTCCAGAAGTATATGATGGTATACCAACTGTAATAACTGTATTTGTTGCTATAGTAGCTAAAATATCTATATTTTTATTTCTTTTAGAATTAGTACATTACACTAATTATTCTTTTTTTGCTTACGAATTTAATTGAACATATATTTTACTAATTAGTTCTTTATTATCTTTAATTATTGGTACAATAGTAGGTTTAACTCAATATAGAATAAAAAGATTATATGCTTATAGTACTATATCACATGTAGGTTTTATATTATTAGCTCTAAGTATTAATAGTATAGAATCTATACAAGCCTTTATATTTTATTTAATACAATATTCTATATCTAATTTAAATGCTTTTATTATATTAATTAGTATAGGTTATTCTTTTTTTTATCACATAAATTATAATACAGAATATGATAGATTAAAAGACAAAAAATATTCTCCTATACAATTAATTAGTCAAATAAAGGGTTATTTTTATATAAATCCATTTTTAGCTATGAGTTTAGCTATAACTATTTTTTCTTTTATCGGTATACCACCATTAATAGGATTTTTTGCAAAACAAATGGTTTTAAGTGCTGCCCTAGATAATGGTTATATTTTCATAACTTTAATTGCTATATTAACGAGCGTTATAGGTGCTGTTTATTATTTAGGCATTATAAAACAAGTTTTTTTCGATGAGCCAGAATATAAATTTGAAATGATTTCTACTAAATACATCACATTAAAAGATAATAAAAATACGTTCATTTTTAAAGATAATGATGTCTTTAGATTATCTAGTTCTTTAACTTTTACTATTTCTATTTTAACTTTAATAATAACTTTATTTATGCTTATGCCACAAGAATGATTAAGTATAGCTAATATATTAGCACTCTTATTTTTCAATTTTTAAATGACTAGTACTATATTCTTTTTTATTTTTATTCCTTTATTAGCATTTGTTTTATTAGGTATAAATTTTATATTAGCTCCACACAATCCTTATAAAGAAAAAGATAGTGTTTTTGAATGTGGTTTTCACTCTTTTTTAGGTCAAAATAGAACACAATTTAGTATTTCCTTTTTTATATTCGCTTTATTGTTTTTATTGTTTGATTTAGAAATTCTTTTAATTTACCCTTATATTGTAAGTGCATATACTAATGATGTATATGGTTTACTTATAATGCTTATATTTTTCATAATTTTAACTTTAGGGTTTACTTTTGAATTAGGTAAAAAAGCCTTAACTATAGATAATGTTCAAAATAAAAATTATATAAATAAAAGTTTATATTTAAACAGTTTGACAAATTCTTTTATAACTAGAAAATTTTTTAAATAATTTAATTTATACCCTTATTAAAATAAATCTTATTAGCTTAATGGCAGAGCAAGATACTTCTAATATCAGGATCCAAGTTCAAGTCTTGGATAAGATTTATTAAAATAATGATTTTATATTTAAAAATATTAATTAAAAAATAAATTATATTTTAAATATATTTAAAGCAATACAAATTCAGAATATATTATCAATATACTCATATTAATAAAAAAGAAAATTATTAGTATAGTATTTTTCTAATTATTATATACCTATTCCCTCTTCTTATTCTTCTTCACACTTTTCTCATAAATTCAAAAATTCATATAAACAATACTCAATAAATTATATAGGAAAACAAGAAATAATAAAATCATCTATAAGTTTATGAAAAGAAAGATGATTTTTATCTTCAAATGCTAAAGATATAGGAACATTATATTTAATATTTGCCTTATTTTCTGGTTTAATAGGTACAGCATTTTCTGTATTAATAAGATTGGAATTATCAGGACCTGGAGTACAATATATAGGAGATAGCCAACTATATAATAGTATAATTACTGCACATGCAATAATTATGATATTCTTTATGGTTATGCCAGCATTAATAGGAGGGTTTGGAAATTTCTTGTTACCACTTTTAGTTGGAGGACCTGATATGGCATTTCCTAGACTAAATAATATAAGTTTTTGATTATTACCGCCTAGTTTAATATTATTTTTATTTGCTAGTATTATAGAAAATGGAGCAGGAACAGGTTGAACATTATATCCTCCACTATCAGGTATACAAAGCCACAGTGGACCTAGTGTGGATTTAGCAATATTTGGTTTACATTTAGCTGGTGTAAGCAGCTTATTAGGGGCTATAAATTTTATAACTACAATATTAAATATGAGAAGTCCAGGAATAAAACTGCATAAATTAGCTTTGTTTGGTTGAGCTGTTATAATAACAGCTGTATTATTATTATTATCTTTACCAGTCTTAGCAGGTGCTATAACTATGATTTTAACAGACAGAAATTTTAATACATCATTTTTTGAAACAGCAGGAGGAGGTGATCCAATATTATTTCAACATCTTTTCTGATTTTTCGGTCATCCTGAAGTTTATATATTGATAATTCCAGGTTTTGGTATTATTAGTACTACTATTTCAGCTAATTCTAACAAAAGTGTATTTGGTTATCTTGGTATGGTATATGCCATGATGTCTATAGGTATTTTAGGTTTTGTAGTCTGATCACATCATATGTATAGTGTAGGTTTAGATGTAGATACACGTGCTTATTTTACAGCTGCTACATTAATTATTGCTGTACCAACTGGTATTAAAATATTCAGTTGATTAGCTACATGTTATGGAGGATCCTTACAATTAACACCTTCTATGTTATTTGCTTTGGGTTTTGTATTTATGTTCACTATTGGTGGATTAAGTGGAGTTGTTTTGGCTAATGCTTCTTTAGATATTGCTTTTCATGACACTTACTATGTTGTTGCCCATTTCCATTATGTATTATCTATGGGTGCAGTATTTGCATTATTTAGTGCTTGATATTTTTGAGTTCCTAAGATTTTAGGGTTAGATTATAATATTTTATTATCTAAAGTGCATTTCTGAATTTTATTTGTAGGGGTTAACGCTACATTTTTTCCTCAACATTTTTTAGGTTTACAAGGAATGCCTAGAAGAATTAGCGATTATCCTGACGCTTATGCAGGCTGAAATATTATAAGTAGTTTTGGTTCTATTATTTCTGTAGTAGCTACTTGATTATTTATGTATATTGTATATAAACAATTAGTTGAAGGTAAGCCTGCATTAAAATATCCTTGATTAACTCCTCAATTTTATAGTGATACACTTCAAACTCTTTTAAGTAGATCATATAATTCATTAGAGTGATGTTTAAATAGTCCACCTAAACCCCATGCATTTGTAAGTTTACCATTACAGTCTATGGATTTTTTAACACTTATTACATTAAATTTTTCGAATAAAAATTAATATAGTTAATTATATTATGTTTTCTTTCATTCTATTTTTATTTTGATCAAAAATAACAGTTAATATAGTTATGTAATTAAAATTTAAATATATTTTTATTAACTAAATTTAATTATCTATATACTATTTATTAGTTCTAGTTGTGTTTATTAATACTTATATATTAACATATTAATATATAATTAAGGTAAAAAAAGTATTAATAATATTTAAAAATAAAATAATTTTATTTTTAAATTTAATATAACGGAAATTTCTTAAAAATTTATTAAATGTTAATAAAAAATTATTTATTTGATTATAATGATACTCCTAACCCTTGAGGGCTTTATTTTCAAGATAGTGCTACACCACAAATGGAAGGATTGGAAGAATTACATGATAATATAATGTTTTATTTAATAATTATATTATTTGGTGTGGGATGAATATTAGTTTCTATTATTAGAAATTATACAAATAACAAATCACCAATTTCACATAAATATGTAAATCATGGTACTTTAATAGAATTAATATGAACTATTACACCAGCATTAATTTTAATACTTATAGCTTTCCCATCATTTAAATTATTGTATTTAATGGATGAAGTAACTGATCCTGCTATGTCAGTTTTGGCTGAAGGTCATCAATGATATTGAAGTTATCAATATCCTGACTTTTTAAATAATGATGGAGATTTTATAGAATTTGATTCTTATATTATACCTGAATCTGATTTAGAAGAAGGTAGTTTAAGAATGTTAGAAGTTGATAATAAAGTAATATTACCTGAATTAACACATGTTAGATTTATAATAACAGCTGCTGATGTAATACATTGTTTTGCTTGTCCTGCTTTAGGTATTAAATGTGACGCTTATCCTGGGAGATTAAATCAGATTTCTTTATTCATTAATAGAGAAGGTATATTTTATGGTCAATGTTCAGAAATTTGTGGTATACTACATAGCTCTATGCCTATAGTAATAGAATCAGTATCTATAGAAAAATATCTTTCTTGATTACAAGAACAGTAAACATTAAATTACTTATATCGTACAATATATTTTATATTAAATAAAAATATGAATTTATCCTTAATACTTTTTATGATAGGAATCTTAGGATTCGTTTTAAATAGAAAAAATATAATATTAATGCTTATTTCAATTGAAATAATGTTATTAGCTGTTACGTTCTTAATATTGGTAAGTTCGCTTAGCTTTGATGATATATTAGGTCAAACCTATGCTATTTATATTATAGCAATAGCTGGAGCAGAATCAGCAATAGGTTTAGGTATTCTTGTAGCTTTTTATAGATTAAGAGGAAGTGTTACAATAGAATATAAATAATGTATTTAGCCATAATAGTTCTACCATTAATAGGAGCAACAGTATCCGGATTTTTAGGTCGAAAAATCGGAGTACAAGGTGCCCAAATAATAACATGTGGTTCTGTAATAATAACTACATTGTTAGCTATAATCACTTTTATTGAAGTAGGTTTAAGTAATGTGCCTGTATCAATTAAAATTTTTAGATGAGTTGATTCTGAGTCTTTGAATGTTACATGAGGATTTCATTTTGATTCTTTAACAGTATCTATGCTTATACCTATATTAATAGTATCTTTATTAGTACATATTTATTCTGTAGATTATATGAGTCATGATCCTCATAATCAAAGATTTTTTAGTTATTTAAGTCTATTTACTTTTATGATGATTATATTAGTTACATCTAATAATTTTTTATTAATGTTTGTAGGTTGAGAAGGTGTAGGTATATGCTCATATCTTTTAGTAAGCTTTTGATTTACTAGAATAGCTGCAAATCAAAGTTCTATTTCCGCTTTTTTAACAAATAGAGTAGGAGATTGTTTTTTAACAATAGGAATGTTTGTTATACTATGATCCTTAGGTAATATAGATTATTCTACAATATTTTCATTATCACCTTTTTTAAATAAAGATATAATAACTACTATAGGAATATGCTTACTTATAGGTGCTATGGCCAAAAGTTCTCAAATTGGATTACATGTTTGATTACCTATGGCAATGGAGGGTCCTACACCTGTATCAGCTTTGATTCATGCAGCTACTATGGTTACTGCAGGTGTATACTTATTAATTAGAACATCTCCTTTAATAGAATATAGTTCAACTGTATTAATATTATCTTTATGAATAGGGTCTATTACAACCTTATTTAGTTCTCTTATAGGTTTATTTCAACAAGATATTAAAAAAATTATAGCTTATTCTACTATGAGTCAATTAGGTATGATGGTTATAGCAGTAGGTTTATCTAGTTATAATATAGCTTTATTTCATTTAATAAATCATGCTTTTTATAAAGGATTACTATTTTTAGGTGCAGGTGCAGTGATACATGCAATAGCAGATAATCAAGATTTTAGAAAATATGGAGGATTAAAACCTTTTTTACCTCTTACATATTCAGTTATGTTAATTGCTTCTCTTAGTTTAGTAGCTTTTCCTTTTATGACTGGATTTTACTCTAAAGATTTTATTTTGGAATCTTCATATGGACAATTCTATTTTTCTGGTATTGTAGTTTATTTTATAGCAACTATTGGTGCTATTTTCACTACTTTATACTCAATTAAAGTTTTATATTTAACTTTCTTAGCTAACCCTAATGGACCTTTAATTAATTATAAAATTTCCCGTGAAAGTAATATTTTTATGAGTTTACCTTTAATTATATTAGCCATATTTTCCATATTTTTTGGTTATATAACCAAAGATATCTTTATAGGTTTAGGTTCTGGATTTTTTATAGATAATAGTATATATATTCATCCTTCACACGAAATTATGTTAAATACCGAATTTGCTGTACCAATAATTTTTAAATTATTACCTATAATATTTACATTTTCATTTACTTTCTTAGCTCTTATTTTAAGTGAATTCTTACCTAAATCACTTATTTATTTTAAATTTACTAGATTTGGTTATAACATATTTGGTTTTTTTAATCAAAGATTTTTAATTGAATTATTTTATAACAAATATATTACCGGTTTAATTCTAAATTTAGGTGGGCATACTACTAAAATTATTGATAAAGGTTCTGTAGAATTATTAGGACCTTTTGGTTTGGAAAAAGGATTAGTTAATTTAAGTAATAGTATTGCTAATTTGAGTACAGAAAATGTAACTTCTTATGCTTTATATATATTAATTGGTTTTATACTATATATATTGATCCCTTATTTATATTTAATTGATAATAGTTTATTTTTATTAATTATATTAGGTTTGTTTTATTTAAAAAAAAGTAATATTTTTTGTAATTTAGAGAAAGAACAAAATTTTATTAGCTATTACATGCAAAGCAATTTTTTATTTTTTCTTAAAAAAGTAAATGAAAAAGTATTTACTAAAAAAAATATTATTACTGGTATTATATATTCTATTTTAATATATGTTATTAAACTATGTTTTTTATATTTTAATTTAGATGTATCATTATACTATTTATTTATTCTTTTTTCAAAATTTTTCAGAGATATTATTAGTGAAATATTAGATATTTATTTAAATGATAATAATATGAAACTTCCTATTGGGAAAGATATTGATAAAATATATTCTAATAAAACTACTCAAAATAATAACAAATTATCAAATATTAATACAATGTGTTCTAATGAATCTGAAGGGGATATAGAAATGCCAGATGCTCCAGATTCTGTTTCTAATTTAGAATCTAGATCAGGTTCAACTACTCCAACACTTAGTAGAGAAACTACACCTACTCCAGCTTCAGTAGCAGCGGCAAGAGCAATTAATACTGCGGCTAAATTTGCTCTTGAATCTACTTGACCTTATAATATTAAATCAAATAGTTCTAATTTTAATTTAAGTAATTATTTAAGTTCTAGTAATACTAGTACCTCTCATTCTCCTATAGACATGGGAGAAGCTGCACAAAAAATTCAAACAATACGTTCATTACCTAAAGACATAAGAATACGTAATCCTTTTTTTTCAAATAATCCTGCACCAGGAACATTGACTTCTGAGGCTGAGGATCAATTTTATACTGAAAGTATAAAAAAGGAACATTTAACTAATATGCAATCTTTACGTAAAAATATATATGATGTATCTCCCATTGCTAAAAAAATAAATTTAAATTCTTTAGATAAGGATCCCAAACTTGCTGAATTAAAGCAACGAGAATTTGAAGTTGCTGAAAAATATTTTAAAGGTTCTTATGATATTAATGATCCAAATATTCAATATTCTAAAAAATGTTTATCTGAAATAGCCTTAGCTAACTGTGTTCGTGGTGGTAAACATAATACTGAAGAATTAGATCAAATGCTTTTTGTAAGGGGAGAGTATTTAAAATTAAATTTAGCTTGAAGTAAAACATATTCACAAATGGTAATATATCAATCTCGTTTTTCTATGTTTCCTGATGATAATAATAATGGTAATAGTAATAACAATATAAATAAATAATAAAATTAGTTGATCTTTATTAATATGACATTTATTATTTGTTAATTTTTATTTTTATTTATAAAATAAATTTATTATAAATAGTATAATTAAATTAATTAGCGTGATAAAAATTATATTATTCATTAAAAAAATTTATATTTTATATTGAATTAACTTTAATTAAGTAAAATAAAAGTATAAAAATTATATATTTATATTATATAAGAATAAAGTATATTTTGAAATAAAAATGTAAAACCCATACAATATATGAGATTATTAAAAAGCCATCCTTTGTTAAAAATGGTAAACTCTTATGTAATAGATTCTCCTCAACCTTCTAATTTAAGTTATTTGTGAAACTTTGGTTCTTTATTAGCTTTTTGTTTAGTTATACAAATTATAACTGGTGTTACTTTGGCAATGCATTATAATCCTAGTGTTTTTGAAGCATTTAATTCAGTAGAACATATAATGCGTGATGTAAATAATGGATGATTAATACGTTATTTACATTCCAATACAGCTTCTGCCTTTTTTTTTTTAATTTATTTACATATAGGTAGAGGTTTATATTATGGGTCTTATAAATCTCCAAGAACTTTAGTTTGAACCATAGGTACTATAATATTTATATTAATGATAGCTACTGCATTTTTAGGTTATGTTTTACCATATGGACAAATGTCATTATGAGGTGCAACTGTTATTACAAATCTTATGAGTGCCATACCTTGAGTAGGACAAGATATAGTTGAATTTATTTGAGGTGGTTTTTCTGTTAATAATGCTACTTTAAATAGATTTTTTGCTTTACATTTTATATTACCTTTTGTTATTGCTGCATTAGCATTAATGCATTTAATAGCTCTTCATGACACTGTAGGTTCTAGTAATCCTTTAGGTATATCAGGTAATTACGATAGATTACCTTTTGCTCCTTATTTTATTTTTAAAGACTTAATTACAATTTTTATATTTATAATTGTATTATCTCTTTTTGTATTTTTTATGCCTAATGTTTTAGGAGATAGTGAAAATTATGTAATGGCTAACCCTATGCAAACTCCACCAGCTATAGTACCCGAATGATATTTATTGCCTTTCTATGCAATATTAAGATCAATACCTAATAAACTATTGGGTGTAATAGCTATGTTTTCCGCAATTTTAATATTGTTAACAATGTCATTGACAGATTTATCTAAATTTAGAGGTATACAATTTAGACCTTTAAGTAAAATTGCATTTTTTATATTTATTAGTAATTTTTTAATATTAATGCAATTAGGTGCTAAACATGTTGAATCACCTTTTATTGAATTTGGTCAAATATCTACAGTTATATATTTTTCATATTTTTTAATTATAGTACCTTTAATTAGTTTATTTGAAAATAGTTTAATTGATTTAAGTACATTGAAAGAAAAAAAATAATTAAAATTTTAATATTAATATTATAATATTAATAACAATAAAAAGAGATGTGTTATATAAGGTTATATGTTTTGATTGCAGATCATAAATTAGAGGTTCGATTCCTCCATATCTCTATTTTTGTTTATTTGCATAAAATCTTTAAAAATTTTAATATGGCAAATTTATCCAAAGTTAAAAAATAAAAAATAAATATAAAATATTTATTTTAATATAAATAAATTATTAGTAGCATTATTAATAATTTATTTATATTTAATTTATAGACAATAAAGGTTTCCTTTAAAAATATATTTGAATTAAATTTAAATGATACAAGCAGCAAAAATAATAGGTACAGGTTTAGCTACTACAGGTTTAATAGGTGCTGGTGTTGGAATTGGTGTAGTTTTTGGTGCATTAATAATAGGTGTTTCTAGAAATCCCTCATTGAGAGGTCAATTATTTTCTTATGCAATTTTAGGTTTTGCTTTTGCAGAAGCTACAGGTTTATTTGCTCTTATGATGGCTTTTCTTTTACTTTATGTTGCTTAGTTATAAAATAATTACTTTATTTTTTTTTACATTTATATAAATGTAATATATACTAAGTACTATAATATTAAATGTTTAAATGCTTTTTTAATATAAGTGAGTTAAAAATTTTTTAGTTTTATGTTATAATAATATAAAATAGTAGTATAATTAAAACAAAACAAAACAAAACAAAACAAAACAAAACAAAACAAAACAAAACAAAACAAAACAAAACAAAACATGTTATT
>Ga0137364_10000130_pt1 | contig 24337 bp, 23 predicted proteins | sample SagtaG_10_FD_104798 | JGI IMG/M metagenome (GOLD analysis project Ga0137364, IMG submission 104798) | Vadose zone soil microbial communities from Sagehorn Ranch, Mendocino, California, USA - Sage1_L_20_16 metaG | ecosystem: Environmental > Terrestrial > Soil > Vadose zone | place: USA... | reverse complement strand
GGGTTCCTCTTCGATCGCTGGCGGCTACGCCGGGACGGACGGCTCGTGCACGCGGAAGCCATGCGGCTCGATGGCGAGGTCTCGGCAAGGCTCGCGCAGAGCGCGGTTGCCAAGGGAGGCACCGCCGTCGCAACGGTGTTGGTCGTGCCCGGCGAGGAAGCCACCGTCGAGAACGTGCGCGCGCTTGGCGATCAGTTGCGTGGTGAGGTCGGCGCCTCAGCCTGGAACGGACTTGCGGTCGTGCGGCTCTGCGCCGCTGACGGGCAAACGCTGCGGCACGATCTGATCGCGGTGCTCGGGGCGCTGCGCGGAATGGCGCTGCCGCGGCTGTGGCTCAATTGAGGTGAACGCAAGCGCTGCAGAGAAGTCATGAGGCTCACTCCGCGCGAAAAGGACAAGTTGCTGATCGCCATGGCTGCTATCGTGGCGCGCCGACGGCGAGAGCGCGGCGTCAAGCTCAATCATCCTGAGGCGGTGGCGCTCATCACCGATTTCATTGTCGAAGGAGCGCGCGACGGCAAAACCGTCGCCGAGCTGATGGAAGCCGGCGCGCACGTGCTCACGCGCAGCGAGGTGATGGACGGCATCGCCGAGATGGTCCAGGAAATTCAGGTTGAGGCGACTTTTCCCGACGGCACCAAGCTGGTGACGGTGCATGAGCCGATACGGTGAAATCGGAGATACGTAGGCGCGAGGCTCGCATGATCCCCGGTGAAATGTTCATCAAGCAAGGCGAGATCGAGCTCAATGCCGGCCGCAAGACGGTGACGCTGTCGGTCACGAATACGGGAGACCGGCCAATCCAAGTCGGCTCGCACTATCATTTCTTCGAGACCAATCCCGCGTTGAAATTCGATCGCAAGAAGGCGCGCGGCATGCGACTAAACATCGCTGCCGGTACGGCAGTGCGGTTCGAGCCGGGACAAACGCGCGAAGTCACGCTCGTCGCGCTCGCCGGCAAGCGCACGATCTACGGCTTTCGCCAAGAGGTGATGGGAAAGCTCTGAGCGGCTCGCCGCGAGAGCTTCGCAGGAGCTAGCATGTCCGCCAAGATGAAGCGCGCCGCCTATGCCGAGATGTTTGGACCCACCACGGGCGACCGTGTGCGGCTTGCCGATACCGACATCATCATCGAGGTGGAAAGGGACTTTTGCACGTATGGGGAAGAGGTGAAGTTCGGCGGGGGCAAGGTGATCCGTGACGGCATGGGGCAGAGCCAGATTGCCAACAAGCAAGGCGCGGTCGACACCGTCATCACCAACGCGCTGATCCTCGACCATTGGGGAATCGTCAAGGCCGACATCGGGCTCACCGGCGGCCGCGTCGCAGCGATCGGCAAGGCCGGCAATCCCGACATTCAGCCCAACGTCACGATCGTCGTCGGACCCGGCACCGAAGTGATCGCCGGTGAAGGCAAGATCCTCACCGCCGGCGGCTTCGATACGCACATTCACTTCATCTGCCCGCAACAGGTGGAGGAGGCGCTGATGTCCGGCGTCACCTCCATGCTCGGCGGCGGCACCGGTCCGGCGCATGGCACCTTCGCCACCACGTGCACGCCGGGACCTTGGCACATCGGCCGCATGATCCAGGCCGCCGACGCACTGCCGGTCAACCTCGGTTTCGCCGGCAAAGGCAATGCGTCGCGTCCGGCGGCGCTCGAGGAGATGGTCGCTGGTGGCGCCTGCGCGCTCAAGCTGCACGAAGATTGGGGCACGACGCCGGCGGCGATCGACTGCTGCCTGTCGGTTGCCGACGACCACGACGTGCAGGTGATGATCCACACCGACACGCTCAATGAGTCGGGCTTCGTCGAGGACACGATCAAGGCGTTCAAGGGCCGCACCATTCACGCGTTTCACACCGAGGGTGCCGGCGGCGGGCACGCCCCGGACATCATCAAGGTGGCGGGCCTCAAGAACGTGTTGCCCTCATCGACCAATCCGACCCGGCCGTTCACCAGGAACACCATCGATGAGCACTTGGACATGCTGATGGTGTGCCACCATCTCGATCCGCTGATCGCCGAGGACGTGGCCTTCGCCGAAAGCCGGATCAGGAAGGAGACAATCGCGGCCGAAGACATCCTGCACGACATTGGCGCGCTCTCCATGATGTCGTCCGACAGCCAAGCCATGGGCCGTATCGGCGAGGTGATCATCCGCACCTGGCAGACCGCCGATAAGATGAAGAAGCAGCGGGGACGTCTGAAGGACGAGAAGGGCGACAATGACAACGTGCGCGCCAAACGCTACGTCGCCAAATACACGATCAATCCGGCGATCGCGCACGGCGTCTCGAAGCACATCGGCTCGGTGGAGAAAGGCAAGCTCGCCGACCTTGTGCTGTGGTCGCCGGCGTTTTTCGGAGTGAAGCCCGACTGCATCATCAAAGGCGGCACGATCATTGCCGCGCCGATGGGCGATCCGAACGCCTCCATCCCGACGCCGCAGCCGGTGCATTACCGCAAGATGTTCGGCGCGTTCGGCAAGGCGCTTTGCGCGTCTTCGTTGATGTTCGTATCGAAGGCCGCGCTCAAGCGCGGGTTGCGCAGCAAGCTCGGGGTCGAGAAGGAATTCGTCGCGGTCGAAAATACCCGCGGCGGCATCTCCAAGAAGAGCATGGTGCACAACGGCGCCACGCCCAAGATCGAGGTCGATCCGGAAACTTACGAGGTGACCGCCGACGGCGAATTGCTGACCTGCGCGCCGGCCGAGGTGCTGCCGATGGCGCAGCGCTATTTCCTGTTCTGAAGGCACGATCGGATGAGGCGGGCGTCCGAGATCAAGGCTGCCGGTACCTGGAACGCAGCGAGCGCGGTCGACCGCGTCGTGCTCGACGCGGCCGAGCGCCATCGCCGCAGGATCGCATTGACCGGCGAACGCGGCACGGCGTTCCTGCTCGATCTGCCGCACACGACCGCGCTCAAGGATGGCGATGGCCTGGTGCTCGATGACGGCGCGATCGTGCGTGTCGCGGGCAAAGCGGAGCCGCTCGTCGAGATCGCCGCGAAAAGCCCGCATGAGCTCGCGCGGCTCGCTTGGCATATCGGCAATCGCCACATCGACGTTGAGATCGTCGGCGACAAGCTGCGCATCCGCCGCGACCACGTGCTGGAAGAGATGCTGCGCGGACTCGGCGCGCGACTTGTTTGCGTCGAGGCGCCGTTCGACCCGGAACGTGGCGCGTATGGGCACGGCGAAGACCATGACCATTAAGCGACCGCAACGTCGCACAAAGCGCAGCGCGCATGGCCGAGAAGCCGCGCAAGCTCCGCTCGTCCCCGCGAAAGCGGGGACCCAGTTGTTGCTGGATTCCCGCTTACGCGGGAATGAGCGGAGAAACCGCGGTCTCTCGGAGGATAAGGCAACCGACGCAGGCGATTTGAACGGGTCCGCGTTGTACCGCCTGATGGCATGGTTGTCGCCGGCCTATCCCATCGGCGCATTTTCCTATTCGAGCGGCATCGAGTGGGCTGTCGAGGCCGGCGACATCACCGATGCAGCGAGCCTGAAGCGTTGGCTCGCGGTGATGATCGCCTACGGCAGCGGGTTCTGCGACGCGGTGTTCTTCGCCCATGCGTACCGCGCGGTGACACAGTCCGACGAGGGCGCGCTGCGCGCCGTCGCCGAACTCGCCGCGGCGTTTGCACCGTCGAAGGAGCGGCACTTGGAAACGACGGCACAGGGCCGCGCCTTTCTCGAAGCGACGCGCGCCGCATGGCCGACCCCGGCGCTCGATTGCCTGCTTGCGATCGGCGACGGCGGCGTCGCGCTGCCGGTTGCGGTGGGCGTTGCCAGCGCCGGACACGGCATCGCGCTCGCACCCGCGCTGCGGGCTTATCTCCAAGCATTCGCGGCGAATCTGGTTTCGGCCGGGGTGCGGCTCATCCCGCTCGGCCAGACCGACGGGCAGCGCGTTCTCGCCGCGCTCGAGCACGTGGTGGCGGCGAGCGCCGAGCGCGCGAGCGGCACCGCGCTCGACGAGGTCGGCGGTGCAGCCTTTCGCGCCGATATCGCCGGCATGCGCCACGAGAGCCAGCACACGCGGCTATTCAGGAGCTGAGCCATGCCAAATCCGCACGGCCCGCTGCGCGTCGGCATCGGCGGCCCGGTCGGCTCGGGCAAGACCGCACTGATGGATGCGTTGTGCAAACGGCTGCGCGACCGCTATGAGATCGCGGCGATCACCAACGACATCTACACCAAATGGGACGCGGAATATCTCGTGCGCTCCGGGGCGCTCGCGCCGGAGCGAATCGCCGGGGTCGAGACCGGCGGCTGCCCGCACACGGCGATCCGCGAGGACGCCTCGATCAATCTCGCGGCGGTCTTCGAGATGCAGAAGAAATTTCCAGCGCTCGATCTCGTTCTCATCGAGTCCGGCGGCGACAACCTGGCGGCCACTTTCTCGCCCGAACTCGCAGACTTGACGCTTTACGTGATCGACGTCGCCGCCGGTGACAAGATCCCGTCCAAGGGCGGCCCCGGCATCACGCGTTCCGACCTGCTGGTGATCAATAAGATCGACCTCGCGCCCCATGTCGGCGCTTCCCTCGCGGTAATGGAGCGCGACGCCAAGCGCATGCGCGGCACGCGTCCCTTCGTCTTCAGCAATCTGCGCGCCGACGAGGGCGTCGACGAGATCATCCGTTTCATCGAGAATACGGGCGGGCTTCGCGGCGACTGATGCTCTCCACCTAGCCCGCATGAACGCAGCGAAACGCCGGGCAAGGCCTAGATGGGTCCCCAATCAGGCCGTCTTCACCAGCCCCACTTTGGTGAGCAGCGGCTCATCCGTCACTTGGAATAGGACCGCATCCTCCTCAGCCTCGACGGCATGAGCGTGCCAACACGGCACCGCGATCACATCGCCTACCGCGAGGCTTTCGTCGAATCCGCCTTCGACCTTGACGCGCGTTTTACCGCTGATGCTGGAGTAGAGATGATTGATGGTCGTCTTTGCCACCTTTCGAAGCGTCCCTGACGGGAGCCGCATCAGGCTAAGGCCGATCGTGGGCAGGACACCGTTGGCAATCTCCACCACCTTGGGATCGCCACCCGATCCCAGTGCCTCGCGCGACAGGATGCGGTGGGGCGAGGGACCGCTGCCGGTAATGGTTTCGAAGCCGGCCGGATGAGACTCGAAGAACATGGCCTCTGAGTGCTGCACAAAAGGCACATCGAGGAAGTCGATCCAGTAGCTCGCTGCGTCGCTTTCATTGGCGTGGCCGTGCCAGCACCAGGACGGCGTCAAGACGACATCGCCCGGCGCCATGTCGACGCGGGCGCCGTCGACCACGGTATAGGTGCCGGGCTTGGCCGCGACCACGAGGCGCAAGGCGGCCGCGGTGTGGCGATGCGAGCGCGCCTTTTCGCCCGCCTTCACCATCTGATAGGCGGCAACGATGTTACGGCTGGTGGCGTAGGCATTGCCTTCGACGGGATTGATCATGATCAGGTTGCGCCGCTCGGCCTGCTCGATCGGGACGGACTTGCCGGCCTCCTCCAGCGCCGCCTTCGCCGCGGCGAAGCGCCACACCGCCGGCCGGAATTTCGGCTTCGGCACGGGCCACATCGACGGTTCAGGCCGCGCCCAGCCCGGAACGAAGCCCAGCCGGCCCAGTTCACCGTAATAGGGAGCGCGGATGTCTTGCTGCATGGCGTTCTCCCGCCAGTTCTTGTCGCGAGGATCTCAACTCTGGGGCGAACTGCCGACGAATTCGCCCGTCAGCAGGCTGCTGAGGCGTTCCGATGTGATAGACGACTTTCGATGAGCTCTCCACTGCTCGACGCGTTGCCGGTCACTGCGTCTGCTTAATGATGGTCTGATGGATAGCCGCGATCTTGACGCGCTGCTCCTCGATCGCGGCGGCAAACTCGGCGGGCGTACCGACGCGCACCACTGATCCAAGGCTCGCGATCCGCGCGCCGATCGCCGGATCAGAGCCGACCGCGCGGACGTCGGCTGCAATGCGCTCGCGGAGCTCGGCAGGGATATCGCGCCAACCGTAGAAGCCGACGACACCGCTGAAAGTCAGGTCGGGATACCCGGCTTCCTTGGCAGTTGGAACGTCCGGCGCGAGCGGGGAGCGCTCGTGGTTGGTCACCATCAGCACCTTGGCCTTACCTGACTGCACCTGCGGGAGCAGAAGGGAGAGGCCGGTCACCGCGACGTGAATGCGCCCTTCGCCGAGATCGTGCAGGGCGGGCACAAGATCGCGGTATGAGACCTGAGTGAGCTTGAGTCCGGCGCTCTTCTGCAGCGCTGCAAAAATATAGTCGGGCAGACCTGACGTGGCTGCCCAATTCAGCTTGCCCGGCTGTGCTCGGGCGAGCATCACAAAATCTTCGAGCGAGCCAATCTTGAGGGTCTCGGATACCGCAATCGCAAAGAAGTTATCTACCATCGACGCAATCGGAACGAGATCGCGGGCCGGGTCATATGGCAATTTGTCGTGCACCAACGGATTGATGGTGATCAGGCCGGCAAAAGAGAGTATGAGCGTATGATTGTCGCGTGCGGCGAGAAACCCCGTGACCGCCGGGATGCCATCGCCGCCCAGGCGATTTTCCACAATCACCGGCTGTCCCCAACGCGCGCTCAAGCCTTGCGCAAACAGGCGCGCTGCCGCGTCGGTTGCACCGCCCGCCGGCAGCGGCAGGATCACGCGAACCGTCCGCTGCGGCCAAGACTCTGCGATCGCGGGCGAAGACCACAATGCGAGCGTCCCAAGAAGGGTGATCGCAAAGGCGCATGCCGAAGGATGGATCGTGCGCATAGCGTCCTCACTTCTTGTCGGAAGCCAATCGGCCTGAGTTGCGTTTGCGGCGTCCGGCGCCCGGTCGGGCATAGACCTCGTTAGCTTTAATGATACGGACGAGCTGATCGAGGAAGCGCTCGCGTTCGGCCGGGGCAAGAACCGAGAGAATACGGCGTTGGTGGGCGGCCGCGATGATAGGGCGCAGACGCTTGCGCAATTCGTTGCCTTTCGGTGTGAGCCGGACCAACTGCGCGCGCCGGTCGGCTCCATTGGTCTGGCGCTTTACCAAGCCGCGCTGCTCCAATTGGCGAACGAGGATGCCCGTGCTGTTGCGGTCGATCCCGAGGCGTCCCGCGATACCGATCTGATCGACGACGGGATCATCGTTGAGATTCGCCAGCATGGCATATTGCAGCGGGGTCAAATCCTCGCCGGCCAAGGCCTCGGCGACCACGGCGGTGCAGATCTGTGCGAAACGCCGCGCGAGGGCTAGGGGCGCGCGGTGGATGGGAGTGCCACCTGCCCAGGTGACAACCGGAAAGAGACGTTCAGATTTGCTGGCCGACCCAGGCATCGGGCGAATGCTCATATTAATGATCATTAGACTGATCATGAATATGATTGTCAACCCTTGTGTAGGCGCCTTTCACCCAGGCTGTCCCAGCAGGCGCGGACGACATCCTCATCAGGAAGGCAGCTCGATCTCAATGTTCAAATATCGGTCGATCTCGGCGCTTTGGCCGGGATAGAGCACGATCGTCGAGGTTTTCTCCTCGATGACGGCCGGTCCTTTGAGCCGCGCGCCCGGACTCAAGGCGCTGCGCCGCAGGACCGGCACGTCGACGGCATCGGTTGCGCTGAAGTGGGCTTGCCGATTCGCGGATGAGGTTTGTTGCGGCATTTCCGCCGGTTCAGCGAACGTCTTCAGCTGGGGCTTGGGAATGATCCCGACCGCCGTCACGTGGAAGTTGACGATTTCAACGGCTTCGATCTCCGCCATGTGGCCGTAACGCCGCTGATGTGCGTCGTGAAAGCGCTTGACCAGATCGGTCAAGTCCTGCGGCGCGCGCAAGTGCGCAACTGATACGGCCACCTCGTAGGACTGGCCACGATAACGCATGCCGGCATGCCGGCGGCTGAGCAAACGCTCGCGCGGGAAGTTCTCCCGCATCAGATCGTCGAGCGCTGCGTTCTCCAGCTCGGCAAAGATGGCCTCGATTTCCGGCGCCGTTGCGCCGTCCACCGGCGTGATTCGAGTAAGGCTGCGCTCCTGCTGCACGTCCGTTACAAGCATGCCGTGCGCGCTGAAGGTACCGGGATCGCGGGGAATGAGAATGCGGCCGATGCCGAGCTCGGCTGCGACCATTCCGGCGATGGTCGGGCCCATGCCGCCGAACGGCACGAGCGTAAATTCGCGCGGATCGTAACCGCGTTCGACCGTGATGGTGCGCATCGCCACCATCACGTTGGTGACGAGCACGCGCAGAATACCCCAGGCCGCCTCGATCTCCGTCATGCCGAGCGGCTCGGCGACGCGCGTCGAGAGCGCCTCGCGGGCTTTCGGCGCGACGATCGGCATGGCGCCGTCGAGCAGCGCCGCGGGATTGAGATGGCCGAGCAGCACGAGCGCATCGGTCAGCGTCGGCTCGCGGCCGCCACGGCCATAGCACGCCGGGCCCGGATCGGCGCCGGCGCTCTGCGGTCCGACTTTGAGGACATGTCCGAGGTGTACGCCGGCAATGCTGCCGCCGCCGGCGCCGATCGTCTCGATGTCGACCGTGTGGGCCCGCAGCGGATGTCCGGCGACCTTCACCTCCGATTTGAACAGCGGCCGCCCCGGCAACACGGCCATGTCGCAGCTCGTGCCGCCGGTGTCGAAGGTGATGAGATTATCGATGCTTTTGACGTCGCCCAGATAACGCCCGCCGATGACGCCCGCCACCGGTCCTGACATGACGGTCGCAATCGGTGTGCGCGCGAGCATGGTTGCGCTCGCCGCTCCGCCGTCCGATTTCATCATCAAGGCGCGCGATCGCGGGAACCGTCGCAGCGACGTCGCTTCGAGCGTGCGCAGGTAGCGCGAGACCGGCGGGCCGATATAGGCGTTGGCGACGGTCGAGGCGGTCCGCTCGTATTCACGCCATTCCGGGTTCACCTCGTGCGACAAAGACAGATAGAGATCGGGCGCAACGGTGCGGATGATCTCGGCCGCCGCTTTTTCGTGGGCAGGATTCGCATAGGCAAACAGGAAACACACGGCAACCGCTTCGATGCCGCAGGCGGCAAGCTTTGAAACGGCGAGGCGAACGTCCTCCGCCACCAGTGGCTCGATGATCTCGCCTCGCGCACCCACCCGCTCGCGAATTTCGAAAATGCGGTCGCGCGTGAGCAGCATTTTCGGGGCGGGCGCGAAGATATCGAAGACGTGCTCGCCGCGCCACTGTCGTCCGATCTCGTAGACATCGCGGAAGCCGCGCGTGGTCAGCAGCCCCACACGCACGCCCTTGCCTTCCAGCAGCGTGTTGAGCGCTGCGGTCGAGCCGTGCAGGACCAGCGAGACGGCATCAGCACCGAAGTCGCTGGCCAACTCGGCGGTGATGCTTTCCATCACCGCGGCTGGCTGCGTAGCATCGGAGAGATATTTGCGAACGGCGACCAGCTCGCGCCGATCCTCATCGAACGCCGTGACGTCAGTGAAGGTGCCGCCGACGTCGATGCCGACGCGCAAGTTCATCGGCGATTCTTTTTCCGGCGCAGCCGCGCGGTGGCCTGCGAGTCGATGCCAAGATTGGAATCGAGCGCGACGCCATAGTCCTCCCGTGCCGCATCAAGAGAAACATAGCCCCGCACAACGTCCTCCCGCACCCGATGAACGTCGCGCTCGAATGGGTCGCCGCAGCCGCCCCCGCCAGCGAACTCCACCGAGAGGAGGTCGCCTCGCTTGAGCAAAAGCCCGGCAACTTTCGAGGTGAGCGCACGTTCCGCGGCGCTGCCGGGGTTCAACATCGCCTTCGAGGCGCGCGCGGCCTTGGCGCCGAATATGCCGGGGGAGGAGTACTTGAAGCGATCCATGCGTAGGTTCACCGTCGACTCCTCGGCCAAAATGCGCCACTGACGGCGCACGCCGAGGCCGCCGCGAAATTTTCCGGGTCCTCCCGAGTCGCAGGCGAGTTCGTAGCGTTCGACCCGAACGGGAAATTCGGTTTCGATCGCCTCAACCGGCGTATTCATCACGTTGACGACCAGCTCGTCCATGGCGCTCACGCCGTCGCAGTCTGGACGCGCTCCGGTGCCGCCATTCAAGATTTCGTATTGTGAGTACCAGCGGCCCGAATCTGGATGACGACCCGCGCTCGACAGCGAGCCGCCCGCCGCGCTACCCGGTGCCGGCACACGGCCGGGCAGCGCCTGCGCCAACACGCGCATGATGACCGACGTCGTAACCTGACTCGGGCGCACGTACATGTTCACCGGCGCCGGAAAGCGCGGATTGAGCAGCGAGCCCTCGGGCGGGTAGGAGACCCGCACCGGCCGCGACAAGCCATCGTTCACCGGCAAGTCCGGAATGAAGATCATCTTCACCAGGCATTCGATGAAATTTCGCGAGACGCAAGGGCGCAGATTGATGGGGCCGCGCGCCTGGGCATCACTGTCGAGGACGAAATGCAGCGTGTCGCCCTTGATCTCAAGCGATGCCGAAATGCGATGCGGCTTCGAGAGGTCGACACCGTCATCGTCGAGATAGTCGGTCTCGGGGCCGTAGCGCCCCGCCGGTGCCGCGGCGATCTGTTTTCGCAGCTCCGTCTCGCAGATGTCCATCCAGCGCGCCCAGCAGGCGAGCACGGCATCAACGCCGTATTTTCCAAATAAATCGGCAAATTTGCTCAAGCCGTAAGTGTTTGTGTTGACCTGCGCCTTGATGTCCCCCCAGGTGACTTCCGGCGTGCGGGTGTTGGCGCAGATGAGCGCTTCCACGTCGCGGTTAAGCTCACCGCGTCGCAAGATTTTGAGCGGCGGAATCAGTAGCCCTTCCTGAAACAGATCCGTGGCATCGCCGCTGTTGGTGCCGGGCACCTTGCCGCCGAGATCCGGCTTGTGGGCGATATTGCCGATGAACCCGAGGAGCCGCTCGCCCGCGAACATCGGCGAGATGACGGTGATATCGGTCGCGTGGTTCTGACAGGCCTGGTAGGGGTGGTTCACAATGAACGCATCACCTGGCTCGATGGCTTGCCCGAAGCGGCGACGGATCTCGTTCACCTGCGCCGCCAGCGGCCCGATGTGGAGCGGCTGCGGGATGCCTTGCGCCACCATGCGGCCCGCGGCATCGAAGACGGCGAAGGTGAAATCCTGGCTTTCCTTGATGATGGTGGAATAGCCCGTGCGCAACATGTTGAGCGTGAGCTCGCCGGCGATCTGCAAGGTCGACTGATAGATGACTTCGAGATCGATGGCGTTCACGGGCCGCGGCCTTCTCGTCGGGTCCGACCAAGCGCGCCCTACGGCTTCATCGGATAGATCTTATCGAGCTGCGCGAAATAGCCCTCCTGTTTCAGCGCCTCGATGATGCTGAGATCGAGATAATCTGCCGCGTTGCGGCTGCCGATGTCCGTCCCGATTGCCTCGAGCTGGGCGAGTACGTTGTCGGCGCCCTCGCGCGAGGGGGCGGCATCGCGCGGCATGAGGCGCTTGAAATCGTCATAGGTGGCGGCGATCACCTTCGGGTCACTGGTCTTGAACTTTTGCGCGATCACCTCCTTCGCCTTGGCCTCGTCGGCGAGGGCAAGGTAGGCGCCGGCGACGTAGGCCTTCACGAAACGCGTCAGCGTGGCGCGATTGGCTTTCAGATAGCTGTTGGAGACAACAACGGAATCGAAGATCCACGGTGTTTTGGCGGCAGCCAGATCGATAATCGGATTGAAGCCGCGTTCCTTGGCCAGCGTGGTGGCCGGCTCGATCAGAGGCGCGACGTCGATGCGGCCGGCAATCAGGGCGCCGAAACGCTGTGAGCTGCCGCCGATCTGCGAAACGGTGACGTCGGAGCGAGTGAGGCCGAGCTGCTTGAGAAGGATACTGATGGCAACGTCGGTCTCGGACCCGAAAGTGCTGATGCCGAAGGTCTTGCCTTTGAGATCGCCTACGCCGATGCCGGGCTTCGTGAACATGGTGATCGGGATGGTATTGCAGGTCGAGGTAACGAGCCGCAGGTCGGCGCCCTGTTTGTTGGCGAGAACGGCAGGCGCGAGCCCCACGTGCATCGCCTGAATTTCGCCGGAGAGCAGCACCTGGAGCCCGCGCGTGCCGCCCTCCATATTGATGACCTCTACCTTGAGACCCTCCTTCTCGTAAAAACCGCCGACCTCTCCCATCCAAACTGGAAAGATGGTCACAACAGGCGCCGAGATGCCGATCTTGAACGGAATGGCATCCGTGGCTTCGGCAGGTACGCCCGCCGCTTCCAGAACGAGGCCGAGCGCCACCGCTGCGACGCTGAACTTAGTTAAGCGCATTGATTCCTCCGGATTTACCCCTCGTTCGATCAAAGGCCGCTATAAGTGCTCTAAAAACTGTAATCGGTCAGGTCAACGTTACCTGGTTGCGCTCGGCCCTGACATCCTCCTCGATGAGACTCCAGATGGCGTCTTCGATGCCGTGAAAATGCGCCTCGCGTTTCACTGCCAGCCGCCGCGGCCGCTCGATCGTGACAGGAATGCTTTGCTTCACCCTTCCGGGCCGGCCGCTGAATACGATGACGCGGTCCGATAAATAGATGGCTTCGTCGATCTGGTGCGTGACGAACAGGACAGTCTTCTTTGCTTTCAGCCAGATTTGCAGCAGCTCCTCCTGCATCACCTCACGAGTTTGCGCGTCGAGCGATGCGAACGGCTCGTCCATGAGCAAAATCTTTGGATCAACGACGAGCGCGCGCGCGAGGTTCACGCGCTGCTGCATGCCGCCGGAGAGTTCATAAGGGTAGTGATCCTCGAAGCCGGACAACCCAACCAAGTTGATGAAGTGCGTCGCGCGCTCCCTCGCTTCCCGCGCGCCGACCTTGAGGCATTCTAGGCCATAGCGGACGTTACCAAGCACGGTGCGCCACGGCAGCAGCGAAGCATCCTGGAACACGACGGCGCGGTCCGGACCAGGCTTGGTCACCACCCGGCCATCCACCAGGATGCGGCCCGCGCTCGCGGGAATGAGGCCGTCCACAACCGACAGGAATGTGGTCTTGCCGCAGCCGGACGGCCCCACGATCGAGACGAACTCACCATCCATGACCTTCAGGTCTATGCCACCGAGGGCTCGAAGCCGGCTATTGGTGCGCGGCTGGAGGTAATCCAGGCGAACGTCCTGCGCCTCGAGCTTGGCAAGCATGCTGCGGCTGTCTTCAGGCGGGCGTGCGCCAGATCTCGACCCGGCGCTCAATCCGCTGCACGACCTCGACCAATATCACGCCCGCGGCGACAATGGTGAGCACTCCGACGAAGACCCTATCGGTCTGGAAGCGCGCGCCAGCCTGGTTGATCATGGCGCCGAGCCCCGCGGCCGAGCCGTAGATTTCACCGACGACCACGCCGATCATCCCGCGGCCGATCGCAAGCCGCAGTCCCGCCAGCAGAAAGGGAACCGAGCTCGGCAGGATGATGGTTCGAAACAGCTGCCACTCGCTGGCGCCGAAGCTTCCGGCGACCTTGATCAAGCGCGGGTCGGTGGTGCGAACGGCGGCATGCGCGTTGATCGCGAGCGGCAGCACCGCGAGCAGGAAAATGATCAAGACTCGCTCGCTCAGTCCGGTGCCGACCCAAATGATGATCAGCGGCAGGAACGCAACCTGCGGTGTGGCGTTAAGCGCCGCGAGAAACGGCTGGACTGCGTAGGACAAGCGGCGGTACCAGCCGCCGGCGAGCCCGAGCGGAATGCCGATTGCGAGCGCCAGAACGAGCCCGAGAAGGTAGCCTGCACTGCTCCAGGCGAGGTCGCGCCAGATCTCCCCGGTGACGAAGAACATGCGAAAGGCTGCCGCTGCGATCAGCGTGGGCGAGGAGATGAAAATCGGCTTGAGCCTCAATCGCTGCGCCGAATCCCCCAGCAGCGGGCGCAAAGCGTCCGCCCACCAGCCGCGTTCGAGACCTTCCCAGGCGATCAAGAGCAGCAGCACCATGAGCGTGCCGAGAATGACGCGCTCATGCGCGAGATAGGCGCGCACGGCGGCCGGCATTTGCGTCCTGCTAGCCGGGCGGAGCGCTCCGGTCGAACTCATGCCGCTGCGCTCGTCATTCGCTGTGCCCGTCATGATCGCTTCTCACCGCGGGGACGGCCGCCATCGCTCGAACCGTTGCTCAAAGACATCGAGCAGCGCCACCACGATCAGCCCCGCGGCCATGAACAGGAGCGCGCCCACGAACACGACGTCGGTCTGAAACGTGTTGCCGGCGTCCGCGATCAGATGGCCAAGGCCCGCCGTCGACGCATAAAGCTCGCCGACGACGACCCCAAGCAGCGCGCGGCCGGCGCCGTATTTCGCGCCGGTGAAGATGAAGGGCACGACACCGGGCAGAATGATGCTGGAAAAAATCTTGAATCTCGAGGCGGAGAAACTACGCGCCACGCGGATGAAGCGTGCTTCACTCGCTTTCACGCCGGATTGGGCGTTGATGAGGATCGGGATCACGGCGCCGAGAAATACAACCACGACCTTCGACCAGATCCCAATGCCGCACCAGATGATGATGAGCGGCAATAGCGTCACGCGGGGCACCGCGTTGAGCGTGTCGACGAACGGGCCGATCAAGTACTGCAGGCGCTTCGACAAGCCGAGCGCCAGCCCGAGCGGGATCGCGACCGCCAGCGCCGCGCCATAGCCGAGCATGAATTCGGTTGCGCTGACCTGAAGGTCGGTCCAGAAGTCGCGACGCTGGCTCAATAGCCAGGCCGCCCGTGCCACCCCTGTGGGCGAGGAGATGAACAACGGATCGACGAGGCCACTCGCCCCGATCGCTTCCCAAACAAGCAGCAGGATGACCAACGTGCCGCCGGCGATCGCCCCCCGTTCGTGTTCGAGGTAGAGCCGCGCGAGCCTCGAGCGCCGGCGCCTGCTCTGCTTGGACAGTTCGAGATGTACAGGAATGGTCATGAACAATGTGATGCAACCACCGGCTCATCCGTCAAGGTCGGAGAGGTGGAGCAATCACCTGCGCTGGTCTCCTTTTGCTTGACCTGCTCACAAGTGAGGCAACGCACATGAACGAGCGCTTCGACTTGGCCGGCCGCGCTGTCATCATCACCGGCGGCGGCAAAGGCATCGGCAAGGTGTATACGCAGGAATTTGCGAAGGCGGGGGCCCGCGTCGTCGCGGCGGATGTCGATGGTGCCGCCGCTAAAGGCGTCGCCGAGGCGCTCGCTGCGGAAGGGTTCGCCACGCTGGGTCTTGCAACTGACATCGCCAGCGAAGAATCCACCAAGGCCATGGCGCAGGCCGCGCTCGACCGTTTTGGCGCGGTCGACGTCCTCGTCAATAATGCCTCGCTCATGAGCGTGCTGCCGCGGCGTTCGTGGCTCGAAATCCCGGTCGAGGAATGGGATCGTGTCATGGCGGTCAATCGGCGTGGCATGTTCCTATCCTGTCGCGCGGTGTTCCCGGCAATGAAGGCGCAGCAGCGCGGCAAAATCGTCAACATCTCCTCGTCGCGCGTGTGGGAGGGAACGCCCAACCGGCTGCACTACACCACTTCGAAAGCCGGGGTCATCGGATTTACCCGCGCCTTGGCACGCGAAGTCGGAGAGTTCGGCATCACCGTGAACGCCGTCACGCCGGGCATGACCCAGAGCGAGACGCAGGTCGCCTCCTCATCCGCCAATTATCTCGCCACGCGCATCGTCGGTCGCGCACTCGAGCGCGTGCAGGTGCCCGCGGATCTCGTGGGCACCGTCATGTTTCTGTCGTCAACCGCCAGCGATTTCATAACCGGTCAGACCATCAACGTCGACGGCGGCAAGGCGATGCATTAAGGCACATCCTTCCAGACGCTGTTCGCCCGGCCTACTCCCGCACAAGCGGAAATCCAGACCCGCATGTTCGCGCTGGTGATGTTGGATCTCTCTTCGCGGGGACGAGCGGATGGCGAACCTATCGTCCCGCGGCGCCGGTCGCCTAGGGCGCGTACTCATAAATCCGGCTCTGCAAGCGCGGCTCGCTGAATGTCCCCTTCGCTGCGAAAGCCGCTCAATTGCTGCGTCGCCGCGAGGCGGGAAAGTGCCAATAAGCGGCATATGCACCGCAGCAAAAAGCTCCCCTTATTCGACCACCTCGTCGGCAATGGAAAGCAGGTCCGGCGACACCTCGATGCCGAGCGCTCGTGCCGTTTGCAGGTTGATGACGAACTCGAACTTGGTCGACTGCACCACCGGCAGTTCGGCGGGCTTCGCGCCCTTGAGGATCCTGCCGATATAGATGCCAACTTGATGAAACATTTCCGCGACGTTGGTTCCATAGCTCATTAAGCCGCCAGCCGCGACAAAACTGCGGCTCCAATAAGCCACCGGAATCTTATTGACCGCCGCCAAGGTGGCGAATTGCCCGGGGCGGCTGGCAAAGAATCCGTCTGGCGCGACGAAGAGAGCGTCAGGGTGCTCGCGCGTGAGGGCGATGAAGGCTGCATCGATCTCGCCGATCGTCGTGGCATTGAGGATCATCTGAACTTGCAGCCCCATAGTGGGGGCGGATTCCCGCATGTCCCGTATCGTGGTCTCGGCGGGCGTAGCGTTGGCCGGATTGACGAGCACGGCAATACGAACGGCCTTGGGTACCAGGTCATGCAGCAACCGCAGCCGCTTGGCCGTGACGTTCGCGACGAAAAAATTGACGCCGGTCGCATTCCCGCCGGGCCGGGCGAGGCTAGCGACAAGACCAAGCTGGACCGGGTCTTCGCCGACACCGAAGACGATCGGGATCGTCGCTGTTGCCGCTTTGGCCGCAAGGGTGGCGACGTTGCTGCCGGGGGAGGCGATCACGGCCACGCGACGCCGCACTAGGTCGGCCATCAGTGCGGGCAGGCGCTCGTAATGGCCCTCCAGCCAGTTGTACTCGACCGTTACGTTCTGGCCTTCGATGTAACCGGTGTCGTTGAGGCCTTTACGGAATGCGGTCGCCTCACGCGCGAAGGTATAGAGTGCCCCGCCGTGGATAAGCCCAACCACCGGCATCGCTGGCTGCTGCGCGTGGCCAGCCAGCGGCCAAGCGAGAATCATGCCGCCGAGTGCTACATTGAACTCGCGCCGCCTCACGAGCTTTCCCTCACGCCAAGCACCGCACCATCTTATACCACGTCGGCTAAATGACAGCTGCGTTCTGCATCACAGCAAATTTCACCGTCGATGTCCCATTCTCGTCATTCGCGCCGTCCCGGCGTGTCCGGTTCGCCCCAAGAGCGGACATTCGGCCGTTGCCCGCGTTTATGGGTACACGCCCTACTCTTTCGCGACGTATTTGCGCTCCAGCGCATCGAACTGGTCCTTCTGCACCAAGCGCTGCCGCTCGGAGAAGTCCATAACCAAGTTCAGCGCCTCGCCCATATGCCCGCGGCGACGAAGCTCGCCCAAGGCCGCCTGCATGCCCTTGAGCGCCGATTGCAGCGCGACATTGGCGTAGATCACGCCGGCATAGCCCCATTCCTTCAGCTTGGCGTTGGGCAATTCAGGCGTGCGGCCGCCGATGACGATGTTGATGAGTTGCGGCCATGGCAAGCGGCGAGGGATATCGGCGATCTGCTCCAAGGAGGTCGGCGCTTCGACGAAGGTGACGTCGGCGCCGGCCTCGCGATAGGCGGCAGCGCGCTCGATGGCCGCGGAGTAACCTTCCGGTTCAATGGCGTCCGTGCGCGCGATGATCAGGAGGTCACGGTCGCGGCGCGTGTCAACCGCCGCCTTGATCTTCGCCACCATCTCGGTGCCCGGGATCACCGCTTTGCCGGCGAAATGGCCGCAGCGCTTGGGAAAGACCTGGTCCTCGATCTGCAATGCATCGGCGCCCGCGCGCTCGAGCAGTTGCACCGTGCGCGCCACGTTCATCGCATTGCCGAAGCCGGTGTCCGCATCCACCACGAGCGGCCCCGCAAAGGCTTCGCGAATCGCCGCCACGTGCGCTGCAAGCTCGCTCACCGTCACGAGGCCGACGTCGGGGATGCCGAGAAACGTATTGGCGATGCCGGCGCCGGTGACGTAGGCGGCCGCAAAGCCCTGATCGGCGACGACGCGCGCCGCGAGCGCATTGGCGACACCGGGCAGCAGCAATGCCGCGCCTGGGACAAGCATGTTGCGCAATTCATGGCGCGGCACGTGGCTCACCATTGCTCGGCCCCTTGCAGGTTTTTTGAGCGCTGACCCTCTATACCACGATGGTTTTGCCTTGGCGGGAAGAGCAGACCCAGACAAGAAACATGCTAACGTATGTGGTTTCGGCCAAGCGGCCGGTGATACGGCGACAGGAGCCTTGGAATGAAGCTTGCGAGCTACATTGCCGATGGCAAAGCGTGCTTCGGCGTGGTGACCGGCGAGGGCGTCGTCACCTTGAACCAGCGCCTTGGCGCCGCGAGCTTGCGCGACGCGCTCGCAGCCGGCGCGCTTGCTGACATGAGAAAAGCCGCAGAAGCGGCGAAACCAGACCACAGGCTCGGCGACATCAAGTGGCTGCCGGCGATCCCGGACCCGGAAAAGATTCTCTGTGCCGGCATAAATTATCGCTCGCATGCCGGCGAGACTGGGCGCGAGGTGCCCAAGCAGCCGAGCATGTTCGTTCGGTTCGCCAACACGCTCGTCGGCCATGAAGGTGAGATGATCCGCCCGTCGGTGTCGCAGAGCTTCGACTTCGAAGGAGAGCTCGCCGTGATCATCGGCCGCGGCGGCCGCCATATCGCCGTCGAGCGCGCGCTCGAGCATGTCGCCGGCTATACCTGTTTCGTTGACGGCAGCGTCCGCGACTACCAGAAATTCTCGGTGACCTCGGGCAAGAATTTCCCCGCCACCGGACCGCTCGGGCCGTGGATCGTGACCACCGACGAAATTGCCGATCCGAAACGCCTTACGCTGGTCACGCGGCTCAACGGACAGGAGGTACAGAAATCCGGCACCGATCTTTTGATTCATTCCGTGCCGCAGATCATCGCATTCTGCTCCGACTTCACACCGCTCGCTCCGGGGGACGTGATCGCCACCGGCACGCCCGAGGGTGTCGGTCATCGCCGCAATCCGCAGCTGTGGATGAAACCGGGCGACGTGCTCGAGGTGGAGATTTCCGGCGTTGGCACGCTACGCAGCCGCGTGGTGGACGAGAAATAATTGCTTGGCTGTCGCGCTGTAGGACGTCGGCCACGGTTGGCGGCTCCGATTCTACTGGTTCCGTGACGAAACCCCAGCGATCCAGCCGCTATCAGCGACTCGATCTGTTCGGCAGGATCGATTACGCTTTCTGCCTCTCCGCCGCCTGCCCTTCACGAACAGCAGATCCCATGGTCACCCAACCGATGCAAACGATCGACGTTCACGCGCACATCCTCACCGAAGAGACGATCCGGCTGATGCAGCGTGAAGCGCCCACAGTGGGGCCGAGGCTTTCGGACATCGGCGAGCAGTTCGCCAGGCTCGACGTGGCCGGAAACATCTATCGGCATTTTCCCCGCGGCGGATGGGATCTCGAGCAACGCCTGCAAGACATGGCTGCAGCCAAAGTCGACGTGCAGGTGCTCTCGGTGTGCCCGCAGACGTTCCTCTATGGGCAGTCGGCTCCCCTCGCGGCGGCTCTTGCACGCATCCAGAACGAAGCGCTCGCCAAGCTCGCCAGGGCGCGCCCGGACCGGTTTCTTGCGATTGCGACCTTGCCTATGCAGGCGCCAAAACAGGCGGCGGACGAACTGCGTCATGCGGTGCGGGTGCTGGGGCTGCGCGGGGCGCAGATCGGATCGAACATCGGGGGTAAGAACCTCGACGATCCGGAGTTCGAGCCGGTTTGGGCCACGGCTGCGGAACTCAATGCTTTCATCCTGCTGCATCCCATCAACGTGGCGGGCGCCGATCGGCTCTCGTCCTACTATCTCACGAACCTGATCGGCAATCCGCTCGACACCACGATCGCCGCAGCATGCCTCGTGTTCAGTGGCGTGCTCGAGCGCTATCCGAAGCTCCAGATTTGCCTCGCCCATGGCGGCGGCTTCGTGCCCTACCAGGCCGGGCGGTTCATCCACGGCTGGCACGTGCGCGAGGAGCCGAAGCGCAGGCTGGCCGAGCCGCCGACGCAATCGCTCAAGCGCTTCTATTTCGATACCATCGTGCACTCGAAGGAGGTGCTCGCGTTCCTGGTCGGCAGTGCAGGGACCGAGCGCGTGCTGCTCGGCGGCGATTATCCCTTCGATATGGGCATGCCGCATGGCGTGTCGCAGGTGCGCAGCCTCTCGATCTCGGCGGCCGATCAGGCGGCTATTCTCGGTGGCCGGGCGCGGGCGCTGCTCGACAAGGTCTCGGCACAGGCGTTCGCCTGAGGTGGCGGGACCTCGCAAGCGCGCGACCTCGTCCCATTTGCGGCCGATGCAACTGCGCTACAATCCATAGGAAGTGGCACCGCTCAGGCGGCAATGCGCAAAACATTCAGCGGGAGGATGCGATGAAACGCTTTGGTTTGGCTCTGGCGCTGATCTGCCTCGCAGCAAGCGGCATGACCGCCTCGGCACAGGATAAATATCCCTCGCGGCCGGTGAAGATCATCGTGCCCTATGCTCCGGGTGGTGCGACCGACGTCACCGCACGCCTGTTCGGGGAGCAGATGCGCCAAAGCCTCGGCCAACAATTCGTGGTGGAGAGCAAACCTGGCGCGTTCGGCATTCTCGCCATCGAGGAGATGGCGCGTTCCAAGCCGGATGGCTACACGCTGATGGTGGGCAATGTCACGACCAATGCCATCACGCCGGTCCTTTTCCCGAAGAAACTAGCGATCGATTTCGCGAAGGACGTCGTTTCCGTTTCACGGCTGGCGATCTATCCGTCCTTTCTTCTCACCACCACGCACAATTTCGAGCCCAAGTCGGTGGCAGAGCTGATCGCCTATGCGAAAAAAAATCCAGGCAAGGTGCGCTACACCAGCGCCGGCGTCGGCAGCTTCCCGCATTTCGACAGCGAAGTCTTTTCCAGGCGGGCCGGGATCGAGATGCTGCATATCCCCAACAAGACCGGGGCCGCCGGCATGATCAACGATCTGGTCGTCGGCGACGCGCAGGTCGCTTTCATCAACGCCGCGAGCACGGCCTCGATGATCAAGGCTGGCAAGCTGCGGCCGATCGCGGTGCTCGCAGAGGCGCGGCTGCCTGACTATCCCGATGTTCCGACGCTGGCGGAGGCCGGCTTTGCCGGCGTGGGCACGCTGCATTGGCAGAGCATGCTGGCGCCGGCGCATACGCCGAAAGACGTTCTGGGGACGCTTTTCAACGCCATCGTCGAAGCGACGCGCGCTCCGGCGCTGCAGGACGCGTTCAAGAAGCAGCTCGTCAGCGTCAAGCCGAATGCGTCGCTGGAGGAGGCGCAGTCGTGGCTCGCGAGCGAGCTTGCCGCCTGGCGAAAGACCGTCGCCGAGGTGAAGATCGACTTGGCCGATTAGGCTCGCCGCCTCTGGATGACCCACATGAAACGCCTCACCCTTTTGATATTGCTCGCGCTCGCCGCCACGACGGCGGCTGCGCAAGACAAGTATCCCGCAAAGCCAATTAAGGTTGTCCTGCCGTTCGGGCCCGGCAGCGCCACCGATATTGTCATGCGCATCGTCGGCGAGCAGATGCGGCCGATTCTGGGTCAGCCGGTGGTGATCGAAAACAAGCCGGGGGCGTTCGGTATTCTCGCAATCGAGGAGATGGCTCGCTCAAAGCCGGACGGCTACACGCTGCAAATCGGCAACCCCGGCACAAACGTGCTCACACCCATCATCTACAAGAAGAAATTCAAGATCGACTACGAGAAGGAAGTGATCTTGGTGACAAGGCTGAGCGAGATTCCAATCGTGCTCGGCGCCACGACCAAGGACTTCCCGCCCAAAACCTTTGCCGAGTTCATCGCCTATGCCAAGGCAAATCCCGGCAAAGTGCGTTATGCCAGCGTCGGCGTTGGCAGCAACAATCATTACGATACCGAGGCCTTCGCCCAATGGGCCGGGGTCGTTCTCACTCACCTGCCTAACAAAGGGGGCGGCGCCGCGATTACCAACGATCTCGTCACCGGCGACGCCCATATCGCGCTGCTCAACGCTGCAAGCTCTCTGGGGGTGGTCAAGGGTGGACAGGTGCGGGCACTGGCAGTGATGTCCGACCAGCGCTTGCCCGAATATCCCGACGTGCCGACTCTGAAGGAGCTCGGCTACTCAAATTCCAAAGGCCTATGGTCGGCGCTATATGCGCCAGCTGCCACGCCGCGCGACGTGCTTGAGGTGGTGCGCCAGGCAGCGGTGCAGGCGCTCGGCTCCGAGCAAGTGACGACGGCCTTCAAGCAGCAAATGATCAGGGCCGTTCCCAACGCGTCGTTTGAAGACGCACAGACCTGGAACAAGGCCGAGCTGGCGTACTGGAAAAAGGTCACCGACGAGGTGAAGGTCGAGCTGCCGGACTGAATGCGGCAGCCGCAGCCGGAAAGACCAGCGATGAAGACGGAGCCGGCGGAAACCACGCCAGCCTGCGGCATCACGCTCGAGAGAGATGTCGACGTCCCCATGCGCGACGGCGCGCGCCTGAAAGCCGACGTTTTTCGGCCCGATGCCTCCGGCAGGTTTCCGGCGATCTTGAATCTGGGTCCTTATCAGAAGGACAGGCTGTGGATCCCGCCGAGCACGCTAGAGGAAAAACCGAACCCGCTGATGAATTGGGAGGCCGTCAACCCGCACTGGTGGGTGCCCAGGGGTTATGCCGCTGTGCGCATCGACGGCCGCGGCAGCGGTAAATCCCCGGGCCAATGCGAACCATGGTCGCTCGCAGAATCCATCGATTTCTATGACGCGATCGAGTGGGCAGCGGCGCAGCCGTGGTGCTCGGGCAAGATCGGGCTGTTGGGCATATCCTATTTCGCCATCAACCAGTGGTTCGTCGCCAATCACCAGCCGCCATCGCTGAAGGCGATTATTCCGTGGGAAGGCTTCGCCGATATCTACCGCGACGCGCTGTTCCACGGCGGCTTGCTCAGCCTGTTCATGCCGAACTGGTACCTGGCGCATTTGATGCACCACGTCGTCGGCCGCGCGTCCCAACACGATCCCGATAGATGGCGCACCGACACGCTCTATTTCTGGTTGCACAATAATCTCGACAGCGGCGCCTTCCACGGCGCGCAGGCGCAATGGGGCAAGATCACGGTGCCGATGTTGAGCGTCGGCAATTGGACCGGCATGGGACTGCATCTGCGCGGCAACACCGAGGCTTTCATGCGCGCCGCAACCCCACACAAGAAGCTGCGCATCCACACCGGCACCCACGTGCATCCCTTCTATTCCGAGGAGGGGCGGCGTGATCAGCGGCGCTTCTTCGATTATTGGCTAAAAGACGTCGACAATGGGGTGATGGATGAGCCGCCGGTGAAGCTCGCTATTCGCAAGGGCGGCGACGAGGTGGAGTGGCGCTTCGAGCATGAATGGCCGCTCGCGCGCACACGCTGGACCAAATTCTATTTTGACCTGTCGCAGCCGCCGGGCAAGGCCGCGAATGCCGCGCGGCTTGTCGTCGCAAATCCCGCGGCGTGCCATTCGCGGACCTATCCTGCCACGAGCCTAGCGTCGATGGGCTCGACCTTTGCGGCGTCCTCCCAGGTGATGGGCGGCACCATCCCGCCCGATATGGGGATTGCGCTCGAGACGGCGCCGCTCGAAGAGGACCTCGAGGTCACCGGTCCGGCCGCCGCGGTGTTGTGGGTCGCGAGCTCGACCGAGGACATGGATCTCTTTCTCACCATCCGCAACATCGACGCGAACGGCAATGATGTCCTGGAGACCGGTCAGCAAGGACGGCCGGTGCCGGTGGCGAAAGGATGGCTGCGCGTGTCGCATCGCGAATTGGATGCGGAGCTGTCGCTGCCGTACCGCCCCTATCATCGGCATCGACGCCGGCTTCATCTCGCGCCGGACGAGATCGTGCGGGTGGAGGTAGAGATCTGGCCGACCTCGATGGTCTTTCGACGCGGCCATCGCATCCGGCTCGACGTCCAGCCACGCGACGGCATCGGCAGCGCCGGCTACATGCACTATCACGCCGACTACAACACCGGAACGAATACGATCTATGCGGGCGGCGAGCGGGAATCTTATCTCCTGCTCCCAGTCATTCCGGCAAATCGGTAGGGTAGGCAAAATCGCCTTACCGAGAGCGGAGAGTCCGCAACTATGCGACCTGCGATTTTGCCTACGCGAGTGCGCGCGTGGGCATTGCGCCGCGAGGATCGGTGCCGATGATGCAAGCCCAACGCGCAATTCCCAACCTACGGGTGCTGTTGGTGTCCAGTTCTGCGAGCATGATCATCTGAATGGGAGCGGCCGTTGAGCCTCCGCGAGGAACACAGCAACTT
>Ga0137364_10000129_pt1 | contig 24419 bp, 23 predicted proteins | sample SagtaG_10_FD_104798 | JGI IMG/M metagenome (GOLD analysis project Ga0137364, IMG submission 104798) | Vadose zone soil microbial communities from Sagehorn Ranch, Mendocino, California, USA - Sage1_L_20_16 metaG | ecosystem: Environmental > Terrestrial > Soil > Vadose zone | place: USA... | reverse complement strand
GGAGACCGGCTGCAACATGCTCCAGGGGACTTGAGGGCCTCGCGCGCAACATGATCCGAATTTCCACGATTTTCATCGCCATCTGCATGGTGCTGGTCGCCGCCTCCCTCGGTTTGGTGCTGTATTCCCTGGCAGGCATCAGCGGAACGGAATCCGCGATCGTGGCGCTTACCGCGCTGACCTTCCTGATACTCTACAACGCGGTGTCGATGCGGCTGCGCGACCGCACCGATGTCGGCGGCCAGATCGCGGATTTGTCGCGCGGCACCGCCGACCTCGCGCGCCAGGTCGCCGAATTCGGCCGCCGGCTCGCCGCCGTCGAGGGCCGGGTGGTGTCGGCACATTCGGCCGGCGCGGACCGCATCCAGACCGTGGTCGGCGAGATCAACGAACTCGGCATGCTGGTCAAGCAGCTCGCGGTCTCGGTCGCGGCCCATGACGACATGCTGGCTTCGGCTGCTGCGGCGCCTGTGAGCAAGCCGGATCACCAGCCGCAAGGCGAGTTGTCGCTGCCGGCCGGACAAGCGGGCGCTGTGGCTGCCCCGGCGGCGGTTGCCGCGGCAGCGCCGGCGGTTGCCAGCGAGCCGCCCGCCGTCCCCTCGCGCAGCCCGGCGCAGATCCTCGCCACGGTGAAGAATGCCGTGCAAGAAAACCGGATCGACATCTACCTGCAGCCGATGGTGAGCTTGCCGCAGCGCAAGGTACGCTTTTACGAGGCGGTGACACGGTTGCGCGACGACAAGGACCAGATCCTCGCCGCCGACGATTTCATCTCGGTGGCGGAAGCGGGCGGATTGATCGGGCGGATCGACAACATGGTGATGCTGCGCTGCGTGCAGGTGCTGCGGCGGCTGATGGTACACAACAAGGAGGTCGGGGTATTCTGCAACATCGCCGCGGCGACGCTCGGCAATCCCTCCACCTTCGCGCAGTGCCTCGATTTCCTCGAGGCCAATCGCGCGCTGGCGCCGTCATTGGTGCTGGAATTCAAGCAGGCGACGTTCCGTCATCTGGGCCCGACCGAGACCGAACATCTCGCGGCCCTGGCGCAGCGCGGTTATCGTTTCTCGATCGATCACGTCAGCGATTTGCGGATCGAGCCGCGCGAATTGGCCGACCGCGGCGTCCGCTTCATCAAGGTGCCGGCGGCGCTGCTGCTCGACCCCAGGCTGAGCTCGACGTCGGACATCCATCCATCCGATCTTTCCGATCTGCTCGGCCGCTTCGGCATCGACCTGATCGCCGAGCGGATCGAAGCCGAGCGCGCGGTGGTCGATCTGCTCGACTATGACGTGCGGTTCGGGCAGGGATTCCTGTTCGCGCCGCCGCGGCCGTTGCGGCCGGAGGGCGCAGCCGTTAACGGCGGTGCGACTGCAAACAGGGCGCAGGATCCCAATGGCTCCGGCAAAATGGCTTCCGTCGAACCATCGGCAATCGATCCGGCGCGAGCGACCGGCAACGCCGCGCTGGCGCGGCGCGCCGCGGCGCCGGGCTGACCGGCAACGCCTGCGATGACAACACTCCGCTATGTCGAGCAGCTGCACGATCTCGTCGACGGCATCGAGGTCGTGCTCTCTGATATCTGGGGCGTGGTCCACAACGGCCTCGTTGCGTTTCCGGAAGCCTGCGAGGCGCTGCACAGCTTTCGCGAGCAAGGCGGCACCGTGATCCTGATTACCAACGCGCCGCGTCCGGCGGATTCGGTGCAGCGGCAATTGCGTAAGCTGGGCGTCGCCGACGCAACCTATGACGCCATCGTCAGCTCAGGCGACCTGACCCGGCATTTCGTCGCCGACCACCCCGGGCGGAAAGTGTTCTGGCTCGGCCCGGAACGCGACAATTCGATCTACCGCGGACTGGATCCGGTGCTGGCGCCGCTTGAGCAGGCCGATTACATCGTCTGCACCGGCCTGTTCGACGACGAAACCGAATCCGCCGAAGACTATCGGGCAATGATGATGCAGGCCCGCGAGCGCCGGCTGACGCTGGTCTGCGCCAATCCCGACATCGTGGTCGAACGCGGCGACCGGCTGATCTATTGCGCCGGCGCCATCGCCGAACTCTACCGCGAGCTCGGCGGCGAGGTGATCTTCTACGGCAAGCCGCACCGGCCGATCTATCAGCGCGCCATGCAGCTTGCCGCCAAGCGCCGGGGCCACGCGCTGCAGCTCAACCGGGTGCTTGCGATCGGGGATTCGGTGCGCACCGATCTGGCCGGCGCCCACGGCTTCGGGATCGATTGCCTGTTCGTGACCCGCGGCATCCATGCCGAGGATTTTGAGGGCATCGATCAACTCGACCCCGCCTCGGTCAAGGAGCTGTTCGGCCATCCCCCGCGGGCGCTGACGCGGGAGCTTAAGTGGTAGGCGTACGGCCCCTCAGAGCCAGCCCCTGTTTGGTAGTGTCTCAGTTCGAAATTTGGAGAGGGCCTTGACCGCCAGCGCCGCGCGACCAACTCTATGGTTGGCGCAAGGCCGCATCGGAGCTTGCACGAATGAGCACCGTTACTTTCGACGCCTACATTCTCTTCGCATTGCTGATGGTCGGCTCGATCTATTCGATCTATCTTGCCGGTCGGATCGCTGAGCGTCGAGGACGCCGCTTCAAAATCTGGGCGTGGATTGCTGCGATTATCGGGCCCCTCGCGCTTCCACTGGTGTTCTTGTTGCCGAACTTGCACGGCAAGAACGGCGACCATGCCTAAGAAGGCGAAAGCGTCCGGCTGACGTTTCAGCGCCGCCGTCATGGTGAGGCAGGATCGCGAATCGGGACACGCCGGAGGCCTCCCGGGCGCCGTTTCGCTCGGCGCTGGTCTGCGCGAACTTTTGCCTAAGGGAGTGCACGTCCTGGTGATAGCGTGGCGGGCGTTGAACGGTTTGACGATGTAATTGTTGACGCCGGCCTTCCTGGCGGCGATCACGTTCTCGGTCTTTGATTCCGCCAGGCTAAATGGAATTCTGACCGGGGATATGAAATGATGTGTCCGAGAGCGCCGGCCGGACCTGAAAAACAATCGACCAACACGGACGGCGGCCCGCGGCGGAAGACCGCCTCTCGGGCATTCACTGGTGCGGGAGACGAGCATGATACTTGTATTGCTTGGTGCGCTCCTCGTTTTCGGCGGGGTGCTGTATGTGGCGTTTCAGCCAATCTGGCGCGGCCGATTAAGTGGTAGAAGGCAGCTTCGCCCCGGGCGACCCGGTGACACCCTCGAACCTGAGACACCGGCTAGCGGCTTTGGGATCAAATCGAATTGGCCCGGTCTGGCGATGATCGCGCTTGGCGCCGCTCTCTTGCTGGCGGCGGCGGGTATCTGGATTTGAGACTAGCTTCGCTAACAGGCTCGGGCTCGCGCGGCGCATCCTTCGAGACGCGCGCACCGGACGGCGCAAGTGCGCCGCCGGGAGAGCGCGCTCCTCAGGATGAGGTGCTGCCAAACCCTCATGGTGAGGAGCGCGGCAACGCCGCGCGTCTCGAACCATGTGGCCCTTTTGGATCCGCGGTTATGACCCTACGGCTGAGTGCCGTCATTGCGAGGAGCGCTTGCGACGAAGCAATCCGTTCTTTCCTTGCGTGGCAACATGGATTGCTTCGCTTGCGCTAACGGCCAAGCCGTTACGCGGGGGATGACCGCAGAGCAAGTCAATCGCGCTTTACGCGCTCACCGTGTCCGGGAATACCGCCTCGATCTTGGTCTTCAGCGTGGCGGCGTTGAACGGCTTGACGATGTAATTGTTGACGCCGGCCTTCTTGGCGGCGATCACGTTCTCGGTCTTGGATTCCGCCGTGATCATGATGAACGGCGTGGTGGCGAGATTGGGGTCGGCGCGGACTTCGCGCAGCAGGTCGTAACCGGTCATCGGCTCCATGTTCCAGTCGGAGATCACCAGCCCGTATTTCTTGCCGCGCATCTTGTTCAGCGCCGCCGATCCGTCGCTGGCATCATCGATATGCTCGAAGCCAAGCTGCTTCAGAAGATTTCTGATGATGCGAATCATGGTGTTGTAATCGTCCACCACCAGAACCGACATCGACAAATCAACCGCCATCTTGAACTCTCCGCAACACTTAACGCTACAAACCATCGACAGGGCCGCGCCAGGCCGGAACGCCCCCGCAGTCCGCGCCCCAAGCTCTAGCATCAGCCGTTAAACAGCGCGTTAACCGGCAGCCCCCTGAAAAACGGCCGTGGCCCCGTTCGGGGCGCCGGTTTGGACCCCGCTTGACTTCATCGGGGCCGCCAAGTCACGGTCCCCGCCCGCACCCGATCCCTGTTGAAGAATCCTGAGAAATGACGCCCCGTTTTACCGTTATCCGCGACACCACGCCGAAGGCCGCGATCCCCAGGGGAGCCGTGGTCGCGATGGGCAATTTCGATGGCGTCCATCTCGGCCACCGCGCCGTGATCGCAGCCGCGCTGCGGATGGGGCGTGCGCATGGCCAGCCGGCGCTGGCGGTGACGTTCGAACCGCATCCGCGCAGCTTTTTCAGCCCGAACAGCCCGCAATTCCGGCTCAGCGACGAGGCCGAAAAGCTGCGGCTGCTGGCCGGGACCGGGCTCGCCGGCGCGGTGGTGATGACGTTTGACAAGTCCCGGGCCGGGACCACGGCGCAGGATTTCATTCACCATGACCTGATCGAGCGGCTCGGAATCAGCGGGATCGCGGTCGGCTACGACTTTCATTTCGGCAAGGGCCGGGTCGGCTCGCCGAGCCTGCTGGTCAGCGAGGCCCCCCGGCTCGGCATCGAGGTCGATGTCCAGGCCCATGTCGATATCGAGGAACGGCCGGTGTCCTCCAGCGCCATCCGCATGGCGCTCGCCGAGGGCCAGATCGAGGACGCCACCGCGATGCTGGGGGGCCCCTGGTTCGTTTCGCGCCCGGTGATCCATGGCGACAAACGCGGCCGCGATCTCGGCTATCCCACCGCCAATATCCGGCTCGACCAGCACTGCGGCCTCAAGCACGGCATCTACGCGGTGCGGGTCGGCCGTGGGCAAGGCAAGGATCAGGTGCGTTTCGACGGCGTCGCCAGCTTCGGCCGCCGCCCGACCTTCGATAACGGCGCGCCGCTGCTGGAAGTGTTCCTGTTCGATTTCGAGGGTGATCTCTATGGAACGGCGCTGGATGTCGCCTTCATCGGCTTCATCCGCGACGAACTGAAATTCGACAGCGTCGAGGCGCTGGTCCGCCAGATGGATGACGACAGCGCCCGCGCCCGCGCCGCGCTGGCTGCCGCGCCCGGGGCGTTCCCGAAACTTGGAGAAATCGAGTGAACAAGACTGAAAAACAAAAGATGCTGGCGGGTGAACTTTACCGCCCCGGCGATCCAGAAATTTCCGCCGACCAGGCGGCGACCAAGGCGTGGCTGGTGCGTTACAACGCGGCACTGGCGCTGCCGGTGTCAGAGCGCCACGCGTTGCTTTCGGAGCGGTTGGGGCACGTCGGCGCGGGAGCCGTGATCCGCCCGCCCTTCTTCTGCGATTACGGCTTCAACATCCGTCTCGGCGACGGCGTGTTCCTCAATTTCAATTGCATTATCCTCGACGTCGTCGAGGTGACCATCGGCGATCGGACCCAGATCGGTCCGGCAGCGCAGATCTATGCCGCCGACCATCCCCGCGACGCCGAGATACGCCGCTCCGGGCTGGAATTCGGACGCCCGGTACGAATCGGCCGCGATGTCTGGATCGGCGGCGGCGCGATTATCCTGCCGGGTGTCACGATCGGCGACGGGGCGGTGATCGGCGCTGGAAGCGTGCTGACGCGGGATGTCGGCGCGGGCATCACCGTCGCCGGAAATCCGGCCCGTCCGCGCTAGTCATGTCGCAGCAATGCGCGGTGGGGCTTTGCGATCCGGCGGCCGGCTGCTATGGAAAGCCGCATGTTTGCGCGGCGCACCATCAGCATTAGCGGCCCGGCTTCCGCCTGAGTTTCGGCTCAGCGCAAGACCGGGACCAGCCTAATTCATCCGCAATCGATTGCGTTCAGCGCCATTCCAGCCAGACAGAGCCTTCATGTCCAACCAGCCGCAAAAATCCGACGCATCAGACTATTCCAAAACCCTGTTCCTGCCGCAGACGGAGTTTCCGATGCGCGCCGGCCTGCCGCAGCGCGAGCCGGAAATCCTGGCCCGCTGGAACGAGATCGGCCTCTACGGCAAGCTTCGCGAAAGTGCGAAAGGCCGGGCGAAATTCGTGCTGCATGACGGCCCGCCGTACGCCAATGGCAACATCCATATCGGCACGTCCCTGAACAAGATCCTCAAGGATCTGGTCACAAAGAGCCAGCAAATGCTCGGCTTCGATTCCAACTATGTACCGGGCTGGGACTGCCACGGCCTGCCGATCGAATGGAAGGTGGAGGAGGAAAACTATCGCTCGAAAGGCAAGTCGAAGCCGGATTTTCGGGATTCCTCGGCCATGGTGGCGTTCCGGAAGGAGTGCCGCGCCTATGCGACGCACTGGCTCAATGTCCAGCGCGAGGAATTCAAGCGGCTTGGCGTGATCGGTGACTGGGATCACCCCTACGCCACCATGGATTACTTTGCCGAAGCCCAGATCGCGCGCGAGCTGATGAAATTCGTCGCCAACGGCACGCTCTACCGCGGCTCCAAGCCGGTGATGTGGAGCGTGGTGGAAAAGACCGCGCTGGCGGAAGCCGAGGTGGAATACGAGGACTACACGTCGGATGCGGTGTGGGTGAAGTTTCCGATAATCGGTCTCGAGCGCGCAAAAAATACCGCCGTCATGCCCGGGCTTGACCCGGGCATCCACGACTTTCTTGAGAGAACGAAGACAGACGTAGATGGCCGGGACAAACCCGGCCATGACGGCATGAGTATCGTCATCTGGACGACGACACCCTGGACGCTGCCGGGCAATCGCGCGATCAGCTTTTCGCCCAAGGTCGATTATGGCGTTTACAAAGTGACCGAAGCTGCCGCCGATAATTGGGCGAAGGTCGGCGATTTACTCATTCTTGCAGACAAGCTAGCCGAGGATGTTTTCAAACAGGCGCGCGTCACGGCCTACGAGAAGGTCCGCGATGTACCTGCCGAGACCCTCGATGCGGTGGAATGTTCGCATCCCTTGAAGGGCCTTGGCGGTGGATACGAATTCACCGTCCCGCTTCTTGCGGGCGAGCACGTCACCGACGACGCCGGCACCGGCTTTGTGCACACCGCGCCAAGCCATGGCCGGGAAGACTTCGACGTCTGGACCACCAATGCCCGCGAACTGGAAGCGCGCGGCATCAACACGACCATCCCCTACACCGTCGATGAGAACGGCGCTTTCACCGATCAGGCGCCGGGCTTTACGGGAAAACGCGTCATCAACGACAAGGGCGAAAAGGGCGACGCCAACGACGCCGTGATCAAGGCGCTTATGGAAACCGGAAATATCATCGCGCGCGGCCGCCTCAAGCATCAGTATCCGCATTCGTGGCGCTCGAAGAAGCCGGTGATCTTCCGCAACACGCCGCAATGGTTCATCGCGATGGATCAGGACATCGCAAGCAGCGGCGAGGCGAAGTCCGGCGACACCTTGCGCGCCCGCGCACAGCAGGCGATCTCGATAACTCAATGGGTGCCGCCGTCGGGCCAGAACCGCATCAAGGGCATGATCGATAGCAAGCCGGACTGGGTGCTCTCGCGCCAGCGCGCCTGGGGCATACCGATCGCGGTGTTCGTGCGCGAAAAGGCCGACGGCTCCGCCGAAATCCTCAAGGACGCCGCCGTCAACCAGCGCATTGCGGAGGCCTTCGAGCAGGAAGGCGCTGACGCCTGGTACATGGACGGCGCCCGCGAACGCTTCCTCGGCTCGCGTGCCAACGAGGAATGGCAAAAGGTCGACGACATCTGCGACGTCTGGTTCGACTCGGGCTCGACGCATGCTTTCGTGCTGGAAGACCCCGTGCATTTCCCGGGTCTTGCCGGCATCAGGCGCAAGGTCGACGGCGGCGGGGATACCGTGATGTATCTGGAGGGAAGCGACCAGCACCGCGGCTGGTTCCAGTCGTCGCTATTGGAAAGCTGCGGCACCCGCGGACGCGCGCCCTTCGACATCGTGCTCACCCATGGCTTCACGCAGGGTGAGCACGGCCGCAAGATGTCGAAGTCGCTCGGCAATACGGTCGAGCCGCAGAAGGTCATCAAGGACTCCGGCGCCGACATCCTGCGGCTGTGGGTGGCGGCATGCGATTACGCGGACGACCAGCGCATCGGCCCGGAAATCCTCAAAAACACCATCGAGACATATCGCAAGCTGCGCAACTCGATCCGGTGGATGCTGGGAACGCTGCATCACTTCAGGCCTGACGATGCGGTGGCTCATGCCGAGATGCCTGAACTGGAACGGCTGATGCTGCATCAGCTTGCCGAGCAGGCGAGGACGGTGCGCCAGGCCTACACCGAGTATGACTACAAGACCGTGGTCGCGAGCCTCTCGGCGTTCATGAACACCGAGTTGTCGGCGTTCTATTTCGATATCCGCAAGGATACGCTGTATTGCGATCCGCCGTCGTCGCTGGCGCGCAAGGCGGCGCTCACCAGCATCGACATGATCTGCGACGCGATCCTGAAATGGCTGGCGCCGGTGCTGAGCTTCACCTGCGAGGAGGCGTGGCGGCTCTATAAGCCCGACGCCGAGCCGTCGGTGCATCTGACACTGTTCCCGGAGGGGTTTGAGGCATTCCGCGACGACGCGCTGGCGGCAAAATGGGAGATCATCCGCAACGTCCGCCGCGTCGTCACCGGCGCGCTGGAACTCGAGCGCGCGGCCAAACGCATCGGCTCATCGCTGGAGGCCTCGCCGCTGGTCTATGTTTCGGACCAGAACATCTTGGACACGCTGTTCGAGCTTGATCTGGCCGAGGTCTGCATCACCTCGAACGCGATGGCGACCCATGACGAGGCGCCGGCCGACGCGTTCAGGCTGAACGAGGTGCCAGGCGTCGCCGTCGTGGTCGAGATGGCCGTGGGCACCAAATGCGCGCGCTCCTGGAAAATCCTGCCGACCGTTGGCGATGACCCGGAATATCCCGACGTCTCGCCGCGCGACGCGCAGGCGCTGCGCGAATGGAGGGCGCTCGCCGAAGCGTCGGTAGCGCCCGCCACTCTGATCGCGGCGCCGGTGCGAGTGGTTGAAGCCGTCGCCGCCGAACCGGAAACTTCCGCGCCGCAGGAGGTCGAAAGAGCGGCGGTTGCAGCGATGCCTGAGCAGCCGGTTGAGGCGATGCCTGAGAACAAGAAACCCGCCAAGGGCAAGCGCGGGACGACAACCGGCAAAGCCAAAAAGTCCGCCAAAAAATCCGTCTCGGCGGACGTCAACAAGGCGGCCAACAAGAATACGGCTAAAAAGAAAGCCGCCGGCAAAGCGGCCCCGACCGCCAAGGCCGCCAAAAAGAAATCAACCAAGAAGAAAACCGCCAAGCAGGTAACGAAGAAAAAGGCCGCCAGGAAGCCGTCGAAGAAGAACAAGCCGGCAGCGGCGGCAAAGAAGAGCAAAAAGAAGGCCGGAAAAAAGAGAGCGCGATAAGTGTCCGGCATCGAACGCCTGCAAAGCTCGCACTTGCGTCCTGGTCTCATCGCCGGCATCGCCGTGCTGGCGCTCGATCAGGCGTCGAAACTCTGGCTGTTGTTCGTGTTCGAGATCGGCCGCCGCGGCGCGGTGAAGGTGACGCCGTTCTTCGATCTGGTGCTGGCATGGAATGTCGGGATCAGCTTCGGCTGGTTCCAGAACGACAGCCAGGCCGCCCAGATCGTGCTGATGATCGTCAAGGCGTCGGCGGTGATCGTGCTGGCGATCTGGATGGCGCGGTCGCGAACCCTGATCGCAACTGTCGCGCTCGGCCTGATCATCGGCGGCGCCATCGGCAACGGCATCGACCGCTTCGCCTATGGCGCGGTGGTCGATTTCGCCCTGTTCCACCTTCAGATCGGGGCAAAAACCTTCAATTGGTATGTGTTTAACCTCGCCGACGTGGCGATTGTTGCCGGGGTGGCGGCCCTATTGTATGACTCGTTCCTGGGGGTAGCCGCCGCAAAAGCGCCCTGATCCCGGCTGATACGACCCCAAAGCCGAACGTAGCCCCGCGGAAAAGTTTGAACTGGGAACAGCGCGATGCGCAAGACCGAAGCCAGCGGTTGGATAGTGCCGATTTCACCGAGAGCGTTGAGCCGCGCGCTGCGGCTCGCGGTCATCGCGCTGGGCATCGGCGTCGTGATGACGGCCGGAGCCGCCCGCGCGGGCGACGACGATGACGAGGACGACAAGACCTTCGAGGAAAAGATCATCGAAGGCATCATGGCCGGCATCGGCGGCACCAATATGGAGAACCGTGGCATCGACTATCGTGAGCGGTCGCCGCTGGTGGTGCCGCCCAAGCTCGATCTGCCGCCGCCGGCGTCCGCACCGGCCGAGGCGAAAGTGCCGAACTGGCCGAAGGATCCCGACGAAGCGCGGCGCAAGGCTGCGATCGCGGCCCGCAAGAAAGAAAACAAGGATCCCCGCGAAGCTTCGCGCGTCCTGATGCCGAGCGAACTCAATGTGGGCAAGACGGCTGCTCGCCCTCGCACCAACAACGATCCGGTCCAGCCGGGCACTTCATCAAACAATCCAGTGCTCAGCCCGTCGCAGCTCGGCTATGAGGGCGGCCTGAGCGGACTTTTCGGTGGCAACAAAACCGAGACCGCACCGTTCAAGGGTGAGCCGACGCGCGATTCGCTGACGCAGCCGCCCAGCGGATACCAGACCCCGTCACCGAATTTTGCCTATGGCACCGGACCCAAGGAATCGCTGAACAAGGAATACAACCCGGCCGCCGGCAAATATGGCGATTAATTAAGCATGGCCAATAGTTAAGCTCATCTCTCGGCTTCGTGACGCTCCCCGGCTTTGGCGCGATGTACGATGGCCGCCGTTCATCCCCGATATTTCCATTCGGGTTTTCAGACAGGTGATCATGTCCCCACACCGTTTCGCCGTTTGCTTCGTCGTCGCGCTCTCGACCTCTGTCATCCCCGCCGCCGGCACTCGCGCCCAGACCACGGTCACATCAGAGCGTCCCGCCACCTTCACGCTTCCCAACGGCCTGCAGGTCGTGGTGATCCCGGATCACCGCACCCCGGTCGTCACCCAGATGATCTGGTACAAGGTCGGCTCCGCCGACGAGACAGCAGGCAAATCCGGGCTGGCGCATTTTCTCGAACACCTGATGTTCAAGGGCACCAGCAAGCACCCGGCCGGCGAATTTTCCCAGACCGTGCTTCGGATCGGCGGCAACGAGAACGCGTTTACCTCCAGCGACTACACCGGCTATTTCCAGCGCGTGCCGCGCGAGCAGCTGGCCAGGATGATGGAGTTCGAAGCCGATCGCATGACCGGGCTCATCCTCAAGGATGAAAACGTGCTGCCGGAGCGCGACGTCGTGCTCGAAGAATTCAACATGCGGGTCGCCAACAACCCGGATGCGCGGCTGACCGAGCAAATCATGGCGGCGCTTTATCTCAATCATCCCTATGGCCGCCCGGTGATCGGCTGGCACCAGGAAATCGAGAAGCTCGACCGCGAGGACGCGCTGGCGTTCTACAAACGCTTTTATGCGCCGAACAACGCGATCCTGGTGATCGCCGGCGACGTCGAAGCCAAGGATATCCGCCCGATGGTGGAGCGCGCGTTCGGCGAAATCGCCGCGCAGCCCGCGATCGCCGCGAAGCGGCTTCGGCCGCAGGAGCCGATACCCGCGGCGCCCCGCACTGTGACGCTGTCCGACCCCCACGTCGAACAAACCGGCCTGCGCCGCTATTATCTGGTTCCCTCCTCCGCCACTGCCGCTGCGGAAGAAGGCCCGGCGCTCGACGTGCTCGCGCAGCTGATGGGCGGCGGCAACAACTCCTACCTGTATCGCGCGCTGGTAGTCGACCGCCCGCTTGCGGTCGGTGCCGGCGCCGGATATCAGGGCACCTCGCTCGATCCGACGCAATTTTCAATCTCGGTCTCGCCGAAACCCGGCGTCGAGTTTTCGCAAATCGAGCAGGTGATCGACGGAGTGATATCGGATATCGGCCAGAACACGGCGCGGGCCGAGGATCTCGAGCGCGTCAAGACCCAGCTTGTCGCCGAGGCGATCTACGCCCAGGACAACCAGGCGACGCTGGCGCGCTGGTACGGCGGTGCGCTCACCACCGGGTTGAGCATCGACGACATCAGAAGCTGGCCGGATCGTATTCGCGCCGTCACCGGCGAACAGGTCCGTGACGTCGCGCGGAAATGGCTCGACAAGAAACGTTCGGTCACCGGCTATCTGATCAAGGATGCCGCGCCGAAACGCGAGGAGAAGCGCTCGTGACCTATCCCTGGAAATCCGCACGGCGCATCGCAATCATTGTTGCTGCCGGCTTGGCGATGACGGCGTCAGCCTCGGCTCCGTCGCATGCGGCCGCAAAGATCCAGCATCTGACCTCGCCGGGGGGCATCGAGGCCTGGTTCGTGCAGGATGCGACGGTTCCGCTGATTGCGATGGAGTACGCTTTCGGCGGCGGCGCCACACAGGATCCGGCCGACAAGCCCGGCGTCGGCAATATGGTCGCCAGCCTGATCGATGAAGGTTCGGGAGAGCTTGATTCCAAGACGTTCCACGAGCGCCTCGACCGCCGCGCCATCGAACTGAGTTTCAGCTCGGCGCGCGATACCTTCCGCGGCTCGCTCCGCATGCTGAAGGACAACAGGGACGAGGCCTTCGACCTGCTTCGGATGGCGCTGACGTCGCCGCATTTCGACAGCACCGATGTCGAACGCATTCGGGCGCAGATCATCTCGGGGCTCCGCCGCGATACCACCAATCCGAATGCGCTCGCCAACCGCAAATTCCTGGAAGTCACCTTTGACGGCCATCCCTATGGCCGGCAGGCCAACGGCACCCTGGAAAGCATTCCGAACATCGATGTCGCCGACATGAAGGACTTTGTCCACCGCGTGCTGGCCAGGGATACGCTGAAGATCGCCGTGGTCGGCGATGTCGACCCGGCCACGCTCGGCAAGTTGCTCGACCAGACTTTCGGCGGATTGCCGGCCAAGGCCAGCCTGACGCCGGTGCCCGACGTCGCAGCCGCCAAACCGCCGCAGCGCGCGTTCATTCCGCTCGACGTGCCGCAGACCGTGGTGACGTTCGGCGGCCCCGGCATCATGCGCAACGATCCGACTTTCATGGCCGGCTATGTCGTGAACCACATTCTCGGCGGCGGCGGGCTGTCGTCGCGGCTCTACCACGAAGTCCGTGAGAAGCGCGGGCTCGCCTATTCGGTCTATGAATCGCTGTTATGGGCCGATCACTCCGCCGTGTTCGTCGGAAGTACCGGGACCCGCGCCGACCGCGCCGGCGAGACCGTTGACGCCATCGAGAAGGAAATCCGCCGCATCGCCGAGGAAGGTCCGACCCCGCAGGAGCTGGACGAGGCCAAGTCCTATCTGAAGGGCTCGCAAATGCTGGCGCTCGACACCTCCTCGAAGCTGGCGCAGGCGCTGCTGCAATACCAGCTCGACAAGCTGCCGATCGACTACATCGAAAAACGCAACGCCATCGTCGATGCCGTGACGCTGGACGACGCCAGGAAGGCCGCGCGGCGCCTGTGGGGCCAAGGCCTTCTCACGGTCATCGTCGGCCGCGCCCCGCAAGCCGCCGCCCAGCCCGTGGCGACGCCGCCGAGAGCGAACTGAGACTCGCTTCGTTTTCGAGCGCTGCTACTACACGGCACCCTCTGCCCTCTCTCCCCTGTGGGGAGAGGGGGGTAAGCCACGAACTCCGGCGTTTTGCGGCTCACCCCCCTCCCTCCCCAGGGGGGAGGGAACGGAACAAGCGCGGCAGAGCAACTTCAAAGCAAACCCGCTATTCTCGGCTTGCCGATTCCCGCTGGGGATCATCCCCTTCCCGGTGACGCCATGCTGCGGATTTCCCGCGACCTCACGATCGACGACAACGACATCGAGATCAATTTCGTCCGCGCCTCCGGCCCGGGCGGGCAGAACGTCAACAAGCTCTCCACCGCCGCGCAATTGCGTTTCGATACCCGCCGGATCGCGCTGGCGCCCGATGCGGAGGCGCGGCTCCATCGGCTCGCCGGCCAGCGCATGACCAAGGATGGCGTGATCGTGATTCATGCGCAGCGCTTCCGCACCCAGGAGCGCAACCGGGCGGACGCCGTCGACCGTCTGATTGAGCTGCTGCGCGCGGCGATGACCCGCCCGGCCCCGCGGCGCCCGACCAAGCCTACGCTGGGCTCAAAAACGCGCCGCCTCGAAGGCAAGAAGCGCCGCAGCGACATCAAGGCGAAACGCGGCTCGGCCAGATTCGACGATTAGCGCTATCGCCGGCTGCGCTTTTGTTCCGGCCTGCAACAGCCCACTACTACCACCGCCTGGCTGCCGTGACCTAAGGTCTCCTCGCGCCAACGGTGATGTAGATGACAAAACGACGCGCGGCACTCCCGATCGGGCTGGCATTCTGCACGGCGGTGCTGGCTGCCGATCGCGCCGCGGCGCAGCTGACCCCGCCCCCGGCCAAGCCGCCGGATGGCGCGGTGCTTTTCAAACAGCAATGCGCGACCTGCCACACCACCAATGCCTCCGATCCGCCGCGGCAGGGACCGACCCTGTTCAACATCGTCGGACGCGAGGCCGGAACAGCCGCGGGATTTCGCTATTCGGCCGGTTTTGCCGACGCAAAATTCAAATGGGACGAACAGAAGCTCGACGCGTGGCTGGTCGATCCGCAGGCGATGATCCCCGGCGCCATCATGCCGTACAAGCAGGCCAAAGCCGAACTCCGCATTGCGATCGTGAGTTATCTGAAGGAGCTGCACTGAATGGCGAAGCCGGTCCACTCCATGATCCGCGTGCTCGATGAAGCGAGGTCGCTCGATTTTTACGCGCGCGCCTTCGGGCTCGAGGTGGCCAACCATCTCAAATTTGGGGACTTCGCGCTGATCTATCTGCGTCATCCGTCCTCGCCATTCGAGGTGGAACTGACGGTGAATTTCGATCGCAAGCAGCCCTACGTCGTGGGCGACGGCTATGGCCACCTCGCCGTCGTGGTCGACGATCTCGATGCCGAACACGCACGCTTCGAACGGGAGAAACTCTCTCCCGGACCGCTGCGCGATTTCAAGCATGACGGCGCCACGCTGGCGCGCTTTTTCTTCGTCTCCGACCCCGACGGCTACAAGATCGAAGTGATCCAGAAAGGCGGACGCTTCGGATAGTCACGCAATCAACAATCAACAAGGCATCGTTCAATGGAGGATACCCATGCGAGAAGTCGATCGCCGAAGCAAATATAATCGCCGAATCTTTCTGCAAGGCGCGGCGACCGCGGTGCCGGTCGTCGCAGTTGCCGCCAGCGCCGGCCTCGGCGTTGAGGATGCGTGGGCGGCGGATGCGACAGCACTACAGCCGGCGACACTGAAAACGCTGGTGAAGGTGGCGCGCGATATCTACCCGCACGATTTCCTCGGCGACAGCTACTATATCACTGCGATCAAGCCGTGGGACGGCAAGGCGGCGAAAGACCCCGCCATCAAGAGCGCGCTGGAAGACGGCGTTCGCCGCCTCGACCAGGATGCGATGGACCGGCACAAGGTTGCCTATGCGCAGGTGCCGTGGGAGGCCGACCGCGTCGTGCTGCTGCAGGGCATCGAACAGACCGACTTCTTCAAGAAGCTCCGTTCCGACCTGGTGGTCTCGCTCTACAACCAGGAAGAGCTGTGGCCGAAATTCGGCTACGAGGGCTCCTCCGCCGAGCACGGCGGTTACATCAAGCGCGGATTCAACGACATCGACTGGGTGCCGAAAGTCTGAGGACGTCGGACCGAACATCAGTTGGGAGGATACACAATGGCAAAATTCGATCTGAATGACGATGGTGTGGTTGTTATCGTTGGCTCCGGCGCCGGCGGCGGAACGCTCGGCAACGAACTCGCGCAGAAGGGCGTCAAGGTCGTGATCCTTGAGGCCGGCCCGCGTGTCGAGCTGCAGGATTTCGTCAACAACGAATGGGAGAGTTTTACCCAGCTTGCGTGGAAGGACATGCGGACGACATCGGGCAGCTGGCGTGTCGGCAAGGACTTCGCCAATCTGCCCGCCTGGATCGTCAAATCGGTCGGCGGCTCGACGGTGCACTGGGCGGGCGCGTCGCTGCGGTTCGAGGAGCATGAATTCAGGGCCAAGAGCGCCTACGGCAACGTGCCCGGCGCCAACCTGCAGGACTGGCCGATCACGCTTGCCGAAATGGAGCCGTGGTACGCCAAGGCCGAGAACAAGATGGGCGTGACCCGCACCAACAACATCCCGGGATTGCCGGGCAACAACAATTTCAAGGTGATGGAAGCCGGCGCCAGGAAGCTCGGCTACAAGGAAGTCCATACCGGACGGATGGCGATCAACTCTGAACCGCGCGACGGCCGCGGCTCCTGCCTGCAGATCGGCTTCTGCTTCCAGGGTTGCAAGTCCGGCGCGAAATGGTCGACGCTTTATGCGGAAATCCCGAAGGGCGAGGCAACCGGCAATCTCGAAGTTCGTCCCAACAGCATGGCGCTCAAGATCGAGCACGACGCATCCGGCAAGGTGACCGGCGTCGTCTATGCCGACGAAGCCGGCAATACGCAACGCCAGAAGGCGCGCATCGTCGCGGTGGCCGGCAATTCGATCGAAAGCCCGCGCCTGCTGCTCAACAGCGCCTCCGGCATGTTCCCCGACGGCCTTGCCAACAGCTCGGGCCAGGTTGGCCGCAACTACATGCGTCACATGACCGGCAGCGTTTACGCGACCTTCGAAAAGTCGGTGCATATGTATCGCGGCACCACCATGGCCGGCATCATCCGCGACGAGTCGCGGCACGATCCGGCCCGTGGCTTCATGGGCGGATATGAAATGGAGACGTTATCGCTCGGCCTGCCCTTCATGGCGGCGTTCCTCAATCCGGGCGCATGGGGACGGCCGTTCACCGCGGCGATGGAGGGATATCCGCGCATGGCCGGCATGTGGCTGGTGGGCGAGGACATGCCGCAGGAAACCAACCGCATCACGCTCGATCCGAAAGCAAAGGATAAATTCGGCCTGCCGGTGGCGAGCGTGCATTACGATGACCATCCCAACGATATCGCGATGCGCGACCACGCCTACAGGCAAGGCTCAGCGGTCTATGAGGCGGTCGGTGCCACCGTGACCTATCCGACCACGCCGTATCCCAGCACCCACAACATGGGCACCAACCGCATGAGCGCGAAAGCCAGGGACGGCGTCGTCAACAAGTTCGGCCAGACCCACGATATCAAGAATCTGTTCGTGTCGGACGGCAGTCAGTTCACCAGCGGCGCCGCCTGCAACCCGACCCTTACCATCGTCGCCCTAGCGGTCCGCCAGGCGGATCACATCGCCGGTGCCATGCAACGAAAAGAGATCTGATCAATCCGATCTGAAAGGCTCCGCCCGTGACAGGGCGGAGCTTTCGTCCTGAGCCGTCACATCGAGAACCGCTATTCCGCGGCGTCGAGAATTGCAGCGTCGGCACTGTGGAAGTCGGGCGCCGCCACCGCGCTTCTCTCGCGATAGATCAGGCAGGAACAACGCAGCAGCGATGCGAAATTGTTGACCTCACCGTGATGATCGAGAACTTCGGTGTGGAGTTTGGTCAGGAATTTCGCGAGGCTCAGGCCTTCCTTGCCCGCGATCTCCTCCAGCGTATCCCAAAACGACATTTCCAGCCGGATCGACGTGCAATGTCCCCCGATCCGAAGCGATCGCGTCTGCGATTCATAGTCGCGCTGAGGTTGGTGTGCGAACAGTCGACACATGGCATATCCTCCGGGCTCTTTTATAATTTTTCCAAACGATATACCCGGTCGCCGAGGGCCACAATGTTCCCCGCATGGGGCGGGACGGGTTTTTCAAACCGCCGCCGCAATCCGGCCTGATTCCGCAGTGTCGGCAGGTCTATTCCGCCGGAAGCCTGACGACGGTATTTTGAAGCATGCTGCCTTGCGGTTTCGAACAGACCGATCGACGCAATTTCGGTTCGCTGACTGACACACTTTTTCAGCGGACGATGCGCGGCACCTGCCGTATCACGGAAAAAACTCCGACCGCTGCGCGGCCGGAGTTTTTAGTTTTTGAAAAAAGTCGGGGATCGGCGTGCTAGTAGCGTTTGCCTCCGGTTGCGGGATCGCTAACCGCACCGGAGGTGCTCTTATGTGGTCCGCTACCGGCCCCTACGGTGCCCTTCGCGCCGGCCCTCGCATTGACGCCGGCCTTTTCTCCGGGCACGCCCGGCTGCGCGTTGAACTCCTCGTCGCCGCTGCCCGATGCGCCGCCCTGCATATTGCTCCTGCCCTGCGCGCCACCGCGGATCTGGGTATCGGATGAGACGCCTTGCGCCAATACCGGGCCGGCCAGCATGGCCGACACTGCAAACGCGATCGCTAAGCTTTTCACCAACTTCATCCATTTCTCCTGGATTTGATTCGCGATGGACGGTTCGGCGACTAGATGCGCCGTCCGCCGGTAACCGGACCTGCCCATCGCAAAGACCAAACGTGTGACGAACGGCGCATTCACCATGCAAGCCGCGCCGTGTGGTCATCGTGCAGAGATTTCAGGGTAATTTCACGAAACCTTGGCCGCGGATTGACCCAATATGCGGCAACCCGGAACCCGACGCAGCGCCGACTTCATGAAAATTCCGCGAACAAAAACTTTTGGGGCATGCATTTGATGCAGCCGCCGCCTAAAATCCGTAGCCTGTCTCGAATCGACCTGAGAATTCATGCCCGTCCGCCAGCTCCCCGAACAGGTCGTCAACCGCATCGCCGCCGGCGAAGTGGTCGAACGTCCCGCGAGCGTGGTCAAGGAACTGGTGGAAAACGCCATCGACGCCGGCGCCAGCCGGATCGATATTTTCACCGATGGCGGCGGCAGGCGGCGGATCGGCATCACCGATGATGGCGGCGGCATGAGCCATGGCGATCTGGCGCTGGCGGTCGATCGCCATGCCACTTCCAAGCTCGACGACGAAGATCTGTTGCGGATCCGCACGCTGGGGTTTCGAGGCGAAGCCCTGCCCTCGATCGGCGCGGTGGCGAAGCTCGGCATCACCACGCGCCAGGCCAGCGAGCCGCATGCCTGGTCACTGTCGGTCGAAGGCGGCGAGAAATCTGACATCATGCCGGCGGCGCTTTCTCAAGGCACCCGCGTCGAAGTCAGCGATCTCTTTTATGCCACGCCGGCGCGGCTGAAATTTCTCAAGACCGACCGCACCGAGGCTGAGGCGATCCGCGAGGTGGTGCGCCGCCTTGCGATGGCGCGGCCGGACATTGCCTTCACGCTGGCCGGCGAGGAGCGCGCGCCTGTCACCTGGGCCGCAGCGCTTCCCGGCGCCGCCGGGCGCCTGACGCGGCTCGGCGATATCCTGGGCGCGGATTTTCGCGGCTCGGCCATCGAAGTGCGCGCCGAGCGCGAAGGCGTGGTGGTCGAAGGCTTTGCCGCCGCGCCCTCGCTGACCCGGGCCAACGCGCTCGGGCAATATCTGTTCGTCAACGGCAGACCCGTGCGCGACAAGCTGATCCTTGGCGCGGTGCGCGCGGCCTATTCCGACTATCTGCCGCGCGATCGCCATCCGGTGGTGGCGCTATTCGTGACCACAGATCCCGAGGGCGTCGACGCCAATGTGCATCCGGCCAAAACCGAAGTTCGTTTCCGCAATGCAGGTCTGGTCCGCGCGCTGATCGTGCACGCGTTGAAGGATGGGCTTGCCCGCGAAGGCAAGCGCACCGCCGCCAACGGCGACGGTGCGGCCCTCGCCTCGTTCCGCCCATCCTTTGCACCGCGTCCGAACAACTGGGACTGGCGGCGCTCGCCGGCCTATCCGGTAAGCCCGATGCCGGGCTTCGACGGCGCGGCGGCGACGGCTTTGGCCGAACCTGGACAAGCCGCATTCGATGTCGGCACGCCGACAGCGGACGTGCGTTTCCAGGCGCCGCCATCAGCCGATCTGCTCGACCGCCCGTTGGGCGCAGCGCGAACGCAGATACACGAAACCTATATCGTGTCGCAGACCCGTGACGGCCTTGTTGTGGTGGACCAGCACGCCGCGCATGAGCGTATCGTCTATGAAAAGCTCAAGGCGTCGCTGGCGCGCAACGGCGTGCAGCGGCAAATTCTGCTGATCCCCGAGATCGTCGAACTCGACGAGGCGACGGTGGAGCGGTTGCTCGACCGGGCCGAAGAACTCGCCTCGTTTGGGCTCGCGATCGAATCCTTCGGCCCCGGTGCGGTGGCGGTGCGCGAGACCCCGTCGCTGCTCGGCAAGACCGATGCAGCGTCATTGCTGCGCGATCTCGCCGAACACATGGCGGAATGGGACGAGGCGCTGCCGCTGGAACGCCGGTTGATGCACGTCGCCGCCACCATGGCCTGCCACGGCTCGGTGCGCGCCGGCCGCCGGCTCAAACCGGAAGAGATGAACGCGCTATTACGCGAGATGGAAGACGCGCCGAATTCCGGCCAGTGCAATCACGGCCGGCCCACTTACGTGGAGCTGAAGCTCTCGGATATCGAGAGGCTGTTCGGGAGAAGGTGAGGACGTCACATCATCCGCCCTCATGCCGAAGGAGGCGCGTGAGCGCCGTCTCGAAGCACAAGAGCCCGTCGCCATCCTTCGAGACGCGTGCCAAAGCGCGCTCCTCAGGATGAGGCCGTTACCCTCCCCGCAAAAACACAAACTCCGTGTCGTCGTAAACCCGCCGCTCGAGTTCCTCGAAACCATCAGGCGCAGCAAACGCCGCCGCCTTGGCCTCCTCGACCACAAGCAACGCGCTCCGGGTGAGCCAGCCGCCGTCGCGCAATGAGGCCAACGCCTTCTCGGCAAGCTTCATCCGATAGGGCGGGTCGAGAAACACCAGCGAGAACGGCTCGACCGGGTGCGCCGGGCCAAGATTGCTTGCGTCGCGGCGGTAGACCTTGGTCACGCCGCCGAGCCCGAGTGATTCGACATTGTTGCGCAACAGCGCGCGGGCGTCGGCGCCGTTGTCGACGAACAGCGCAAACGCCGCGCCGCGCGAGATCGCTTCGATGCCGAGCGCGCCGGTGCCGGCGAACAGGTCGAGCACCCGCGCATCCGCGATCGGATCGTCATAGGCATGGATGAGGATGTTGAATACCGACTCGCGCAAGCGGTCCGCGGTCGGGCGAATGTCGCGCGACGACGGCGAGGCGAGATTGCGGCCCTTCAGCCGTCCGCCGACGACGCGCATTAGAGAGCGACGGTGTGTTCCCCTCGCCCTTGCGGGGAGGGGTTAGGGGTGGAGGTGCGACACACACGGAGCTTTCGTGGGGTACCCCCCTCCCTAACCCTCCCCCGCAAAGGGGGAGGGAACGGAAAGGGCTTTCGCGAGCGAGAGAGAAGCATGGAAACGACTCTCACTCGTCCCGTGGCTTGAGGTCGCGCTTGCCGTGATAGCCGCGTTGCGGACGCCGCGGCGGCCCGTAGCCGTTGGCCTCGGCCTCGTTGCGCGCGCGCGCTTCGTCGCTGCCGGTGCGCTGCACCAGCACGCGGCGGCCCTTGCGGTCGGCGATCAGGCCACTTTTGCCGGCCGGCTTGAACGGCTTCTTGCCGCGCGGGGCAGCGGCCTCCGTATCCTCGGATGCCGCGGCGGCCTCGGCCTGCATCGGGCGATCAAAATCCGCGCCCGCTAGCGTGGCGATCTTTTCGCCGAGCTGCTCGCGCAGCACGCGGGTCTTGACCTCCTCGACCTCACCCTCGGTGAGTTCGCCCAATTGAAACGGACCATAGGACACCCGGATCAGCCGGTTCACCTCGAGGCCGAGATGCGCCATGACGTTGCGCACCTCGCGATTTTTGCCTTCGCGGATCGCAAACACCAGCCAGACATTGGCGCCCTGGTCGCGCTCCAGCGTCGCATCGATCGAGCCGTATTTGACGCCGTCGACCTCGACGCTTTTTTTCAACTCGTCGAGTTGGGCCTGCGTGACCTCGCCATGGGCGCGGACGCGATAGCGGCGCAGCCAGCCGGTATCGGGCAGTTCGAGCGCGCGCGCCAATCCGCCGTCGTTGGTCAGCAGCAGCAGGCCCTCGGTGTTGAAATCGAGCCGGCCGATTGAGATCAGCCGCGGCAGGCCTTCCGGCAAATTGTCGAACACCGTCGGCCTCCCTTCCGGGTCGGCATGGGTGGTCATCAAGCCGCGCGGCTTGTGAAACATGAACAGGCGGGTGCGCTCGCGCGGCGGCAACGGCTTGCCGTCGACCGTGATGACATCGTTCTCGGTGACATCGAGCGCCGGTGAATTGATCACGCGGCCGTTGACGGTGACGCGGCCCTGCACGATCCATTCCTCGGCGTCGCGGCGCGAGGCAAGGCCTGCCCGCGACACCGCTTTCGCAATGCGCTCGCCGGATTTCTTGACGCGCGGGGGCCGCGGCGGACGCCGCTCTTCGGGCGCGCGCTCGCGATAAGCGCCGCGACCGCCGAAAGCGGGGCGTTTTGCAAATATCTTGCTGTCGTCTTCATTGTCGCGGCGCGGCCGGTCGGCATGGCGATCAAAGGAGCGCGCCTCGCTGCGCGGATGCTCCTGCCAGGAGCGCGCCCCTTCGCGCGGACGCTCAAATTTCGGGCGGTCTTCGCGCGGACGCGAAAACCGCGGACGCTCGTCGCCGCCGCGGTCGTCACGCGGTTTGTCATAACGAGGCTTGTCGAATTTCGGCCTGTCAGAATTGCGCACGCCGTCGCGAGCGGGGCGCGAATTTCGGCCGGCGTGGTCAGGCGAACTTGCATCGCGCCTCTGCCACGGTTTTGAATCGCCAGGATCCGGGCGGCTGCCGAAATCCTTACGCGGGCCGCGATCCCCGCGGTCGCTCTTGCGATCCCCCCGGTCGCTCTCGCGATCCCCCCGGTCGCTCTCGCGATCCCCGCGGTCGCTCTTGCGATCCGGCGCACCGCGCGCGAATTTCTTGTCACCGCCAAATTTTCTGTCGGAACGATCGTCCCGCGGAGCGTATGGCCGGTTGTCAGCGAATTTCCTTTCGGAGAATCGAGCGGCCGGGCGGGCATCGCTGCGGTCGCCCGGATCGCTCTTGCGATCCCGCCGCGGCGCGCGGTCGTCGCGACTAAAGTTCGGGCGATCACCGCGCGGTGTGTAGGGGCGCTTTTCGCCGCCACGATCATCTCGCGGGCGGAAATCCTTGCGCGGTCCGCGATCGCCGGGGTCGCGCTGGCGATCCCCGGGGTCGCGCTGGCGATCCCCCCGATTGCCATGAGGGCGGTCATCCCGGTTGAAGCGGGCCGGACGCGCCGCTCGATCGTCGTCGCGGCGCGGAGCTGCACCCTCGCGCTTGCCGGCGTATGGCTTGCCCGATCCCGAATAGGGTTTCTTGCCATATGACCTCTCGCCATCCGGCTTGGCGGCATAGGCCCGTTTGTCGCCATCGCTTTTGCCGGCAAAACCGCGCTTGGCGAATTTCTTCTCTGGTCCTCTTGCCGCACCGGAACGGCCCTTGCCGCCGCCGGGCCGATCACGCCGGCCGCGGGAATCGTTGTTTTTATCGTTATCGCGGGGCATGAATGGTCTCACTTCGGGTACAGATGAATTGGCAATCAGACGGATGCGAATGGGCTGGCATGACGGCGACGCGCTCTCCTTGCCCGAGGCGCAGTCTCACGCAAAACCGGTATCCACTTTTGCTGAAGGCGCAGCTAGTAGCAGGTTTCTCCCAATGATACGAGGCATGTCCGTCCCTTCTTTCATGGATTTGGCGCTGAAAACCGCCGAAAACGCCGGAAAAGCCGGCGAGGTTCCGATCGGATGCGTGATCGTGCGCGATTACGAGGTCATCGCCACGGCCGGCAACCGGACGCTCACCGACCGCGATCCGACCGCGCATGCCGAAATCCTGGCGATCCGGCAGGCCGCCGAGACCATCGGCACCGAGCGGCTGGTCGATTGCGACCTCTATGTCACGCTGGAGCCGTGCGCGATGTGCGCGGCGGCGATCTCGTTTGCGAGGATAAGGCGGCTCTATTACGGCGCTGCCGATCCCAAGGGTGGCGCGGTCGATTCCGGCGTGCGGTTCTTCGCCTCGCCGACCTGCCATCACGTGCCGGAGGTGTATTCCGCCGTCGGCGAGAGCGAAGCGGCGACACTGCTGCGGGATTTTTTCAAGGCGCGGCGGTGATCGACCTCATCCTGAGACTGTCGATAAGGAGTTTTGCGGGTCATCGCGCCGAAGCGCCCGTCATCAGGCAGGGCCATATCAGGCAGGCCCATATCAGGCAGGGCCATGGGCGTCTTGCGGATGGCGTGATGATGGAGTAGTGCCGCTGATTTGCCCGACGTGTCAAATACTTTCGCAGCCTCG
>Ga0137364_10000127_pt1 | contig 24503 bp, 19 predicted proteins | sample SagtaG_10_FD_104798 | JGI IMG/M metagenome (GOLD analysis project Ga0137364, IMG submission 104798) | Vadose zone soil microbial communities from Sagehorn Ranch, Mendocino, California, USA - Sage1_L_20_16 metaG | ecosystem: Environmental > Terrestrial > Soil > Vadose zone | place: USA... | reverse complement strand
CGCTTTCCGTGGTTGCGGTGCGCTTGAAAGAGATGATTCCCTACGATTCGATCGCTTTCTATATCTGTGAGGATGGGAAACTGGTTCCAAGATACGTGCATGGAGTGGACTACGATCTGTTCACGTCCATCGAGATTCCGCTTGGACAGGGAGTTACAGGTTGGGTAGCGCAAACCGAAAAGCCAATCATCAATGGGGATCCAGCGGCGGAGACAAAATATCTCGGAGATCGCGCTCAGATTCCCGTGCTTCAGTCGGCGCTTTCTGTACCTCTGCGGGGGCGCGACGGCGCCGCCGGCGTGCTATCACTTTACTTGCGAGCAAAGCAGGGCTTTACAAAAGACCACCTGCGCCTATTGCTGGCGGCCAGCTCGAAGCTCGGACTGTCTGTTGAGAATGCATTGCAATTTGAAAGGGCACAAGACACCGCGAGCACCGATTTCCTGACGGAGTTACCGAACGCGCGCTCGATCTGCGTCCACCTCGAACAAGAGATTTCGCGCTCGCGCCGCAACGCGAGTCCGCTGGCGGTGCTGATGAGCGACCTCAATGGATTCAAAAATGTGAACGACAACTTTGGACACCTTGTCGGGAACAAGCTGCTGCAGGAGATCGCAAAGAATTTGAAAAACGCCTGCCGCGAATATGATCAGGTCGGCCGCCTGGGAGGTGATGAGTTTGTGTTCGTACTCCCGGAGCTCACTAAAGATGGGGCCGAAGAGTTGACGCCGCGCCTGGAACTTGCTGTCGAGGAGGCCGGCCGGTCGATTTGTGGCACCACGGTAGTCACGGCGAGCATTGGGTGTGCGTTCTATCCGAAAGATGGTTCTACTGCAGAAGAGCTCCTGTCCGAAGCGGATCGCCGGATGTATGAAACTAAGGAAACCTATTACAAGCGGCGCGGCGAAGCGCCACGGCTCCAGGTCGGCTGATTAGCCTCGACGGCTCTCGCTCATTGGAGAATTGCCATAAGCGCGAAACAAAATGAGACACGGAATTCAAAGAATCGGCGTACGGTTGCTCATGCTTGTGGCGCTCTGCCTGCTCGGCGGCCTCTTGAGTGCGTCGCTGGTCCGCTTTTCTCCGGGCTATGGAGTCGACGAGCGTGAACTTGATCCTCGCTTGAGCCCAGCGACCGTGGAAGCTATTCGAAACTCGCATCGCCTCAATTCCGGCCTCCTTTCTTACTATGGCCACTATCTCGCGGGAGTTGTGCACGGCGACTTCGGTTCTTCGGAGTGGCTGCAGCGCCCGATTTCGTCGCTGATTAAAGAACGCCTTCCGGTGACGGGCCGTTCCGTCCTGATGGGAGTTCTTGTGGCCTGGGTGGTAGCCCTCGCGATTTCTCTTGCTACCGTGTTTTTTCGCGGATACCTCCTGGACATCTCGGGCACGTTGGTGAGCGGCGTGTTGATCGCACTGCCTGCAGCAGTGGTCGCCATCTTCTCCGTTTATCTTCGTACGCCCGTATTTCTGGCCATCGCCCTCGTGACGTTTCCCAAATTATTTAGATATCTACGAAACTTGTTGGCTCACGCGTACGCGCAGCCGTACATTTTGGCAGCGCAAGCGCGGGGAATCGGACAAGCGAGAATTTTGTTCCACCATGTCCTGCCCTTAGCTGCGCCCGCACTTTTTGCGCTCCTCGGCGTTTCTTTGAGCATGGCCTTCGGTGCAGCGATTCCGATCGAAGCGCTTTGCGATTCTCCAGGGGTGGGGCAGTTGGCCTGGCAGGCAGCGCTGAATCGCGATTTGCCGTTGATCATGAATCTGACGCTGCTCGTCACGATAATCACCGTGGCAGCGAATTCTTTTGCCAACGTTGCGAGCGAGAGGGCCCTGTGATGACCCGCAGAAGGCTTCGCGTAATTTGCGCTGCGGTGTTGTGCGCCATTTTTGGCGTTGGCCTGTTCGCCAGCACGGTCAGCCCCTATTCGTACGCCAAGCAATTCCGTGAGCAGCCGAACGCTGCGCCGTCGGCGTCACACCTGCTAGGTACGGACAGTCTCGGGAGAGATTTGTTTGCGCGGTTAGTATACGGAACACGGGTGTCGCTGTTGCTGGCACCGGCGGCTGCGTTGCTGGCCACTCTCATCGCCGGCGTCTTCGGCGGCTTAGCGGGGCTTGTAGGAGGATGGTGCGAAAAGTTAGTCCTCGCAGCGGCTGATCTGTCTATGGCCCTTCCGCTGCTGTTTGTCCTGCTCGCGCTGCGTGCCGTGCTTCCTTTGGATATTTCTCCCATTCTCTCTGTCATCGCCACGTTTGTCTTGCTGGGTTTGTTGGGCTGGCCATCTTCGCTGCGTGTTGTCTGGGCCACGACGAGAAATCTTCGAAATTCCGACTTTCTTCTGCTTGCGCGCGCCACGGGATGCGGGCGGTGGAGAATGATCGTGCGCCACGTGTTCCCCAATCTGCGGCCCGTCCTGTTCGCGCAGTTTTGGATTTCCATTCCACTTTTCGTTTTGACCGAAGCCACTCTCAGCATGCTCGGGCTCGGCGTGATGGAACCCTTGCCTTCCTGGGGCAATTTGTTGCGCGGTCTGGAAGATATCTCTGCCGTCAGCGCAAACCTTTGGAGGCTCGCACCTCTGATTCTGCTGGTTCTTGTGGTGATCTGTTTTCAGCTCATTCTGCCCGCACAGGAGGAAACTGCTTGATGTCCAGTCGTCTAAAGAACCTAGCTCTCATTGCCCTGCTGGCTTTCGCGCTCCCGGTTCGCGCACAAACGGGTGGGGAACTGCACTTCTGCCTCCACGGTGAACCCAAGACTTTTAATCCGGTTCTGGTGGACGATGAACCTTCGGAGAACATCCGCTACCTGACTGGTGGTGTGCTCATTCGGCTGAACCGTCAGACGCAAGCGCTCGATCCGGCATTGGCGACCTCTTGGAAAGTTTCTCGCGATCGGCGCACGATCACCTTCCATCTGCGGAAGGGCATTTATTTTTCCGACGGCACGCCCTTCAGCTCTGAGGATGTGGCCTACACCATGCGGCTGCTGATGGATCCGGAAACACATTCGACTACAGGGGACGCGTTCCGCTCCGGAGAAGGAGCGGTGCAAGTGCGGGCTCCTGGGCCGGACATTGTGGTCATCACCTTTCCGGCTCCTATCGCAGGGCTGGAGCGCCTCTTCGATCAAGTCGCCATCCTTTCAGCGCATTCCCCCAAAAAGGAGATGGCCGTCCTCGGCCCGTTCTATGTGGCCGATTACAAAGCGGGTTCCTACGTGCTGCTGCAGAAGAATCCGAACTACTGGAAGCATGATGCTCAAGGACATGCCTTACCCTACATTGACAGCGTCCGCCTGGACATCCAGCGCAATCGTGACATTGAGCTTTTGCGTTTTCGTCGCGGGGAATTGCAATTGATCAATCGCCTAGACGCGGAACAGTTCGACCGCTTGCAGCAGGAAAATCCGGTGGTGACGAAAAACGCGGGCACTGGCCTCGACGCCGAAGAACTGTGGTTTAATCAGGTGCCCGCCGCCCCACTCCCCGAATACAAGAAAGCCTGGTTCAGGACGAAGGGGTTTCGCAAAGCCATCTCCATGGCCATCAACCGCGCGGATCTTTGCCGCATCGTCTATGCGGGCTACGCGAAACCCGCCTACGGCCCGGTCTCTCCTTCCAATCAGTTTTGGTTCAATAAATCACTCGAAGATCCGAAATACGATCCGCAAGCGGCATTGCGGCTGCTCGCACAAGCCGGGTTCCGCTACGAAAACGAGTCGTTGAAAGATCGCGCCGGAAATCGCGTCGAGTTTACTGTGGTCACGAATTCCGGGAACGCAGCACGCGAGAAGATAGCGACGATGATCCAGCAGGACCTGACGCAAGTGGGAATCAAAGTCAACGTTGTAACCCTGGACTTTCCTTCTCTCATTGAGAGGATAACGCGCACCTTCGATTACGATGCCTGCATTCTGGGCCTGGTCAATACCGACCTGGATCCGAACGGCCAAATGAATGTTTGGTTGAGCTCCAGCGAGAACCATCAGTGGAATCCCAGCCAAAAGGCGCCTGCCACGTCGTGGGAGGCGGAGATCGACAAGCTGATGCGCGAACAGGCGGCTGCGGCCACGGAGAAAGAGCGAAAGGCCAAGTTTGATCGTGTCCAACAAATTGCCGCGGAGCAACAGCCCTTCATCTACCTGATCAACAAGGATGTGCTCCTTGCCGTGTCTCCCAGCGTCATCGGTGCCGTCCCGGTGGTCCTGAATCCTCCGGGATTTTGGAATGTGGAAACGCTGAGGTTGGGGCCTGCGCCGGAACTGGGAGTTCAGAAGTGACTTCTTCCGCGCCGCTGCTTTCCGCGCGGCTTTCCGTGGACTACCGGAACAAACCCGGCGTCCTCAGAAACATTGTTGTGGAAATTCACCGGGGAGAGATCGTGGGGCTCGTAGGGGAGAGCGGGTCCGGGAAAAGCACGCTGGCGCTGGCACTCCTCCAACTGTTGCAATTAAAGGGAGCGAAGGTTCAAGGCGAGGTCATTTTTCAAAACGAAGATCTCTTGCACAAAAGCGAGAGCCAGCTTCGGGCGATGCGCGGCCGGCAAATGAGCGTTGTGCTGCAGAGCCCGCTAACTTCTTTGAATCCCGCCCTTCGCGTAGGAACGCAACTCAAAGAGGCCTGGCGCGCACACGTAAAGGGAACAAAAGAGGAGTGCCTGTCGGCCATACGCGCGGCCCTAAATAGCGTGAGTTTGCCGGATGACGACGAATTCCTAAGAAGACGCCCTTCGCAGCTCAGCGTTGGCCAAGGACAAAGAGTAATCATCGCCATGGCGATTCTTCATCGCCCTGCTTTGCTGATTGCGGATGAGGCCACCAGCGCGCTGGACACGATCACGCAGTCCGAGATTCTGAGTTTGTTTGCCCGGCTCAACCGCGACTTGGACATGGCCATTCTCTACATTTCGCATGACCTGCTATCCGTGGCCGCCCTTTGTCACCGGGTTGCCATCCTGCGCGACGGGGAGATTGTTGAGTGTGATTCGCCTGACGTAATTTTCGATGCACCGCGCCACCCGTACACCCAAAGGCTGATTGCCGCGCTTCCTGGTGCCTGCTTTGGCAAGACTCTTTCCAGACCCTTAGAAATTCTTAGCTAAATTGGTGTGACCACGGTTCTGGAAGCCGTCAGATTCCAGTCCTCCGGTACGCGTTCCGGGTCTTGGTCTTAAGTCTTGACCAGATCGGCCGAAACCCGAAGAAGGTGGAACGCATCGTATCGTTAGTGGGTTGGCGCAAGCATTCTCGATCTTGAATTTGCTGGACGGAAGAATAGGAGAAAAGAAATGCGAGTCGGGATGATAGGTCTGCTTGGAGGACTTATTTGTCTGGTGGCAAGTGCGCCAGCCATGGCGCAGTACGGGAGCAGCAGGTTGGAGAGATGGGAATTTACTCCATTCGTTGGGTACGAGACGAGCGGATCCTACCCCCTCACATCAGCAACCGTGACGGTGAACGACCTGCGCATCAACGGGGCGACGAGTTTTGGCACCTTCATCGGCTATTCGATCACTTCCAATGCCCAGTTTGAGTTCATGTGGGACCGCAACCTGACTTCCTACAGCGTGCAGCAGACTCCGGGTGGCCCATTTATGAAGGCCTATGACTCCACTGTGGATCAATATCAGTTTGGGGCGCTGTATATGTTTCTTGGCGATGATCGCAAGTGGCGGCCCTACGTCGCCGGAAGCCTGGGCTTTACTCACGAATTCAACAGCGGGGGAAACCCGACGCGGATGGATTTTTCCTACGGCATCGGTGGCGGCGTGAAATACACATTGACGCGTCATGTTTCTTTCAGGGGAGATGCACGCTACATGCCGACGTATGCGAATTCCGCTCTGGCTACCTACTGCGATCCATTCTATGGCTGCTATACCGCGAAAGTATCCCAATACCAGCATCGCGGGAATTTCCTGGCGGGCCTGGCGTTTCGATTCTAGCGAAAGCCAGCAGCACGAGCGGCTTGGCCAGGAAAATCAGAGGAAAATTTGCACGCAGTTGCGGCCTCGCGGATTAGGACGCGGGACGTCTCTGTCCGGCTGGTGGCGGGGGCGGGGCCACAAATTTGGCGTCGTCTACGGGAACATTCTGCTGAAGCTGCTCCACTTGGATGGTGAACTGGTTTCCCGGCCGCGAAAGGGTCCAGCGAAAAGGAATCTTCAGCCCGTTGGCTTCGCGATAATCCGCATAATCAATCTGCGTAGGATTGCGGCCCAGCGGCGTTTCGCCGTAGCGGACGAAGCGCAGCAAAAGGCCGGACTCTTTGTCGAAATAGAGGCGGAGTGGAGGCTGCCCTTCGTTATGGCCAACGACGAGGTAGGTGTCATGGCCGTCGATCTTTTCTCCGGCGTCCACCTGGAATTTTTCATAAAGCGTTTTCACATGCAGCGGGAAGTATAAGTCCGCGTCGATCCGCGCCGCGGCGTTTTCCATCGTGGACATCATGTGCACGCGCCCCGGAACACTCAGCCAGCCCTGCTTGCCATCAAAAGCAGTGATACTGTCGCCGTTCGAAAGATGCATGACCGACAAGCGTTTCTCGGGAGCCTTGGAGTAGACGTCGACCGGGAAATGTTGGCCGCCGAAGGCTATCAGGGTTCCTTTCTGAACGCGGCTGGTGACTTTTTGGAGCGCATCGGCCCCGCCGATGGCGGCGACATATTTGTCGAGGAGTTGATCCGCTGGCGGAAAGACGGGTTTCGGTTCTCCGGTCTTGGAGCTTTCTGCTGCCTCGCGTTTCGGTTCTTCCGCACTGATGATCGGAGTGGCGACTGGATTTGCCGAGCCGCGATGGCACGAGTAGCAAGTGATTTCGCGGTGGCCCTCGAAGTTCTCCTTGTTGATGGCCATCATCATGCCGATCATTTTGCGCGCCGTGACTTTCGGCTTCTTGTCATCTTTTTCAAACGCGCGAGGCACATGGCAATACTCGCATTCGACACCCAGGGAAGCGGCGATGAACTGCATGGCTGGGATGATCTGTTCTGCAGGAATTCCTTTGAGCGCTTGGACATTCTTGTATTCCTGTTCCGCGAGTTTGGGCGTTGCTCCGCCTTCCGGTGACGCCTTTGGGGGAGCAGATTGTCCGCGTGCTCCCGCGATCACCAGCAAGGCAAGCAGCGAAGTTCCGCAGACGGAGAGCCAGCCTTTCCAAACACATGAGTTCATGGATTCAACCCTCGCAGGTTATGTGACGAAAATGCTTGTGAAGTGGTTGCAGCAAGTGCCAAAGATGCTGCGTTTCTTATGCGCTGATTTCACCGCGCTTGGCAAGCGCGGTAATGCGGTCGGCCGCGCGGAAAGCGAGCGCCATGATGGTCATGGTGGGCTGGCCGCGTCCGGAGGTCACCAGGCTGCTGCCGTCACACAGGAAAAGGTTCTTCACATCGTGTGTGCGATGGTCTGCATTGATCACCGATGTCTTCGCATCATTGCCCATGCGGCAGGTGCCGAGCAGGTGCACGCCAAACTGCTGCTCCTGCGCGGGGAAACCCCACTTCTTGACGGCGCCCGCAGCTTCGTGGATCGCGTGCGCGCGCTCGAAGAGCCAATTCGAGAGTTTCAGATCATCGGCGTGATCTTTATAAGTCAGGCGAAGAGCGGGCAATCCCCAAGCGTCTTTCAGATCAGGATCGAGCGAGAAAGAGTTGTTTTCGACGGGCAGGGAAGTGCCGTGGCAGAAAATCTCCATGGTCCGCGTAAAGTTATGCGCGAGCGAGGCTTTGAAGTCCTTGCCCCAGCGAGGAGTGTCCGGCGGATTTCCGCCGAAGGCAAATGAGATGGGGGTAAAGTCGTAGCGCGCGTCAAGACCGCCGCCGCCGTAAAAGCCCACCTTTTCGTGATCGAGTTCGTAAAAATCATGCAGGACGCGGCTCACGCAGTAGCCTTTGTAATCGTTGAGCGGATGCTCGTAGACGCCGGTGACAGTGCCGCCGCTGTTGAACATCAGGTTCTTGCCGACCAAGCCGCTGGAATTCGCCAAGCCGTCCGGAAATTGCTTGCTCTTGGAAAGCAAAAGCAGGCGCGGAGTCTCGGCGCCGTTTGCGCAAACCACGACGGCCTTGGCTTTTTGCAAATGCGTATTGCGTTTCTCGTCAAAATAGACCGCTCCGACGGCGCGTCCGTTGGCATCCGCTTCAATGCGATGCACATAGGAGTTGGGTCGAATTTCGCAGCGGCCCGTGCGCTCTGCTGCGCGAATCGCAGCCGCGAGGGAGCTGGATTTCGCGCCCACTTCGCAGCCGAAACCGAGGCAGTAGCCGCATTGCACGCAGGCGCTCCGGCCCGGGCGCGCTTGCGAAAGAATCGCCATTGGGGCGGGGAAGGGATGCCACCCAAGTTTGCGAGCAGCGCGTTCAAAGAGCACGCCGGAAGATTTAACGGGAAGCGCCGGCATGGGATACGGCTTCGAACGAGGAGGATCGAACGGGCTCGCGCCCGCCAACCCGGAAACGCCAATCTCCCACTCTACCTTTGTATAATACGGCTCCAGATCAGCGTAGGTAATGGGCCAATCCATGAGAGTCGCGCCCGGGACCGCGCCGAGTTTGCTGCGCTCGATGAAATCAATTTCGTGAAAGCGCCAGAAATTTGCCGTGAAGTGCACGCTGGTCCCGCCGACGCACCGGCCGTAGACGAGCGCGCGCTGTGGCTTGGCCTTCTCGTCAGGAGTCTTACGGAAGCTATTCGGTTGAAGTTTGGGATGGTTGGTCAGCTTGTCCTGGGCAAAGATTTCAATTTCGTTGTGCGTGAAGTCGGCCTCGGTCAGATAGGGGCCCTGCTCGAGAACCACAACACGAAAGCCGTTAGTGGAGAGTTCCTTGGCCAGGATCCCACCGGCGGCACCGGACCCCACAATGACGAAATCCACCTCGTCCGAAGTTTTGTATTTGGGCTGGTCCACGGTCATTTCTTCTCCGCTTCCTTCGCTGCTGATTCCCAGCCTGGATAACCTTTGTCGTAATAGCCGAACGGTGGCTGGAACATGTGTTCGCGCTCTCGGCCAATCACTTTCCAGCCAGCGCCATCGCGATTACCGCCGAAGTCGGGATCGATCAAAAAGCCGACAATGGTGTGCTGGCGGAGCGTCTCGAAAAAGCTTTGAGCCCCCGGGCGGCGGCGTAAATTCCTTTGAGCTGGCTTTGCCGCTTTCCCAGGCCCAGCAGGTTCGTCGAAGGAATGCAGGACCTCGTCCTGCTGTTCCGGTGTTAACGCTGAGAATTTCGCGCTACCAGGAAACATCTCCGAAACTCTAGCCTGCAACTCCGGCAGACCCTCGCGATAAGTCCTTTGATCCTCTGAGCTAAAGGTAGACAAGCCGCGATCGATGAAGTAAACCACGCCAGCTTCATGGGCCCCGGGCGAATCGTCCGTGGGGATGATTCGCGAAGTAATGGCATCGATCTCCTTAGCTTCTTCCGCGCTGAAGAACTCGAACTTCTGCGGAATCGCTGACTTGGCGGCTTGGTGTGCGTGGGCAGCTGCTGCCAACAGCGCAGGCCAATGAGCGGAAGCCCACACCGCAGAAACCCCGGTGATGCCTCGCGACAAAAAGTGACGACGGCTGACAGATTCATTCATTTCGGGAGTCCTTAGGATAGCTTTTCAGACTGTAAGCTCCATGGCCCAAAGGGTCAAGCAATTCAAAGCACTTTTCGGCAGGCCAAATTGACTGCCGCTAAATCTCGCCCTGCCTCGCAAGAGCAGTGATGCGGTCGGCGGCTCGATAGGCCAGCGCGCTGATCGTCAACGTCGGCTGCCCGCGGCCGGAAGTAACCAGACTACTGCCATCGCACAGAAACAGGTTCTTCACGTCATGAGTGCGATGATCGGCATTGATGACGGATGATTTCGGATCATTGCCCAGACGGCAGGTGCCCAGGAGGTGGTAAGCAAAGTCCTGCTCTTCGACTGGAGAAGCCCACTTCTGCACAGCATCCGCGGCATCGAGCAGTTCCATGATGCGGTCACGCAGGAAGGCGCCGAGTTTGAGATCGTCGGGATGGTCCTTGTAGGTCATCCGCAAAGCCGGCAAGCCCCAGGCATCCTTGAGATTCGGATCCAGAGAGAAGCTATTGCTCTCGACGGGTAGGGAAGTGCCGTGCCCCACGATCTCCAGAGTGCGTGTGTAATTGTGCGCCAGCGTCGCCTTGAATTCTTTTCCCCATCGCGGAGTTTCCGGCGGCAGGCCACCCATGTCGTAGCCGTTGAACGCGAAATTGATGGGAGTGAGATCGAAGCGCGCGTCAAGCCCTCCGCCCCCAAAGAATCCGACTTTCTGCGGGTCAAGCTCGTAGAAGTCATGCAGGATGCGGCTCACGGCAACACCCTTATAGTCATTCAGAGGGTGTTCAAAAACCGCCATGGCAGAGGGACCGGAGTTCAACATCAGGTATTTGCCGACGAGGCCGCTGGAATTCGCCAGGCCATCCGGAAATTGCTTGCTGGCCGAGAGGAGCAGCAGTCGTGGAGTCTCCGCGCCGTTAGCGCAGACGACGACAGCTTTGGCTCTCTGAAGATGCGTCACGCGCTTCTTGTCGAAGTAGGCCGCGCCGATAACGCGGCCGTTCGCGCTGGTTTCGATACCGTGGACGTAGCAATTGGGGCGGATCTCACATCGGCCGGTTTTTTCCGCCATTCGAATGACGGTAGCCAGGGTGCTGGACTTGGCGCCGACTTCGCAGCCAAAACTTTCGCAGAAGCCGCATTGCACACAAACGCTACGCCCAGGGCGAGGTTGCGAAAGAATGGCCATCGGGGCGGGGAACGGATGCCAGCCAAGTTTGCGGGCAGCGCGTTCGAAGATGACTCCGCCCGACTTCACCGGCAAGGGCGGCATTGGATAGGGCTTTGATCGTGGTGGGTCGAACGGGCTGGAGCCGGCAAGACCTGAGACACCGATTTCCCATTCGACTTTGGTGTAATACGGCTCAAGCTCGGCATAGGTGATGGGCCAGTCGGAGAAACCGGTTCCAGGAATTGGACCGACTGTACTACGCTCGATGAAGTCAATTTCGTGAAACCGCCAGTAATTGGCGGTGAAATGGACGCTGGAGCCGCCAACCATTCTCCCATAGACGAGTGCGCGATGGCGCTTGGCTTTTTCCTGCGGTGTTTTGCGGAACGTGGTGGGTTGCAGCTCCGGGTGATTCGTGAGCTGGTTTCGCTTCAAGACCTCAAGTTCATTGTGGGTGAAGTCCGCCTCAGCAAGGTAAGGGCCTTGCTCCAGGACAACAACCCGAAAGCCGTTCGTGGAGAGCTCTTTTGCGAGGATGCCGCCGGCGGCGCCGCTGCCAATGACGACAAAGTCCACTTCGTCGGTTGTTTTATACCTTGGTTGTTCGGGCATCCTGTCCCCGGGTGTGGAAAGCACTATACCATTTCTCGTTGGCACAATTGCTGTGCCCTGCGGCCTGGTGTAGGATGCCGCGGACTCGGAACGGCCCTCTGCATTTCGCAAAAAACTGCTTGTTCTGAGACACTATTCGCTGAATATGGCTACTTTCACGGGGGCAATTGGCATCGGAAGTAAGTGGCTGCTCGACAGAATTGTCGGAGCCATCGCCGCGACGTTAATCAATCCCAACATTCTTACTTTTCTGGGGCTTGTGGTGAACTTCGGCGCCGCGGCATTTTTTGCCGTGGGCGGATTTCGCACTGGAGCCATCATTATCTTCTTCGCTGGATTTCTGGACATATTGGACGGCCAGGTCGCCCGGCGGCAGAATCGCGTCACCGCGTTCGGAGCATTCTACGATTCGACGCTCGACCGTTACGCGGACATGGCACTGTACATGGGCTTGCTGGTGTATTACTCCGTGAGCGGGCGAACGCCGTATGTGGTGCTGGCGGCGGTAGCCACGGCTGGTTCCGTAATGGTGAGCTATGCGCGGGCCCGCGCCGAGTCGCTGATTCCCTTATGCAAAGTCGGATTCATGGAGCGGCCGGAGCGGCTGGTGCTTCTGATCATCGGCGGACTCTTCAACCGCATGGGACCGGTGCTCTGGGTGATCGCCGTGGTGTCCACTCTCACCGTGATTCACCGGATCATTTTCACCTGGCAAGAAACCAAGGCCGGGCGGACCCTCCCGGGAATCAAGCTGTCGCTCTGACTCAGCTCCTGTCAGTCTGCTGCCGCGCTTGTGCCGCGCTCTGCTTGCAGCGCTTCTTCCACTGGCGCGGAAATAATTTCCCGGACGCGGTCGCGCAAGGCCGGCACATCTTCTTTCCGAAGCCCCTCGGTCTCAATGATGTCATGCAAGTAAACAATGATTTTTGTCGGCAACAGCATCCAGTGACCAGTGCTGTGGTGCTGAAATGAGCCCACCAGGCTGACCGGAACAATAGGAACAGCGAGCTGTTGCGCGACACGAAAGCCGCCGTCCTGGAATTCCAGCAGGTGACCGTCGCGGGTACGCTTGGCTTCGGGGAAAATGACCAGGCTGGTGCCGGAATCAATTGCTTCCTGCGTCAAGCGCCACATGCGTTTCAAGTCCGATGGCCGCCGCACATCCGGTACCGGGACGTTCCCGAAGCGCTTCATCAACCAGCCGTACGCGGGGATCTTGAAATGCGACTCCAGTTCCCAGCCGCGGACAAACTGCGGAATGGCGCAGTACAGCATAAAAGGATCAAACAGATTGACGTGGTTCGAGAAAAAGAACGAGGTGCGCTTGGGATCGAAACCGGCCGATCGGCGAACCTCGACCGTTGCTCCGGAAAGAAAAGCGATGCGCAGGCATAAGCCACGCTGCAGCCGATCGTGTTTGCGAGGGTCAAGAAAAAATCCCAGGAACACCAGCACCGGGACGACAAGGAAGAAGTGCAAGGCACTGAGAATCCACAGAAGCCCGCTGCGCAAGGCGAACCACGCCTTTTTCATAGAAACACATCCACCGCAGCGGGAAGAACGTCGAGGGAGCGGCATTCCAGCGTGGCGACTTCCCCATCAATCATGATGTCTACCGGAGCAGAAATGTTGAATTCTACGTGGCGTACGGCTCGGCGCGAGGCCAGGGGATGCTTGATGTGCGAGCCGTCATAAAGCCGCGGCAAGTTGCGCAGCAAGCCCAGCCGGCCGATCGGGCCCCAGCGGACAAACTCGATCAAGCCATCCGTGGGATCCGCTTGCGGAGCGATGAGCATGGTGCCGCCAGTGTATTTGCTGTTGTTGAAAGTGAGGAACAGGGAGCGCCGCTCGTCCCAATCCTGATCCTCGTCGCAGCGCAGCGCGAAAGAGCGCCGGTGCAATTGTGCGACACGCACGAAAACGCCAAGCAAGTAACCGAGAGGACCGAAGGGCTTGAAAGCGCGATTCGTCAGAGCCGCAACGTCAGCGGTGAAGCCGACACTCAGGAGGTTGAAGGAAACGACTTCGCCCGTTGCGTGATTCAGTCGAATCAGATCGATCGCGCGTTTGCGGTTTTCCAGAATCGCCTGCGTCGCAGTTTCTGCGCCGTTCTTGGAAAAGTCCCGCAAGAAGGAATTGCCCGTTCCCAGCGGAAGGAATCCCAGGGCGACGCGCTCCACAGATTTGCGGCCGGCAAAGACGCCGTTCAGGATTTCATGGGCCGTTCCATCTCCTCCGACGGCGAGAAACTGACGGTAGCCCTGATCGTAAGCTTCGCGCGCAAGCTCGACGGCATGTCCCGGGCCAGTCGAAGCGACACTGTCCACGTGCAGCCTGTTCTGGCGCAAACGAGCCAGCGCAGCTCCGGCGAGTTTCGCAGAGCGGCCGCCACCGGCGGCAGGGTTCACGATGGCGAAAAATCGTTGCATCGGTCAGAAGAGAAGACTCACAAGGGCAAAACCGCTGCACCGCGGTCCAATTTCGCGAGACGCTCCGCCAAGACATTTCTCTTGATCTTCAAGGAAGCGGTCCGTGGAAAGTCCTCCTCAAGGAGAACGACCCCGTGAATCCGCTTATAGTTTAGCAGGCGCTGGTTTCGCGTGTTGATTTCGCGGCGAAGCTCGTCACTGAATTGCTGGCCCGCCTCCAGGTGAAGCACGAGCACAAGCTGCTCACCGGTCATCGATCGCTTGGGCCAGATATAGTTGGCCGCGAAAACACAAAATTCTTTCACGCGAAGCCCTTCGAAAACACTCTCAGTGTCCTCAGGGTAAATGTTTTTCCCTTCTTCCGTGACGATCATGTTTTTCTTGCGTCCGCTCAACTGCAAGTGGCCGTGCCTGTCCAATTTTCCCAGGTCGCCGGTCATCAGCCAGCCATCGACAATCGTCTCGGCAGTGAGTTCCGGATCGTTGAGATAGCCCGCCATGACCGTTTTGCTGCGAACGGCGACCTCGCCGATGCCATCGCCAGCGGGATTCACGATGCGGACCTCCATCCCGGGCAGGGGTTTGCCAACGGTATCCGCGCGAAACGGCTTTAAGTCGTTGACCGTGATCGCCGTGCCCGCTTCGGTGAGGCCGTAGCCATTGGCTACGGGAATTCCGAGATCATAGAAAAACTGCAGCGTTTGTGGCTCAGTGAAGGCTCCGCCGACAATGATCGTGCGCAATTCTCCGCCAAATGCTTCGTGGACCTGCTTGAGCAGCAGGCGGCTGACGCCCAGCCGTGGACGCCCCTTAGTGAGAGCTTTATTGACCGCGACGAGGGTATTGAAAATCTTGCGTTTTCCCCCAGACAAAGCGTCGAAACGCGCTTGTAAGCCTTTCTGCAAATTCTTTAGAATCAGCGGGACCAAGCTGACGTAGGTGATTTTGTACTTCGGGAAAGCTTCCCGCACATACTCGGGGCGCAGCGTCCGCAAGTGCACCACGGCGGCACCACAGGTAAACGGTCCGAAAAAACCCACCATGAAATCGATGGCATGGTTCGTGGGCAAAATACTGAGATAGCGCACACCGGGCCAGAAGGGATAAATCGAAGTCAGCGCGACGCACTGCTCCAAATAGTTTTCGTGCGTCATCATGCAGCCTTTGGGGTGGCCCCCGGTCCCCGAGGAGTACACGATGCAGGCAGTATCTCCGCGTTCGCGAGGAACGAACGCTGGCTCGCCCGCTCCGCGAAATTCCTCCCAGCGCTGCGCATGTGCCAGGCTGGCGTTCGCCGGAGCTTCGGTCACCAAAACGGTTTGCACATTCGCCGAAGCCCGTCCTGGAGAAGCGCTCAGCTGACGCCAGATGGGGTACTCCGTGATGAGCACCGTGGCTCCCGAATGCTTCAGAAGCTGCCACTGCTCGTCTGGCGTCAGCTTGTAATCGAGCGGAACCAGCACACCACCAGCGAAGAAAATGGCATACGCCGAAATCAGCCACCTAGACTGATTTGTCATAATGATGCTGACGCGATCTCCCATCGAGAAACCTTTATCCTGCAAAGCCTTCGCCAGAGGATGCGCGCGTTCTTCGAATTCGCGGTAAGTCAGGCGCTCCTTCTCCCGGTCGCGGTCCGCTTCGATCAAACATACTTCCCCGGCGAAGCGGTCCAGCGCATCCTTCAGCGCGGCGCCGATGGATTGATATTGGGAAAGATCCAGCATTACAGGCGGGATTGAATGCGCTCGGCCAGAGTTTTGAAGTCACTCACGCCCTGAACCTCGTAGTCGGGCAGCTCGATGCCGAAATGATTTTCCAGGTGCGAAAGCATTTCAAGCGTTTGCAGGCTGTCAATCCCGAGCTTTTTGAAGAAATCATCTTCGGGCGCGAGTGAGCCCGTGGGCAACTGAAAATGCTTTGCCGCCAAGTCGAGAACTTCCCGCGTGGTCTGTTCGAGTGTCCGCATATGAAGCTAAATCTAACATTCCCGCTAAAAGAAAGAAAATTCGACCAAATACGTTCCTCCGCCACCGTTTCCTTAAGGCAGATAAGGCATCGGGCCGGAGTCTTCGACGAATTTCTTCAGAGCCGCCATCACTTCGGGACGCGTAAAGAGTTCGCAGAAAATCTCAATCTCGCACCGAAGTTCTTCATGCGGAATCGGTTTCATGAATTCCTTGGCGGCTGCGCGCGCCACCGGATCATACTTTGCCGCCTGTGCGGCGGTGGAGCGGGCAATTGCAAGAGCTTCGCCTTCTCCGGCAAGCTGCGCCACCAGGCCGACGGTGTGCGCGCGAGTAGCGTTTATGGTGCGGCCCGTAAACAACAAATCTCGGACGACAGCATTGCCAAGATCGCGTTTCAGGCGCGGAATACCGCCAAAACCTGGTATGAATCCCAGCCGCAATTCGGGGAACGCGAATCGCGCCATTTTGTCGGCAATAATGATGTCGCAAGCGAGAGCGAGTTCGAGCCCGCCGCCCAGGCATGCGCCATGAACCGCCGCGATGGTGACAAATGGAGCGGAGTCAATCGCGTTGATGACCGCATGAATGTGCTCCAGAAAGCTGCGAATTCCTTTTGGGCGATCCTTCTCGGGAACCGACGCGGCCTGCCGATATAGCTCGCGCAGGTCCCCTCCAGCCGAAAAAACAGATTTGCGGGCGCTGGAAATAATGCACGCTGTTGTTTCCGAGGCCAGGCTGCCAAACGCAGCAACAAACTTTTCCAACTCCGCAAGCATAGCCGTGCCAATTTCATTGGCGGGCGCATGATCGAGCGTGAGCTCGATGCATCCTTCGTGCCATTCCCAGCGCAGCGTCTTGCCCGTGAAACTCTTCATGCGTGCTGCCTGCTGACGGCTTCGCGTTCTTTTTTGTCTTCATACATGGCGTTGATTTCGGCGGCGTAGCGCTTGTTGACGGCATCGCGGCGAAGTTTGCCATTAGCCGTCAGCAGCCCACTTTCCGGAGTGAAAGCGTCGCCGAGCAACTCGAATTTTCTCACTTGACGGTAATGCGGAAGCTCGCGATTTACTAGATTAAGCGCAGCCTGAACAGCAGCAGCTTCCACCGAGCCCGCAATCAGCGCACCAAGGTAACCGCGTCCGTTCCCGACGATCACCACTTGCTGCGCCGCAGGCAGAAGCCGTGCGATGTTTTCTTCGATAGGTTCAGGCGCGGTTTTGTGTCCCGAATTCAAAACGATCAGGTTCTTGATCCTTCCACTGATGCGCCATTTTCCGCGGGCATTCATCTCGCCCTGGTCACCAGTATGGAACCAGCCATCGCGCAGCACGCACGCTGTTTCTTCTTGACGGTTCCAATAGCCAGTAAAAATGTGCGGCCCTCGCGTGAGAATCTCTTCGTTCTGACCCGTTTTCATCTCGATCCCGGGAATCGCTGCGCCGACGTAACCGGGTTCGGCGGGCTCTCGCGGGTCATCCATCGTGCAAATCCCAGTGGTTTCCGTGAGTCCGTATGCTTGCAGCACGGGAATCCTCAGCATCAGGAAAAATTGCTGCGTCTCCGGAGCAAGCGGCGCGGAACCGCAAATGAGCGCGCGCAGATCCCGGCCAAAACGCTCCCTGATCTTGTCGAAGATCATTTTTCGCGCGAGCCAAAGCCAAGACTTGTCCAGTGCACTGGCGTGTCCGGTATTTTGGCGCTGCCAGGCTTCCCGCGATTTTCCAAAGAGCGTTTGGATAGGTGCAGCGCGCTTGGAGAGCGCTTCCTCGACGCCGCGCCGCACGCGCTCCAGCAGCGTGGGGACATTCAAGAAGTAGTTTGGGGACGAAAGACGAATCTCCTCTGCGAGCTTGTTCAGGTCAGTCGAAAGAGTCAGCGTGGTTTCGCGAGTGAGGCAGGAAAGCAACAACAGCCACGATGCCGCGAAATTGAATGGCAAGTAATGAAAGACACGGTCCGGGCTTCCGCCGCCCTTCACAGACATCAATTGCCCGAGACGCTCGGTGGTGCGTGCCAGCATGTAGCTCAGATTCCCGACGTTCAGGCACACACCTTTCGGTTCGCCCAAGGTTCCGGAAGTGTAAATGATCGTAACGATGTCTGAATCAGACCGTGAAATTGGCTCGTCGGAGAAAGCAGCCTTGGGCGCGTTCTCTTTGAGCAACTCATCGAAGAGCACTCTCGGCGGCGCTTCACGCCAGGCCTGCGCGACCGCCTCACCGAGCACCGCATCGCTCACAAACAACCGTCGCGGTTGGCAATCCTTCATCATGTCGGCAAGTTCGCCAGGAGCCTGGCGCGAATAGAGCGGCACTACAATCACGCCCTCAGCTATCAGCGCCAGATCAAACGCTACCCACTGGATGGAATTGGGCGCAAGCAGCGCGCAGCGATCTCCCGGCTGCAAGCCTGAATTGCGGAGGAACGTCCGTACTTGTCCTACCATCTCGAGCAATTCTCCTCCGGTCGCACTGACAAACTGCTCCCCGCGAATTTCACGCAGCACCACGCGGGCGTCCGCTCGCTTCAATTGCGCGAAAATATTTTCAAGAAAAGTTGGCATGAAGAAATCAGTGGGCCGCCGCCAGCGTGGCAGGCGACGAATCGTGCCGCTCCATCAGTTGCAGCAGGTTCTCGCTCAGTGGCGGCAGGTAGTCTTCCCAGGATAGGACGCCCCTGCGAATCGGAAAATCCGGATACCTGCGCTGCACAACGTCTTCGAGAAACGTGCCCATGCGCGCCATAACCTTGAGATTCCGAACCACGGTCTGCCCGATTCCTTCACGAACGCCCTCTGCTTCCTTGATCAGCGTTTCCATCACGTGAAGCAGTTTTGGCTGAAGTTCGGGGTCATCCACGGTCAGCAAAAGATGCTGGTGGCCGCGCTCGCGCATCAGGTTGCGAATACGCTCGTCCATAGTCACGCCCGCCGAAGCCACTAAGCTCGGCATGCAAGTGACGATGCCGTGATAGCGCGAAGAGACCATGTACGAGCACGCCCGCAAAATGGAGACAAGCTGGAACATGTCGTAATCATCAGACGTGAATACCGGCGTGCCCGGAATTCGCGCGGCAATTTTTCGGCAAGCATCGGCGTCGAGCCGCTCCATGGCCACCAGAATTGGGAATACCCGGTGCCGCTGCAAGAAAGCTTGCGTCGTTTTGGCAAACGCAGAAATATACTGGCCATATTTCCGTTCGACATCCGCGCCAGACTGGAAGAAATAAACGGTCCTGTATTGGCTGTCCTTGTAAGCCCCCGTCGTTGCGCGCGCGACATACTTCGCAATGGAAGCTTTAACCGGCCAAACATACGGGTGGATCGGGCACAAAACCATAATCGGGGTCTTCTCATCCCAGCCTGCTTCGCGCAGTGCCTTTCGTGCGTATTCTGGCGGATGCGGCTCAAAGGTCCAGGCGGTGTCCGTGCCAAGCTCGGTGGAGATTCCCAGCGAGCTCAAAAGCTGTTGCGATTCCACATTGCGTGTGATGACCAAAGAGTCCTTGACGTAACGCTCGCACATGGATTCCACAAGTCCGTCCATGTGACCCGCCTCTGCACCGTACCCGACCGAAAGTTTGTTCTCCGCGGAAGCCAACCCCAACGAGCCGATCATCATGGTGGTCAACGCGTTCGCGAACTTGCTCTTGAACATCGAGCCTTCGCACGCGATCACCCCATGATTCTGCCGCACCTCGCGAAAGAGAAAGGGCGGGAAGACGTCGGGCAGATGCACTTGCCGCGTGCCCTCAAAATATCCTTTGGTGCGTTCAAAATCCTGGGTCATCACGCTGAAATCGACGTTGTCCGCTCCGAGCACATGCCGGACCTGCCGCAGCATTTCCTGAACGCGCACATCGCTGCCAGTGTTCCGCGTGCCGTTGTATCCCGCGAAGAGCAGCTTTAGTTTTTCCCGCGCGCTCCAGGGCTTGCCCAGACCCAGCATCCAGCCAAGGCGCCGCATCTCGCTCAGCGCGCTGACCCACGCGACCAGAAGAAAGTCCGTCATGCGCTGGCTCTCCCCACCGCGGTCTTCTCCAGGCCCACATTGGCTGGCCAGGGCCTTGCCGGATAACGAAAATCATTGTCGCGGCTGAATTTCAGCAGCCCCGCCGCATAGGTCGCAAATTTTGCGGGCGCCTCAGCCAATTCCGCCACGACGCGCGAATTATCAAACACCGTATTCCAATCAAGATAAGGCCAGAAAACCTTGAGCAGGGAAGCGGCGTGCCCCACCGCGCCTTTGCGATTCGCCGCCCAATTCACGGTTCGCGAAAACGGTCCGCCCAGCCACGGCCAATACACCGGCTTTCGCATTCCGCCGGCCTGAGCAATTGCATCAGTCAACTCTACGTACGTCTGCGATCCTCTGCCGGACGACAGATGATAGATGCCATGCGCGGGAGCATCTTTTTGATGAATCGTCACCACCGCTTTGCCAACATAATTCGCCGGCACGATGTCGATTTTATCCTGAGGACGCAGCGGAAGCACGGGCATCCGCGCTAGAAAGTGGACCGCTTGCACCATGTCGAATTGCGAAGTCTCCGGCCGCCGGCTGTCTCCCAGCACGATGGCGGGCCGGAAAATGGTCTTCTGGACGTCCGGAAGCCACCGGTTCGCCATGTGCTCGCAAAACTTTTTTGTGCGTGCGTAGGGATCGTAGTCGGAGCGCTCCCAGTCGATTGCACTGTCTTCCGTAACCACTTCGTCTTTTCTTTTTCCCGCCACGGCCACTGTGGAAACATGCGAATACCGGCGAAAGCCATGCCGGTCCTGCGCCCGCCGCGCCATTTGGATCACTTCGAGCGTGCCGCGCAGGTTCACGTTCAGGCATTGCTTCTCTGATTTGCGGTTCAGTGAAGCCGCGCAATGGATCAACGAATCCGTCGTATCCACCAGCGTATGGTATTCGTCCTCGCGCAAGCCAAATTGCTCGTTCGTCAGATCCCCGCGAAAAATACGCACACGGGTTTCCATGTATTCGATGAATTTCGGAAAGTCAAAATGCAATTGCAGGGAAGTCCAGAGTCGTTCGCGCGCCCCTTGCTCCGTTTTTGCCCGGACCAGCAGATTCAGCTTGTCGCGATGCCCGGAGAGAAGCCCGGCCACCACGTAGCTGCCCAAATAGCCGGTTGAACCGGTTACGAAGATGGCCATAAAGAGTCGGACGGCACCGCCGCCTTCGAAAGAGCTTCTTGCTCCGCAGGCTGGCCGTTCCCGTTCCAATCGAGCGCGCGCGGCTCGCGCGATTCCAGTGGCCGGCCTTCCATCAACGGATAGCACCAGCGCCGCAAAGCCGGGATGTGGACGTTGATCCAGTAATCCCACCAGTCCACCGCTTCCGGTGTGAAATCAAAGAGGGCCCGCTCTTCGGCCGGCAACGCCGCAGAAAGCAACCGCGCGTTCTCGCACTCGAACACATGTTCATTGTGAAGAATGAAGGGCTCGTAAAGCTCAATGAGCTTTTCGGCACGAATCAGGTCGCGTTCCGCCTTGGCGAACGGCGCTTTTTTCAAGTGGAGTGTCACCGCCACGCGGTTGATCCCCGAAACCACGGCCTTCTGCATGGGAATCGACATCCGCTCGTAGCGCTGCTTCGACACAGGGATGGTCTCGAACTTCACTTTCAGCCAGTTTTCAACGCTTTGCGAGGTGCGGTAATGCTTGCGGTGCGCGAGCCCGGTCAACTCGATGCTGCGGCCCATGTTGACGGGATTGATCGCCGACGTCGCGAGCTGGTAGAGCCGCGCATGGCGCCTCGCTATGACCGCCGCGGCAATCAGCGTCATCCCGCGGCACACCATGTCCACCGGAATCACGTCCAGGCATTTCCGCTCGTTCGACGGAAGCTGACGGAAATTTGTGCCCAGCAAATACGACAGCGGCCCGGAAGTGTTGATTCCTTCGTTCCACCCTGTAAACGGCGAACGCTCAGAACTCTCCACGATGGACGGGCGCACAATCGCAATCGGAAGGCCCTTACCATGCCGCGCGAGCATCGATTCGCCGAGACTCTTCGTGAACGTGTACGTGTTCGGCCAGCCCAGGTGCTGCGCACGGCGCATGCCTACATAGGTCAGCCGGTTGCGCACCCAACGTGCGCGGTTCCGCCGCAAGACGCCCTCAAGTTCCGCCGCGGGCGCTGAGGTCTCATCCCCGCCACGGCCCAAAGCTTGTCGGCGAAGGGCCTTGTTCAATTCGAGACTGTCAGCGCGCGATTCGATGCGCCCAATCCTCTCCCGCAGCGATGCAATCTCATTCTCAGCATCGAAGCGAGGATCCCGCGCAGGATTATAATTGTCCTCCAGTTGCTCGCCAACGCGCCCGTCACGCATGCCCACGACGTAGCAAGTCGAAAGATGCATTAGGCCGGCGCGCTTGCATTTGCGGAGGAAATCGAGCAGGTGAAGCGCGGAATCGACGTTCGAGGAAAGGGCGTCGCGCAAATCCGGGCTAAAGTCCGTCAGTCCCGCGCTATTGACGACTAAATCGACTGACTTGTGCAACCGAGCCTGCGTGGCCTCCTCCAGTCCTAGGCCGGGCAAACTCACGTCGCCTTCGACGACTTCTACCTTTTCGTTCAGAAACGCGCCCAGCTTTTGGCCGTGCCGTTCGTGGAAATTATCGAAGGCTGGCGATTCCTCGACGATTTTCTCGAATCGCCGTTGCGCGGAGGTCGTGCGGTTGCGCCGGATCAGCAGCGTGATCTTGCCGATGGTTGGAATCTTCTCCAGCAAATCGACGAGCCAAACTTTGCCGATGAATCCCGTCACGCCGATCAGCAAAATATGCCGCTCCGCCAGTGTTTCACGGACCGGGAGATTATCGACGCGTGGGGCATCCCCGAAAACCGAAACGGGCCTTTTCGGAAGCGGCACTGCCCTGGCCGTCCGCTGGATTCCTCTTTCCAAAAGCTCAGACTTTTCGGCCCAGCCAAGCTGGCTGAGAAGCTTTTCTCTCGATATTCTTCCGTCTACCGGGCTGCCCGCCAGCCAGGCCAGTGGCCCGCGCGGGCGCACGATGGGATCAAGCAACCGTCCGGTCGCCTTCCCATCCCGGTATTCGAGGCGGTTCGCCAGAAACGATTCCACGCCCAGATGATGTGCCAGTGGCCGAAGGATGTTTTCAAGTAGCTGTCCTACCAATACGACCTGCTCCCCTTGGCGAATCGCCGCAACCACCTTTTCCACAGCTGCGGCGCGCAGTTGCGGCTTCAGAACATAGTTGAAGTATTCTTCGCCCAGCAGGTCCAAGCGGTCGCGGCTGACACCCCGTAGCAGCATGTGCAAAAGCCGTGTCGCGAAGGTACGGCTCGCCGCATAGGCGAACGGCCGGGCCAGCGCCATTCCGGCCATGCCGGCGCGCCGTGCCCAGCGCTCGGAAAAGCTTCGCGCATTCCAGGTGAAGAAGCCCACGGGGCGCAATGCGCCGAGCTCCAGGAGGGAGCCTTCCACGCGCCAATAGGTGATTTTTCCGCTCTCTTTGGCGGTCTTGGCATGCGTCGATTTCGAAACAGGATTTGTCATCGTTCGAACGTACCTACCACGAGGCGATGCCTTCCGCACGAGCGTCTTTCAAAACGTAATCCATCGGCGTGCTTCTCATCTTCGATCAAACGATTCTCGGACGGATTCGCAGCCCGCGCCATTCCCACACTACTTCGTCACCCTGCTTTTTGCCCCGTCGCAGGCTGCTCAGGAAATGTAAAAGTAGCATTCTCAACGGCTTCCCGCAAGGTAAGCGAAGTATTCGTTATCCCCTAAACTGCTGCGTGCGTTTCGCCTCGCGCGATTCACCCTTCACGGCGGAAGCCTTCACTCTGGATTGTCGTGAAAACTCGGCGGGAGCTAGACTCTTTCGGCTATACGCCCCAGCCGTACCGTTCGGCGTGTTCAAAGGTCCGCTGCATTTCTTCTCTCAGGATTTCTGTGAAGACCGATCCGCCCACGACGCGCGCATTAGCCTCGGCGATGTCCGGTGTGCGATACCCGGCAGAGAGCACTCGCGACAGTGATTGCTCCACCCAATCCGCTTCGAGCGACAGCCCGAAGGCGTCCCGCAGCATCATCGTCGCGCTAAGAATTGACCCAATGGGATTGGCGCTATCCGTCCCCACAAGAGAGGGCGCGGAACCATGAATCGGCTCAAACAGCGGCGCTGCATCCCCGAAACTTGCCGAGGGAATTAGCCCAATCGAGCCAACCAGTGCCGCGGCGGCGTCGCTCAAAATGTCCCCAAACATGTTGCTGCATAGCATCACGTCAAACTGCGACGGCTTCAGCGTCAACTGCATCGCAGCATTGTCCACGTACATGTGTTCAAGCTTGACGGAGGGATAGACCGCGTTCATCGCGGTCACCGTTCGCCGCCAAAGCTGTGAACTGGTCAGGACATTGGCTTTGTCTACCGAGCAAAGCCGGCGCGTGCGATTCTCCGCCCGCGTGTAGGCAAAGGTCGCAATCCGCTCGATTTCCGGCGTCGAGTAAGACTCCGTGTCCCAGGCGCGCTCCACGCCGTTTTCCGCAACATTCCCGCGCTCTCCAAAGTACATCCCGCCGGAGAGTTCCCGAACAATTTCCAGGTCCAGATCGCCCAACCGCTCCTGCTTCAGCGGCGAAAGCCCGCGCAGCGGCTCGATCAGCTTCACCGGTCGCACATTGACAAAAAGCCCCATGCCCTTGCGCAAACCAAGCAGGCCGCTCTCCGGCCGCTTTCCTACAGGCAGCGCATCCCATTT
>Ga0137364_10000124_pt1 | contig 24609 bp, 32 predicted proteins | sample SagtaG_10_FD_104798 | JGI IMG/M metagenome (GOLD analysis project Ga0137364, IMG submission 104798) | Vadose zone soil microbial communities from Sagehorn Ranch, Mendocino, California, USA - Sage1_L_20_16 metaG | ecosystem: Environmental > Terrestrial > Soil > Vadose zone | place: USA... | reverse complement strand
GACTGTCTTCACTCCGCGCGATCCCGAAAATAATCCGCTCAATTTCGACAAATCGAACCCGCTCTGGGTGAAGATGAATAAGGAACGCTTCCGCGTGACGGTCGAGATCTGTTATAGCTCCACACTCGGAGAATGCTGGACACTGCGCGCCGGCGGATTAAAGGCTGGTACCACGACCGAGATCCGTCCATTGCCCAACTCCGTCCCCAATTACTTTCCAGCAGTAGCTGCGAGAAGTCAGAAGGAAGAATTAAGAAGTAAGAGGTGAGATGTGAGATGTGAGCGGCTACTTGCCGTCGGCGTTTACTGGGGCCGACATACCTCCGATGATTTGCCACGTGCCGTTAGTCCTGATCCAGGTGTGCGTGATCCTCACTGCATCCGTTCGCGCCACCTCGCCGGTGTCCTTCTTGGTCCAGTTCAATTTTATTCGATAATGATCGATCGCGATGTCCCCGGTCACCTGAATTGCCAGTTGTTCGATGGTGTACGACTGCAAGGTCAGGCCTTTCGAGGTGTTGTTCGTAATCCAGTCGGTGATGTGATCTTTTCGAACGGGAGCTGCACTAACGAACGGCCAGCCGACGAAGTCGTCATGCCAGAGCGCACGATACTTCTCCAGGTCATTAGTCTTTACGTATTCCCAATACGCTTTCTCCAGGTTCCAGATTTCTGCTTGGTCTTTGGCTAAATCAGCCGCAAAGGAGGCCGCTGCAGTCAGTGCGAGTAGAAACGAAATCGTCTTTAGCATTGCTTCATCGTATCTTGAAAAGAAGAAGGAGAAATGAAAAAGCGATTGTAGCGGCGTTTGATTCGCTTTCTCCGGAAAGGGCTTGCCGTCCATGTCGTCGGCTCCCCCCAACTCCATTGTGTCAAACGTCGATCACCGGTAGGCGCTCGCCGCGGCGAGCGCCGCTACAACCACAAATTGGAATTTCGACGATAACGAAGTGGAGGGAGAAACAGGGTGAGGTTCCTAAGCATCGCAACAATCACGACCATTTGTCTCGGTACCTGGCAAGCAGTGAGCGCTCAGCCAGGGAAGGATAACCAGCAAATGAACGACGATGGATCTATTCACGCGGTCGGCGAATCTCAGACAAAGCCGCCAAAGCGCGCGCGAGCTAAAGCAAAGATTACCGTGCAGAGTTCTGAAGCCCAGCCCTACGACCAAACCGCGAGCCCGGCATTAATAGAGATTCATTTAACCGAAACGTTCACCGGAGATATCGAGGGCGAATCACCTGTTCGGGCTTTACAGATCCTGCGCGACGATCATTCTGCCAGTCTGGTCAGCGTGCAACGGTTCAGCGGTAAACTGGCCGGACGCCAGGGCACTTTCGTGCTTCAAGGTCAGGAAATCGTCGAGAACGGCAAGATCAAGGCGACATGGTTTGTTGTTCCCGGATAGGGCACAGGCGATCTCTCCAGGTTGCGCGGCGAGGGCGGCTTTGAAGGTGAGTTTGGAAAAGGGTCCCAGGGAACTCTGGATTATTGGTTCGAATGAGTCGCTACGTAAGAAGAAGTGAGATGTGAGAGGTGATGGAGGTAAATTATGAATTTTAAGTTGGAAGTGATCATCATTCCCGTTTCCGACGTGGATCGGGCGAAGAAGTTCTACGAGAATCTTGGCTGGCGGCTCGACGCCGACTTCGCGCAGGGCGACTTCCGCGTTGTACAGCTGACACCACCTAATTCGGACGCTTCAATTATCTTCGGCAGGGGAGTCACGTCGACCAAGCCGCGCTGGATAGACAACCTGGTTCTCGCGGTCGACGACATCGACGCCGCGAGCTCTGACTTAATTAATCACGGCCTTAAAGTGAGCGAAGTTTTCCACTACGCCGGCGGCCCTTTCAACAGCGCCGTAGAGAACCCACGCGTCGCCGGGCGGGACCCGAAGGACCGTTCTTATAACTCATTTGCCTCGTTCGAAGATCCCGATGGGAACGGCTGGTTGCTCCAGGAAATCAAGCAGCGGCTTCCTGGCCGCGAGTGGAAGGTGACTAGCACAGCATCCACTGACGTCGCAACTCTTGGAGCGCTTCTACGCGAGACAGAGGAGCACCACGGCCAGTACGAGAAGACGCACGCAAAGCATAACTGGTGGGATTGGTACGCGCCGTACCTTAGCGCGCGTCAGAACGGCAGCAGTCCGGAGAAGTCAGCAGCCGCCGCAGACCGTTATATGGAAATCAGGAGATCGGGATCATAACCGTCTGGGAAGATTCATAGTTGATGGTTGAGAGTTGAGGGAAAACATGGAAGTCAGAAGATCGGGATCGTCAGCATCCACGAAGGGTCCAGCTGATTGGTTTACTGGCACTGTGCGAATTGATCCGCTGTTCGATGCGCCTGACCCGGCGCGTGTTCGTGGTGCGAGCGTTACGTTCGAGCCGGGTGCACGCACAGCATGGCATACGCACCCACTGGGTCAGACATTGATTGTCACCTCGGGTCTTGGTTGGGCGCAGCGTGAGGGCGGACCGGTCGAAGAAATCCGGCCGGGCGATGTGGTCTCGTTTTCGCCTAACGAGAAGCATTGGCACGGCGCGACGCCGACGAGCGCGATGACGCATATCGCCATTCAGGAGGCGCTCGATGGCAAGGTCGTCGATTGGATGGAAAAAGTCGCCGACGAGGAATATCGAAGACGTTCATAGTTGAGGGCTGAGAGCGTAAAGATCTGCGGGAGCCGCGCTCCTTTGCGGAGTTGAGAGAAATTCCCTTGGAACAGAAGCAAACAAACGGAACGAAAGTTTAGCCGGAATTTTAGTTTCCTTCGTTAGCTTCCGCTAGAATTCAGGGGAGGTGAACAAAGAAATCATTGACGATTTTCCATGTTTGCTGTGGCTGCTCCAGCCACGGCATGTGCCCACATTTGTCGATAAACACGAGCGTCGAATTTTTGATCAACGAGTGTGCTTCACAAACGTTCGCTTCTCCGGCCAGATCCTGCCGGCCCTGAAGTAGAAGCACCGGAGCGAGGATCGTTTTGAGTTTCGGCCGGATATCATACTTTCCCTCAGCCTGCAGAAACGCTGGGGGAACACGGAAATTGTAATCACTAGGATTGAGTTCCATTGCCATCTGGAACGCCTTCTTGCGGTCGTAGAAGTAAGCCGAGGTGGCCGCGCGTAGACGTTCAAACGAGGCGCGGTCGGAGTCAGCTGCCTCTCGGGAAGGATCTCGCCAAAAGTCGCGGACTTCGATTTCACACGGCGAGAGTCGGGTACTTTGATTGTCAGAGAACACATCAAGGTATTCCGACGTGATTGGACCAGAACCAAGCGCGACTAGTGCGCGCACTGCATCGGAATGTGTGCCTGCATAAGCAAGACCCAGCATCATTCCCCAGGAGTTTCCGACCACGATAAATTTTTCGATTTGCAGTTGCTTGCGGAGCGCTTCGATGTCTTCCATATAGGCGTTCAGATTGATCGTAGACGAGTCATAGCGTGGCAGCTTTGATCTACCCGTCCCGCGTTGCTCCCACATAATGCATCGGTATTTTTTGCCGAGCTCATCAGCGATACCTTGCATGGAGTGGATGTCTTCACCCGGTCCGCCACTTAAAACGAGCACATAATCGCCATTCGTCGCACCGACCACCTTGTAGAACAGATCGATGCCATCCCGCGTGACCCTGCCGTCGACGAAATTCTGCTGACCCCCTGCGACATCGGCCGAGACGGCGGCGAACAAATTGAGAAGATAGGCCGTCAAAATGGGGGCGATCTGCCATCTCATTTTCGCTCTACCAAAGAGTTTTATAATCATCTCCGATCTTAATGAACTTTTCGTTTCGAGACGTTACGAGCCCGAGGTTGACGCCTGGCGACTGCAGAAATTCGGGGTTGCTTGAAAACGGTTTCGAACGCGATCGCTTTGAATCGGTAAAGAGCTGCGGGGCTCCTTTCCACTTTCATTCGTAGGATGGCGCCTTCCCAGGACGCTAATAGAAATTCAGCCAGTTCTGTGGCATCAAAGCGTGAATCGACTTCGCCAGCGGACTGAGCTGCGGCGATACAAGATGCAAACATTGTTCGCCACTCTCGAAAGATTGAATCGAGCCGTTTGCGTAAAAGTTTGCTGTGAGAACTGACTTGGAGGCTGAAGTCACCGATCAAGCAACCGAGCATCCACCGATCGTGCTGCAGCTTGTGCGTAATGACGTCGAGGTACCGCTTCAGGCGTTGGCGCGGCGTGAGAGTCTCATCACTTAGCGCTTTGCTCACCAGCCGTTTCAAATAGTCGAAATACTGGTCGAGCACTTCGGCGGCGAAGGCCTCTTTCGAACGAAAATGGTTGGTGAACGAACCTTGTGGGGCGCCGGCCGCGGCGCAAATATCGCGTACGCTGGCCGCGTGATAACCGAACCGAAACAGGACGGGCAATCCGGCCCGCAAAATTTGGTCGCGCAAAGAAGGCCTGCCCACTCTGAAATAATACGTACGTCCGTATTGAACGGTCAACTCTATTTTTGCCGCCAAGACTTTGGCAGGCGGTCAAAAACCCCTCCAGGATCCGCCGGAGAAGAATTCCATGTTGCGAAAAGGTCGTCCGTTGTCGGGTTTCAAATCGTAGAGGGCAAAGGCTTCGTTCCCCTGATCGAAAAGCTTGCGAATGTGGATCGACTTGGTGTGCTTGCTGTTGGGCCAGCAACGCTCCAGGTATGTGGCACGATCGATATGATCATTATATGGGCTGGTAAAGATGAAGTCGTCGCTCAATGTCGATTCGAGAGCCGATCGATCCTTTGTTTCATAAGCTTCAAAATAGATCCGGATGAGTTCGGTCAGAGATTTATCTGGCATCATGTTACTCCTTTTCTGGACCGGTACCGGGATGGTCTGACTGGCGCACCTTGCGGAAACAATTCCTCAATTCTTGCGTGAAAAGTTCGGGCTTTTCGAGCGACGCGAAATGTCCGCCGGTGTCGAGCTCGTTCCAATAGAACAGGTTTGGATACATATCCTTGGCCCAGCTGCGAGGAGCGGAAAGGTCGTTAGGGAAGCGACTTACTGCCACGGGAAGATCGACTCGCCCCGCATTGTTAGGCCTCCCAAGCAAGGCGCGCTGCTCAAAGTAGAAACGCGCAGAAGAAGCTGCGGTTCCCGTTAACCAATAAAGCGTGATCTCATCGAGCATCTGGTCGCGGGTGAGGGCTTCCTCCGGGTCGCCACGTCCACCGGTGCCGGCGTTGAAAATGTCGTAGATCCACGCGGCCTGACCTGCAGGCGAGTCCATCAGCGCATAGCCGATCGTCTGAGGGCGCGTCGACTGCATCACAAGATAACCCGATCCCTCGTTGCGAAAACGGTTCAGGATTTCCACCGCTCGCTGCTGATCGGCAGTCAGTTTTTCAGGAATACGATCCGGCACCACCAGCGGGAAATTAAGGTGAATGGCGACAAGGCCAGACTGGTGGCGTTGCGCCATTGCCGTTGTCACGAACGCTCCCCAGTCTCCGCCCTGCGCGACATATCGTTTGTAGCCCAGCCGCTGCATCAAGACACCCCAGGCTCGGGCGGTACGCTCTGCGTTCCAACCGCGCTCAGCGGGTTTGTCGGAAAAGCCAAAGCCGGGCAGCGAGGGCACGACCACGTCGAATGCGTCCTCCGCCTTTCCGCCATGTGCAGTTGGATCGGTCAATGGCTCGATCACATTCCGAAAGAGGAGGATCGTGCTCGGCCATCCATGGGTGAGGATGATCGGCAGCGCGTTAGGATGTTTCGATCTTATGTGGATGAAGTGAATGCTGAGGCGATCGATCTCCGTGCGAAACTGTGGGAACTGATTCAATGCCTCCTCGCAGCGTCGCCAGTTGTAATCGGTGCGCCAGTAGTCGATGAGAGCACGCAGCTTCTCGAGGGGAACGCCCTCCGACCAGTCGTTAGTCGTCTCGCGCTCAGGCCAGCGCGTTTGTGCCAGACGTTGCTTCAAGTCGTCCAGCGCGTTTTGCGGCGCATGATAGGTGAATGGTACGATCTCTTTGAATTCCATCTTCTCTGAATCTTTCTAGAAACTCAGGAATGCTCGTCGTGGTGCGCGCGTTCGACAGGAGCTTGCTCCATACTCGCCGCGTTTGGCAGGTCTGGACGCACAGTTTCTGTATCTGTCGCCGCGGTTTTGACAGTGTTCCCGGTGGAGCGAACAGCCTGCTCGATTTTCTTTTCGGTCGTGGAGAGCGGATCGTAAGACACGTGCACCGCTTCGTTCTCGATTTTGGCTTCGATTACGCCGTCCAGAGCCAGGATCGCGTCGGTGATTTTCCTTTCGCGGGCGGGATCTCCGAGCTCCTGAATTTCAATCCGAGCGGACATGGTTTCGCTCAAACTCGAATCGGTACGATCAGCTTCTTTGTTCATGTTCTCTTAAAGATGTTCGTGCGAGGTGCGATCAATTCGTGTATTCGCGACCCGATTGTCACATTTAAGAGGTGTTGAATGGCAACATCGTGGAGTGGATGGAAAAGGTCAGCGACGAACCGTATCGCGCCTAACGAGTCATGAACACGACTTCAATTATAAAAGGCGTCGGTTAGCCGCGCTGCGCGTGAACGCCACAGCGTCATGAGATCTCGCCCAATGCGTCGCAGCGGCGGTCATATGCCGTGGCTACAGATGCTCCTTTCCCGATTCGGTTTTCAACAGGAAGGCTTTAGTCTCCAGACCGCCGGCGAAGCCGGTCAGTTTGCCGTTGGAACCGATTACCCGATGGCAGGGGAGCATGATGGAGATGGGATTTCTTCCGTTCGCCGCTCCGACTGCGCGCACGGCTTTTGGACGCCCGATTTGCTTGGCAATGTCTCCATAGCTGCGAGTCTCGCCGAAAGGGATGGCAGCCAGCGCTCGCCACACTTTCTTTTGAAATTCGGTTCCAGCGAAGTCGAATTTCAGAGAAAATTTCTTGAGTTTGCCCGCGAAGTAACCGTTTAACTGGTTTTCAGCCTCAAGGAGCACCGGATGATTGTTGTCTTCCACCAGCGGTGCGAGGCGGACTCGTTTCGGATCGTCGTTTTCCCACAGGATCGCCGCTAATCCGCGTTCGCTCGCGACCAATTTCAGTCGGCCGACCGGAGACTTCATGGTTCTGTATGAATAAGTGGCCTCTTTGTCTTTTGTTGTCTTCATTTCTGTAAGATGAGGTGTTTTTCGAACCACGCTGGCCGTGATGATGGTTTATGGTAAGGCATGATCAATAGTCACGCTGCCTATCGTGCTCTGACCTCTCGCGATCCTCGCTTCGACGGAATCTTTTTCGTCGGCGTCACCTCCACCGGAGTGTACTGTCGACCGATCTGTCCGGTGAAAACACCGATGCAGAAAAATTGCCGTTTCTTCGAGAGCGCCTTCGCCGCGGAGAAAGCATTGTTCCGTCCGTGTCTGCGGTGCCGGCCGGAACTGGCGCCGGGACGGGCGCCGATCGATAACTCGAATCGGGTCGCTCATCTCATTACGCGCCGCATCGATGAAGGATTGATCGACGAGGGCGCCGGGCTGGAGGAAATCGCGGCGGAGTTTGGGATGAGCTCGCGTCAGTTGCGGCGCATCGTGCAAAAGGAGCTCGGCGTGTCGCCAATCGAGCTGATGCAGACGCGGCGTTTGCTTCTGGCGAAACAGTTACTCACCGAAACAAAATTGCCCGTCATTGAAATCGCGTTCGCGAGCGGTTTCTCCAGCCTGCGGCGTTTCAACGACGCTTTCGGTACGCAATATCTCATGCCTCCGACTCATCTGCGCAAGCGCGCGGCCAAGCACCACGCACCGATCGATATCGGCCGAACCTCGACTTTGCGATTGAGCTACCGGCCGCCGTATGATTGGGAGGAAATTCTGAAATTCCTCGGTGCTCGCATGATTCGAGATGTGGAATTCGTTACCGCGGACAGTTATGCGCGCACGATTCGGTTAGGCAAACAGACCGGCTGGATCAAGGTCACGCACGCGCCCGAAAAGCGCGGGCTGGTGGTCGAGTTTACGCACACGCTTGCGCCGGTCCTGCCAGCGTTGTTAGGCAGGCTGCGCAACTTGTTCGACCTCACCGCACGGCCGGACCTGATCGCGGCGCATTTGATGAAAGATAAGCTTTTGAAAAAAAGCGTAATGAAGAATCCCGGTCTGCGCGTGCCCGGCACGTTTGACGGTTTCGAAATGGCCATCCGCGCGATTCTAGGACAGCAGATCACAGTGAAAGCCGCGACGACGATAGCAGGCCGTTTCGCCGAAGCGTTTGGTGAAAAGATCCGAACGCCGTTTCCTGAGCTCACACGACTCTCGCCGCTTGCCGAGCGCATTGCCAAAGCCAGCGTGAGAGACATCGCGAAGCTCGGAATCGTAAGGACGCGCGCGGCGAGCATCCTCGCTTTGGCGCGGGCATTTCGGGCGGGCTCGTTAAAGCTCGATGCAGGAACTAGCCCCGAAGCCGATGTCGCGCAGCTAATCGCGTTGCCAGGCATCGGCCAATGGACGGCGCATTACATCGCCATGCGCGCTTCGCGTTGGCCGGATGCTTTTCCAAAAGAAGACATCGCCGTGCGTAACAGTCTCGGCCGAGTGAGTGCGAAACAAGCGGAAGAAATCTCTCAGGCCTGGCGTCCATGGCGTAGTTACGCCGTGATGCATCTGTGGAAGAACCCGCGAAATCGTAGCCGAAACGATAACGTCCAACGCCGAAGTCAGCATGCATCGTAACCACCGTCGCTGAGGAGCTACAACGCGACAAGCCGGCGCGTCAGGAACGGCTTATGATGCCAGCGATCTTCTCGATTACTGTGGCGACCGGTAGAGAGTCCGGCTGAGGCGACGATCGAATAACAAGACAAGAAGACCGCCGCCGGCGGCGATGGCCGCGTGCATTGTCCAAAACTTCGCCGGCGTCATTTTCTCGTAGAAACCGCCGATCCAGCCAATCAGATTGTTCGAGATGAAGAGGCTCATGAAGGCGAGTCCCATCAAGGTCGCGTTCACCTTGGCCGGCGCGGCGCGCGAAACGAGGGCGAGAAGCGTGGGCCAGTAGTAAAGGAAGGAGATTCCCAACCCAGCGCTATAGAGGAATGGCCAGATCGGATGAACAGGCGTATCGCGCGAAACGAGAATTGCGGCAACCAAAATTAGATTGCTTGCGGCCGTGATCCAGGCACCGATGCCGATTTTTGCCAGATCGTCAGGCTCGCGACGCCGTAATGCCTGGCGGCGCCAGATCCAGAACACCAGTGGCACGCACAAGACGCTTGAAATCGAGTTGATCGATTGGAACCAGGGCACCGGGATTCGGAAGCCGCCAACATCGAGCGCGACATGCTGTTGAATCCAGATCGGATTCACGTTGAAGACCTGATAGAACGCCGTCGACTGGAAGATGGTGATGATCATCACTACGATGAGCGCATACACGATGCGCCGCTCGGCTGCGCTGAGTCGAGTGCCCTCGAATTTGCGCCGCCCCACGCGCGCTGGCAGGTAGCGGTATCCGTAGAGATACGTGGCAAGGCCAAGGAGCATAAAGATCGCGGCGATGCCGAAGCCGTAGTGCCAACCATAAACCTGTGCGAGCACGCCGCAGAGCAAAGGTCCGGCGACCGCTCCGATATTGATTGCCGTACTGAAAATGACGAAACCGCGGGTCCGCCGCACTTCGTCTTCCGGCGGATAAAGAGCACCTACCTGGGCCGAAATATTGCCCTTCAAAAAGCCCGAGCCGATAACGAGCAGGAGCAGGGCGAGGAGGAATGACTGATCAAACGTCATCGCAATATGACCGGCACTCATCGATAGAGCGCCAATCACGACAGCATTGCGTTGTCCGATCCAGCGATCGGCGATCATGCCCCCGAGCAGCGGCGTGAAATAAACGAAACCGGAGTACAGCCCGAAAACCTGCGAGGCGAGAGCCTGGGTTGAGAGCGGGCCGACGACCGATTCCACTGCGGCACGGAATCCAGAAAATCCACCGATGTGCTCGACATGTCCGGGCAGCAACAACTGATTTACCATGAAGAGGGCGAGCAGCGCTGTCATTCCATAGTAGGAAAATCGTTCCCACGCTTCGGTGAAGGCGAGATAGAAAAGACCTTTGGGATGACCCATGAAGGTCGGTGCGCCGGCGCGCGTCATATGAGATTCGTCTGGGTACAGCTAGAGGAAGTAGAAGATAGAAGGTAGAAAATGGAAAGCAGAATGGACGTCGGAGTCAGCTGCGTTGTAAGTGGCTTGCGATGCCGAACGATTGAAGAAGCGTGGAGTGCAACTATTCTTCGTCGATTGTGGTGAACGAGCACCGAATCGCTGATGACGTGATGCTTATGTCGTTTCCGTGGCGGACGCTTGGGATCGACTTCAGGCGAAACGTGACATTGCTGCGACTCGCGGACGGCCGAGTCGTAGTTCATTCCACAGCGCCATTCACTGAGCAGGATATTGCCACAATCAGGCGCTTTGGTGAACCAGGCTGGTTAGTGGAAGCGACGTTGATGCACGACACCTTTGCCAAAGAAGGTCGGAAGGCTTTTCCGGAGATTCCTTATCTGGCTCCGGGTGATTTCGCGACGGCAACCGGAGTGCAGACTGAATCTTTATTGCCTCCACCTCGAGATTGGGACGGCGAGATCGATGTGCTGCGCATCGACGGAGCGCGGATGAACGAGCACGCTTTGTTTCACCGGCGATCGCGCACACTCGTCGTGGCGGACCTGTTCTTTTCGTTTCCAGAGGAGACATCTGGATGGCCGCTCTTTTTTGTACGGCATCTCATGCGTTTGCCGCGATTATTCGGAATTAGTTCCTTCTATCGTTTATTTGTAATCCGCGACAAGGAAGCGTTTGCTCGTTCGATGAACGCACTGCTGGCATTAGATTTCGAACGACTTGTGGTGGCCCACTGGCAGCCAGTTGAAAGGGATGCGAAACGGGTCGTCGAGCAAGCCCTACGCTAGATTACGCTTGGATTCTCACCTGAAAGAGGGAATTGGGATTGGCTCTGGCGTGGCATTACAAAATCCCACGCACGCGCATAGACCGCGGCTTGGTGGTGATCGATAAATTGAGTGAAGCGATCAATTCGATTCTTTATAAAAGGAGATAACATCAACCATGCATCCAACTACGTACAACGCGAAAGCTTATTCTGCCGCCAGCGAAAAATCGCAACTCGCATCGACTAAAATCCAACGCCGCGATCCAACTGAGCGCGACGTGCAGATCGAAATCCTGTTCTGCGGCATCTGCCACTCCGATCTTCATTCCGTCCGCAATGAGTGGAGCGAGTTCATGGCCACGAACTACCCGATTGTTCCGGGGCACGAAATTGTCGGACGCGTCACGAAAGTCGGTTCGTCCGTTAGCAAGTACAAGACTGGCGATCTCGTCGCGGTCGGTTGCATGGTCGACTCGGACGGAACATGCGCGCACTGCAAGGCGGGTCTTGAACAGTTTTGCCCTAACATGGTTCTCACCTTCAACTCCCCCGACAAACACCTCGGAGGTTTTACCTATGGTGGCTACTCCGAAAGCATCGTTGTCGATGAACATTTCGTATTGCGCGTCCCGTCCAATCTTGATCCCGCAGGCGCCGCGCCGCTGCTTTGCGCCGGAATCACGACGTACTCTCCAATGCATCACTGGGACGTGACCAGGGGCAAGAAAGTTGGCGTGGTCGGTCTCGGTGGACTGGGTCACATGGCCGTGAAGTTTGCTCACGCGCTTGGAGCGCACGTTGTCGTTTTCACCACTTCGCCGACCAAGACGGAGGACGCGCTCCGGCTCGGCGCCGATGAAGTTGTTCTCTCTCGCAACGCGGACGAGATGAAGAAGCATACCGCCAGCTTCGATTTCATTCTCGACGCCGTCTCCGCGAATCACGACATCAATGCCTACATCAATTTACTCGGCGTGGACGGCAATCTTACCATGGTCGGCGCTCCCGCGGAGCCTCTCGCGGTTCCAGCATTCGGTCTCATCATGGGGCGTCATAATCTATCCGGCTCAATGATAGGGGGCATTCCCGAAACGCAGGAGATGCTCGACTTCTGCGGCAAACACAACATCACCGCCGATGTCGAAGTGATTCCGATCCAGAAAGTCAACGAAGCCTACGAGCGATTGCTCAAGTCTGATGTGAAATACCGGTTCTCCATCGACATGGCTTCACTTAAGTCTGAATGACAATCTGTAAATTTGTCTCACGAATACTTTGGCACGGAGCGACCGCCGGGCGCGCCGATCGGGCGGACGGCTCGGCGGATCGTCGCAGGCATGTAACGCGGCCTGTAGTCTGAAAGGGGCAACAAATGAAAAAGCGCAAACTTGGAAACACCAACCTGGAAGTTTCAGCCATCGGCCTTGGCTGTATGGGAATGACCTTTGCGTACGGTCCGCCTGGCGACAAACAAGAGATGATCTCGCTACTTCGTTCGGCGGTGGAACAAGGTGTCACTTTCTTCGATACCGCTGAAGTGTACGGACCGTATACAAACGAAGAACTCGTGGGCGAAGGGCTAGGTCCATTTCGCAAGCAAGTGGTGATAGCTACCAAGTTTGGATTCAAACCTGCTTCTACGCCCGAAACGAGATGGAGCGATTTGGATAGCCGCCCTAAACGGATCAAAGAAGTTGCTGAAGCTTCGCTGAAGCGGCTCCGGACCGATGTGATCGACTTGTTCTATCAACATCGTGTTGATCCCAACGTGCCAATCGAAGACGTGGCAGGTGCTGTAAAGGACCTGATTCAGGAAGGTAAGGTCAAGCACTTCGGTCTTTCCGAGGCGGGAGTGCAAACGATCCGTCGCGCACATGCAGTGCAACCGGTCACGGCAGTCCAGAGCGAATACTCGCTTTGGTTCCGAGAGCCTGAGAAGGAAGTCTTACCGGTCCTTGAGGAACTCGGCATCGGCTTTGTTCCATACAGCCCTTTGGGCAGAGGGTTTCTCACCGGAAAGATGAATGAAAACACAACGTTTGATAGCTCAGATTTCCGCAACATGCTTCCGCGCTTTACGCTGGAGGCACGAAAAGCCAATCAGGCGTTGGTTGATTTGTTAGGCGAAATCGCAACACGGAAGAAGGCGACGGTAGCTCACATCGCGCTCGCGTGGTTGCTCGCCCAGAAACCGTGGATTGTTCCGATCCCAGGCACCACGAAACTGCACCGCTTGGAGGAAAACATTGGAGCAGCAGTAATCGAACTTACATCTGACGATCTTCGCGACATCCAAAACGCCGCATCAAAGATCACTGTGCAGGGAGCTCGGTACCCCGAAAGGCTGGAGCAAATGACCGGGCGATGACCTGAGGTCACAAGTGAGAAGTTAGAAGTCAGAGATCAGGTTGCCAGCGCCAGCACAATCGATTAGCTGGTTGGGTGCTGCCGAAAACAAAATACGCGCGCAGCGGCGATGTTCGCATCGCTTATCAGGTTACCGGCAACGGACCGTTCGACGTGGTGTGGGCGCCTGGCACGATGTCGCATCTTGATCTGGATTGGGAAATACCGCAGCGGGCACTGTTCTTCGAGCGCTTCAGCGAATTTTGCCGCCTGATTCGCTTCGACAAACGCGGCACCGGTCTGTCCGATCGACCGGTGCAAATGGCAACGCTTGAGGAGCGCACGGACGACATTCGCGCTGTGATGGATGATGTCGACATCGAACGTGCCAACATTTTTGGCGTCTCCGAGGGAAGCTCGATGGCGTGTCTTTTCGCCGCTACATACCCACAACGAGTGAATTCGCTTCTGGTGTGGGGCGCGCAGGCTCGCTGGATTGCCTCCCCCGATCATCCATGGGGTCAGACGCAAGAGCAGCACGATCAGATGATCGCGATGATCGACAATGATTGGCCTTCTTTTGAATATATCACCGGCCCGGGCGCGGGTGTGGGCAAGGATACAGATCCAGCCTTTATCGAATCGATTTCTCGCTACATGCGCGCGGCTGCGAATCCCTCGGCCGTCCGTGCTTATGAACAAATGAACGGGCAAATCGATACGCGTCCGATTCTCCCATCCATCCAGGCGCCCACGTTGGTCATGAATCGCACGGGCGATCCGTGTTCCAATGTCGAAGCTGCGCGCGACATGGCATCACGCATTCCGGGCGCAAAATTCAAGGAATACCCGGGTAACAGTCATTCAATGATGCTTGATGACATGGAAACCGTGCTGTCAGACATTCAGGAATTCATTACCGGCGAGCGACCGATTGATTCCTCCGACCGTGTTCTGGCGACCGTACTCTTCCTCGACATTGCCTCTTCCACTGAGCGCGCGGCAGAGCTTGGCGACACGCCATGGCGAAATCTTTTGAACTCGTACTACGCTATCGTGCGAAAAGAATTGGCGCGCTTTCGCGGGAAAGAAATCAACACTACGGGTGACGCTTTTCTCGCGACGTTCGACGGGCCCGCCCGAGCAGTGCGTTGCGCGCTCGCAATTTCGATCGCTGTCAGACAACTCGGGATTGAGGTACGCGCGGGAGTGCACACTGGCGAATGCGAGTTGATGGGCGATAATGTCGGCGGCATCGCGGTCCACACCGGCGCACGCATCATGGCGAAATCCGAGCCGGGAAGCGTGCTCGTCTCCGGAACTGTCAAAGATCTCGTGTCAGGTTCCGGAATTAACTTTCAAGATTACGGCGTCCACCAGCTCAAAGGGATTCCCGGCGAGTGGCGACTTTTCTCGGCGCGCTCCTGATTCAAAGAGGATCTAGATCAAAAGATGGAAATAGAGGCCAGGGCTGGCTATGCGTCGCGGAGAATGTTTGCGAATATTTTGGGAACTTCTTTTCACTCCATCCCGTATTTTGTGGTTACGCTTCCTGTTGGAGAATTTTCACAACTTTCTCGATCGTATTCCAATTGCGTGTTGTCGCTGGCACGCCGAGGAGTTTCTCGATCTTGCCGAGGTAACTGATCGCTTTCATCTGCCGGTGATAAAGGCCCAAAACGAATCTGTTCTCGATCGCAATGACCTTGAGCAACCAGTCGTCATCCGACGGCAGACTGAGAGGAAGAGGAGGCGGCGAGGGGAGTCGCTTTGCTAAGATGTTTACGAACCGAGTTATGTTTGGTCCTGCAGGCTGTTGCGAGAATGGATTTTTCGCCGCCAACTTGATGATGTCGCGCGCGGGACAAATCATGATCTCGCATTTGAAGGGCAACTTCTTCGCGATTGCTGCGCGCAGAACCGATTCACTTACATCTTCGCAAACCACGAAAGTGCCGACCGCACCGATGTTGATAATGCCGAACTTGCCCAACTGCTTGGCGATGGCAGCGGGCTGACACCGATTCGCTCCACCAACATTCACCGCACGAAGAAATATGACCTGGCACATCAGGCAGCTTGTACTGACCAGTGATCAGTGACTAGTGATGAGCGGCCAGCTCTAGCGTACACGCGGTTCTTTCTAAACGTCTGCTTGCGCCAAAACTTCGCTATCGCTTGCGGTCTTTTTTCATGAGAATCGCTCTCGGCCCTAGATGCTGCGCGACCTAAGCCGCGGACCGAATGGGCGTGTTCTGCCCGGCGGCAAGCCACCAAACGCCGCCCCGGCGTACCAGTACGTACAGCGCCATCTCTGAGAACGAGCCCGTAAGGTCGTCGGACGGTTTTATGGGCTGTCCGTCGTAGTCGAGCGCTACGCGTCGGACCTGTGCCACAGCCAGTCCGGGAGCGGGCACAAGAACCCTCACGATCTCAAAGCGCGAGGAAAGGCCGCCCTTTCCCTGCTGTTTCAAGCGAACATGGATAGCGTGAAGCTCCTTGTAGTTATGGACCGTTGCACCGAACGGGCTACCCCACATGACGTCCGCGGCGAAGTGCTGGTTCGAAAGGTCGGCATCGTGCTGGCCCAGCCGGCTTGAAGCTCCGCGACTAAGCGCGCGACTGCGTGAATCGCTTCGTGCGCCTCGGCTCCTTCAGCGCCCAACGTCGGACGGTTCGGTTGACGGTTCTCATTCATAAGTATCCTCCGCGTCTTGCGTCTTTCTGTTACTGAGTGGTGTTGGCCGCCATTCAATGTTCCTTAAGATTCGTCTGAATAAATTGCGTGCGGGTGAATTTGCCGCCGGTGCGTAATTTCGGCGTTGCAAGCGATGTGAGCAAGGGTGTTGGAAGTCGATGGCGATGGCGCCGAGTTCGTGCAATCTGATGGTGCATGAGAAAAATATCGATCCTAGCCGTCGGTATTGTGGTTTCGCCGCGGTTGATGTGTCAGCACAGCAAAAGATTGTGCGCAAAGAGTTGTACAAAGCGGACATTGGGACACAACGGATCTCGACCGTGGACGTGCGGGAGATCGTTCTTCAACCGAAGCAGATAACAGGACTGCATCGGCATCCCTGTCCGGTAATTAGCTATGTCGTGGAAGGCACAATCAGGTTTCAGATTAGAGGACAAAAGATGCAGGTCATTCATGCCGGCCAGGTATGTTATGAGCCGGCCGGCGCCGTCATTGAGCACTTCGATAACGCATCCGATCATGCGCCCGCGAAGTTTATTCCATATTACCTGCTTAACAGGCAAAAAGAATTAATCGAAATGCTTCCGGCTACGCAGACTAAACCGCAGTAACCCAGTGAACATTGGACGTTCTTTGAGCCGAGTATGGCCAGCATTTACTGAGCGCGCAAAGCGACGATGGGGTCGACCTTCGTTGCACGCAACGCCGGAACGTAACTGGCAAGGATTGCGACCGCGAGCAGCACCAGTGAGATCCCGAGGAACGTGATTGGATCTGTCGCGCTGATCCCATACAGAAGACTTGCCATTACACGCGTCAGAAGGAACGCCGCCACTAATCCGACCAGCATACCTATGCCCACTAGTCTGAGTCCCTGTTTCACGGTCATTTGCAATACATCGGTCCGTCTCGCGCCAAGCGCCATGCGAATGCCTATCTCATGCGTGCGCTGCGCGACGGAGTAACTCATCACCCCATAAATTCCCACGGCAGCGAGACCTAATGCCAAAGTGGCAAAACTGCCTAACAAGAGCATACTAAACCGCTGCCTGGCGATCGCCTCTGACACAATGTGGTCCATCGTGTCGATGTCGGCGACGGGTTGGTCCTTGTCCACGTCCCATATCGCATCGCGAACTGAGGTGGCGAGACTCATCGGTTCCACGCTCGTCCGCACGACCAGTGCGTTCGCTGCCGGATCCTTCAGCTGCCGATAATCGAAATACATTTGCATTTTGGGTTGCGCGATGAAGTCGTTTTGCCGGACATCTTTTACCACGCCGATCACTTCCCGCCAGGGTGCATGCGACGTGGTCGCACCTGTCTTCAGACGTTTCCCTATCGGATCCTGTCCGGGCCAGTAGTGCTGCGCGGTTTTCTCGCTGATCACGACGACTTTTTTCGAATCTGCCTTGTCTTGATCTGTGAAGTCGCGGCCGCGAATCACTGGAATTCCCATTGTGCTGAAATAACCTGGCCCAATTGCACGGTAGATTACATCCGGCCACTGATCCGGCGGAGGATCGGGAATGCCTTCCACAGCAATACTCGCCGAATCACCATTATAAGTGAACGGCAGGTTACCTGCGACAGCTACTGATTGCACGCCGGGCAGGGCACGGATATGACGCAACGCCTCATCAAAAAATACCGAGCGCCGTTGCCCGTCCGGGTACTTCAGCTCCGACAGGTCTACTTTCATGGTTAGCAGATGATCCGTGCGAAATCCGGGATCAAGATTTCGTAAGTGCAGAAAACTGTTGATGAGCAATCCAGCGCCGATGAGAAGTATGAACGAGACGGCGACTTCGCCGATTACAAGCAAACCGCGGAGCTGATTTCCCTTGCGACTCACGGCAGGATCGCGGCCGCCTTCTTTCAACGAATCGTTCAGATTGGAATCCAATGCATGCATTGCCGGCGCGAGCCCAAACACAATTCCAGTCAACAGAGCGATCGACGCGGTAAATAGGAGCACCCTGCCGTCAATGTTGATAGCTTGTATCTGCAGAATCATTGAAGGAACAAATGTTTTCAGCACACGGACTCCCGCCAGCGCGAGGAGCAATCCGAGACCGGCGCCCAGGAATGCGAGCAATACACTTTCCGTCAAAAACTGCCGCGTCAGGCGGAAACGGCTTGCACCCAGCGCAAGTCGCAATGCTATCTCTTTTTCTCGCGCCGCAGCGCGAGCGAGCAGCAAATTGGCAACATTTGCGCAGGCAATCAGAAGAACAAAACCGACTGCGCCGAGCAGGATGAGCAACGCGGGTTTGATGTCGCCGACTATTTCCTCATGCAACGGCGTGACGGTCGCGCCGATCCGCGTGTTGGACCTTGGATATTGTTTCGCAAGGCGCGCGGCAATCGTCTCCATCTCAGCTTGGGCCTGCTTAAGGCCGACGCCAGGTTTCATCCGCGCGATTACATCGAGAAAATGATTACCGCGTTCTGTCGTTTCCTCGTTGGCAAACGCGATCGGTACCCACAGTTTATCTTGCCAGTTGCCGTACGCCGGTAGATGCACCGAGCGCGGCATGACGCCGATCACAGTGTAACTCTCCCCATTCAATATAACTGGCCGGCCAATGACGCTCGGGTCCGAACCGAAGCGGCGCTGCCACAGCGAGTGGCTCAGGAGCACAACATGTGCTCCAGACCGGTCGTCATCCGGCACGAAGGTGCGCCCAAGCAGCGCGGGGACGCCTAACAAGTCGAACAGATTTGCGGAAACACGGCGCCCATCGAGGCGTTCAGGTTCACCGACGCCCGTCAGATTGAAGCTGCGCTCGGCCATCGCTGCCATTCCGGTGAAGACGGTGTTCTGCCTCTGCCAGTCGAGAAAGTCAGGTGGCGACGGAGTATTTTTCGGAAAACCAAGGTGTGTGGCATTTTCCCACACCATCATCAGTTGTTCGGGATTTTTGAAGGGAGGCGGCCGCAGCAGGACAGCGTTGACGACGCTGAAGATCGCAGTGTTCGCGCCAATACCGAGTGCGATCGCAATAATAGCAATGCTTGTGAATGCCGGATTCTTCGCCAGCGTGCGCATTGCGTAGCGCAAATCCTGCCAGAGATCGGCAAATATATTGATCTTCTCTTCAGTTCCCAATGTGACTGGGTGCGCTGGTGCCCGACGCTCCACGTCTTTCAGTTCACGGCCTAACAAATCGGGCGTGTTGAGCTGCTCGAGTGCTTGTTGACGTGCTTCATATTCCGAGGCGCCACAGCTGAGGGCCCGCTCATATTCGTCTTCCAAATGCTGCGAAAGTTCCTCGACGATTTCCCCCTCACGCACGGGAGACAAACCAAGTCCCTCCAGGCGCGCCCTGATGTCGATCTTGAAATCAGGCATGTTGAATCCCGGTGATCAGGTTGATGGCTTCAACGAATTCACGCCAGCCGGCGCGTTGCTTCGAGAGCACGTTCTTGCCCGAGGCGGTGAGACGATAATAGCGGCGTCGGCGCTGGCCCGGCCTTTCGACCCAGCGACCTCGAATCCAGTTTCGTTTTTCGAGGCGATAGAGCAATGGATAAAGGGAAGCGACATTAAATCGGATTGCGCCGCGTGAGCGCAACTCAATCAACTGCGCGATTTCATATCCGTGCCGGGGCCGATCTTCGAGCAGGGCCAGAATCATCAATTCAGCGCTGCCCTTCTTCAGTTCGCGATCGGGAACTGGCGATGCCATATATTGCGATGCTATATACGACAATGAAGAATGTCTGTCAAACCAAGTCCGGGCCGCGCTGTCAATAGTACTACGTTCAGGCAAGGTTCGTCTGAATAAACCGTGGGCTGGCGTGGATATCAATTTGACGCAGAACCGTGGTTCCCGAATTAACGAAGCGGTGCGGCGTGTTTGCAGGGATGACGACGATGCCGCCGGATTGTACTTCGCGGGTTTCATCTTCGACGGTGATGGAGGCGCGACCTTCAATCGTGAACGCAACCTCGACATACGGATGCGTGTGTAACGGCGGGCCCTGGCCGGGTTTCGCGTTGACGATGTAGGCCGAAAATGGCGCGCCCTGCTTTTCGCCGACGAATTCGTACGACATTCCGATAAACGGCAGCTGCTCGAGATTCAGAAAGCTCATAAATGAAAATACCTGAAACACCTCGTTTGACATGCAACTAATTGGTTGCATATTGCTCTCCCCGATGGATGTAGTCTTTAAAGCACTGGCCGATTCCAGCCGCAGAAAATTGCTCGATGAATTGCACAAAGAGAACGGGCAAACGTTGAGCGAATTATGCGAGCAGCTGGAGATGACGCGGCAGGCGGTGACCAAGCACTTGGTCTTGCTGGAAAAAGCAAGCCTCATCGCGGTTGTCTGGCGCGGACGCGAGAAGCTGCATTATCTCAATCCAATGCCGTTACACGAGATCTACGAGCGTTGGATTGGCAAATATGAACGTCATCGCCTTCAGGCGTTGAGCGATCTGAAAAGAGGTCTCGAATCCTCCGCTGGACGAATCCGTCGCGGCGGACAAACCAAAACCAAACAGAAAACCAGAAGAAAAGAGAAGTGGCGGACTAGAGACCGCCGCTCCTTGACGTAATCCCATGAAGAAAGACCAATTCGTTTACGTAACGTATATTCGCACAACGCCGGAGAAATTGTGGAAGGCGCTCATCGAACCGGAATTCACTCGGCAATTCTGGGCTAACACTGCCCAGGAATCGGAATGGAAACCGGGGGCTTCGTGGCGCATCAAAGCTCCGGGAGATTTGGTTACCGACAGCGGTGAAGTGCTCGAAATCGAACCGCCTCGGCGGCTCGTATTGAAATGGCGCAACGAATTCAGACCTGAACTAAAGGAGGAAGGTTATTCGCGCCTGACTTACCAACTGGAAAAGGAAGGCAAATCGGTCAAGCTCACTGTCATTCACGAGATCGACAAAGAAGGGTCGAAGTTCATTCAAGCGGTGTCGACCGGATGGCCGCATATTCTTGCCAGTCTCAAAAGTCTTCTGGAAACCGGCGAGTCGCTGGAAGAAACCCGCGAATGGCCGCGCGAAGCATGTAAGTAGTCCATTCGAAAAATACCGAAGGGATTTGATCATCCAGCCCGGCGTAGCCCCGAAAGTTTTCGGGGCTACGCTGAGTGATGGGTAGGTGGATCGACTTCTCCTGAAGGCGATCGGAGATCAATCGCCTAGGCGCAAATATTCGGCGGCAAAGCCGCAATCATTTTGTCAACGCGTTGAGGACAACGCGTTCCACCCGCCGCTTGGCAATCGTTGTTTGGACAAACAGCAAAAATTCTTTTGTTGAATTGTCGAAATGTGAGCTGGCCGCACGTCTTCAATGTGAGGCTAATTACCCATTATGTTTACCGCATACATCGTTGTTACGTTCTTCACCGCTGTGGCCAACACCTATGGGGCCATCGTTGACTTTCGCCGTCCTCAGTGGGTGCTCGACAACATCGCCAAATGGGGCGGCTCTCATTCATGGTTGTTTCCGCTCGGTGTACCTAAGGCAGCGGGCGCGCTTGGACTGCTGGTTGGTATTGGCGTTCCCCTGATCGGTGTTGCAGCTGCAACCGGCCTGGTCCTGTTTTTTGTTGGCGCTATTGCCGTCGTGATACGTGCAGGATGGTACTCGCACCTTCCCTGGCCGTCGACGTATCTGCTGCTGGCTGTGGGATCGCTGGCGTTGCGACTGGTGGTCTTGTGAAAGACGCGTGGCAGCTGCCGTCTTTTTGAGAGGCAATAAAACATTTTTTGGAAATGTCGAAATGTCCGGTTGCCAAACGTCACCATTATGAGGCCGCGAGATTTTCCGGCCCAAAGACAACCAAAGAAACGAAACAGAAAAACGAAAAACAAAAAATGAAAACGATACAGCCACGAATGAAAAACCCAGCGATGTTGATTCCTGAAGCGATGCAGCCGTTAATGGCTTTTATCGCAGCGGTGAGAAAAAGCGGTGTGTCTCAGCGCACACTCGATCTGATTCATCTGCGCGCCAGTCAAATCAATGGTTGTAGCGTCTGCGTCGATATGGGCTCTCGAGAACTCAAAAAAGCCGGCGAGACAGATGATCGTCTGTTCTCCGTAGCCGCCTGGCGTGAAGCGCCCTGTTTTACCGAGGCCGAGCGTGCCGCGCTGGCGCTTGCCGAAGCGGTTACGCGGCTGAGCGACCGGTCAGATCCAGTACCAGAGGAAATCTGCAACGACGCCACATTGCATTATGACCAGAAGGCGTTAGCAGGGCTCATCCTCTGGATTGCCACGACTAACCTTTTCAACCGCATCAACGCCACAACCAAACAAGTGGCTGGCGAGCAGCCGTGGAGCAAACGCTAAAGAACAAAACAGAAAAACAACAACTGAAACTAACACGATGAAATACGCATTACTCGTTCACCAATCACAGGAACACTTCGATCACCGCGATGACAAAGCCGCAACGGCGGCCGGCCGCGCTTACGCCGAGGCGCTGCAGGCAGCCGGGATCTTTGTCGCCGGCGCCGGGTTAGATTCGCCCAAGAACGCGACTACGGTCACAGTGCGCGACGGGAAACGCCACGTTCACGATGGTCCGTATGCGGAGACGAAAGAATTCCTCGCCGGATTCGGCATCATCGACGTGCCGAACCTGGACGCGGCGTTAGAGTGGGCAGCTCGCCATCCCGCTTCCGGATTCGCCACCGTTGAGGTGCGTCCCTTGTTAGGATTTGGGGCGGCACCCGCGAAATCTCGTTAGGCGCGAGAACATGCTCTATGAAAAACGTCCCGGCTCAGCATGAATGACACCACCAAACGTTCGATTCTTCGCTGGATTCATCTTGTCTTCACCATTCCAATACTCGGTTACATTTATGGTGAGGCTTCGGAAGTCCAACAGTATGCCAGCGCGGTTCGATTTATCTTCGTTCCGGTAATTGTCCTTTCGGGATTTTGGATGTATTCGGGCGCAGTCTTCGCCGTTCTTGGCGTTGCGGTATGGCTTGGTGCATATCTTCTGTCTGGAGTTGGAGCGGCTATCCTGAGTCAAGTCGCGCTATTCATCGCGTGGAAGATTTGGTTGCTGATCCGTGCGCGACATTCACCCGTGCAGCAACAGTAAAGTTGGCCGTCCATTTGAAGCAAAAGTATGAGCAACATCACAAAAAAGCAGTTGTCTCCAAAACAATGTGAAGAACTACTCGGAGCGTTGAAAACCCGTTTTGACAAAAACATGAACCGCCACAGAGGTCTGGACTGGGCCAAGGTTCAGGCCAAACTGGAAGCGAACCCTGAAAAACTATCTTCGCTCAATGAAATGGAAAGCACCGGCGGCGAACCGGACGTTGTTGGTCATGATAAAAAGACGGGCGAATACGTTTTTTATGATTGTTCATCGCAAAGTCCCAAAGGGCGCACCAGCTGTGTTACGACCGCGAAGCGCTGGATTCGAGGAAGGAACATACACCAAAAAACAGCGCCATGGACATGGCCGCGGTTATGGGAGTTGAGTTGTTGACGGAAGAACAATATCTGGAGCTCCAGAAACTCGGAGATTTCGATACGAAGTCGTCGAGCTGGGTGAAAACACCTGCGGATATGAGAAAACTCGGCGGTGCGCTCTTTGGCGATCGCCGCTTCGGTCGTGTTTTCTTTTATCATAACGGTGCGGAATCTTACTACAGCGCCAGGGGATTCCGCAGCTCGCTAAGGGTCTAAGTTGGACAAGACGCTGCAGCGACCAGACAATTGCGATGCAGATATAAGCTCGTTTTATTTCCGAGGTATTAATCGATGACTACAACGAATCCCAAGGTTGATTTCTTTTTTAGTAAAGCCAAAAAGTGGAAAGAAGAATTTGAGAGATTGAGAGCGATCGTTCTTGATTGCGGGCTGAGCGAAGAATTGAAGTGGGGTAAACCTTGTTACACGTTTCAGAAGAGTAACATAGTCTTAATACATGGATTCAAAGACTACTGTGCGCTTCTGTTTTTCAAAGGGGCTTTGTTAAAGGATGCGAAGGGTATTCTCGTCCAACAAACGGAGAATGTGCAGGCGGCGCGCCAGGTTCGGTTCACCAACGTTCGAGAAATAGTCAAGATGGAGCCCGTCTTGAAAGCCTATATCAAGGAAGCGATTGAAGTGGAAAGGGCCGGTTTGAACGTGACCTATAAAAAGACTTCTGAATTCAAGGTTCCCGAAGAATTTCAAAACAAATTAGATGAAATCCCTGCCCTGAAAGCTGCCTTTGATGCATTGACGCCGGGACGGCAACGGGGATACCTCTTTTATTTTTCCCAAGCCAAACAATCCAAAACCCGCGAGTCAAGGGTCGAAAAATGTATGCAGCAAATTCTCAGTAGAAAAGGATTGGATGACTAGCCGTGTAAGCCGGGATGATAATCCCTCCGCGTGATGACGCGGCGGGACAGCTGACTCTCGGCGCCGCGTTGGCCCTTGACGTGATCGTCTGGCCTCGGCTTCGCATCATTCCAGAGCTTGGAGTCTGTAGCTGATCTTGTTTTCGATGAGTGAATCTGCGACCTACGTTGCAATTGAAACCGTAGCGCGGGATTCGTATGGACGACCGATCGCTTATCTCGCTGCACGATCGGGCGACGTCGCCGGCGCGGAAGACGCGCTTAGCGACGCATTCGTCGCGGCGTTGAAACGATGGTCGTCGGAGGG
>Ga0137364_10000123_pt1 | contig 24613 bp, 19 predicted proteins | sample SagtaG_10_FD_104798 | JGI IMG/M metagenome (GOLD analysis project Ga0137364, IMG submission 104798) | Vadose zone soil microbial communities from Sagehorn Ranch, Mendocino, California, USA - Sage1_L_20_16 metaG | ecosystem: Environmental > Terrestrial > Soil > Vadose zone | place: USA... | reverse complement strand
GACGGGCCCCGACGCGTTCGCCCGCAGCATCGTCCCGGCGGGGAGCTTCGCGATCCCCTCCCAGATCGAGTGGGGAGCCGGTATGTAACTAAGGGTGAGGAACGCGTCCAACGCAGCGAGGCTCACGCGGCTCGCTCGGCGGTCGGTATCTCGCAGCGCTCCCAGGGTCGATGCGAAGTAACAGCAGTCGTCCTCCAGCGCGTAGAACAGCGGCTTCTTGCCCACGCGATCGCGCGCTAGCACCAGCTCCCTGCGCGTCTCGTCCCACACCGCGAAGGCGAACATGCCGCGCAGCCGATGGACACACTCGCTGCCGTATCGCTCGTACATTCGCAACAGCACCTCGGTATCCGACAGCGTATGGAACCGGACGCCCTGATCGATGAGCTCCCGACGCAGCTCGCGATAGTTGTAGATCTCGCCATTGAACACGAGGGCAAAGCGTCCATCATCGCTGCACATCGGCTGACGCCCGCCCTCGATGTCGATGATCGAAAGGCGCCGGTGCGCAAACGCAGCGCGACCCGACGGATCGGCCCAAAAGCCCTCTCCGTCGGGCCCGCGATGTCCCATAAGACCGGCCATACGGCACAGGCGCTCGCGGTCAGGGCGAGCGCCGTCTCGTAACGCGAATGCTCCAGCGATCCCGCACACCCTAACTCCCGCACTCCTTTCCTCGCAGCATCTCCCGGAAGGACTCCTCTCGGCGCCGGGTCAGTTCGCCCGATGGTACCGCTCATTCAGGAGATCGCGATACAGCTCCAAGTGCGCCTCCAGCCGGCGCTGGACCGAAAAGCGGCCGACGACTTCGCGCCGCGCCGCCGCCGCTGCAGGCGAATCCCCCTGCGTCACGGCATGCTCGATCTCCTCGGCGAGCACCGCTGCGGACCCCGGCTCCACCAGCCGAGCAGCCAACGACGTGCCGACCACCTCCGGCACTGCGCCGACGGCTGTCGCGACAACCGGCAGGTCGGCGGTCATCGCTTCGAGCAGGGTGTTCGGTAACCCTTCGCTCCGAGACGGCAACACCAGCAAGTCGAGATTGCCGTACACCACATCCACGTTGTCGACCTGTCCCAAGAACTGGACGCACGACTCGAGCGCGAGCCGACGGCAACGGGCTTCCAGCCGGCCGCGCTCGGGGCCATCCCCCACGACGAGCGCCGAGAACGCCAGACCCCGTCGAACCAGGAGCGCGCAGGCGTCGAGGAACAGGTCCACTCCTTTCTCAGGACTCAGACGACCGACGACCCCGATGATCGGGCGCCGGAGGCGGCCTGCGACTGCGCCGAGCCGATCGCGCTCCGACGAATCGCCTCCCGAGGTGAGTCCGAGGACGGCGTTGTAGATGATGTGAACGCGGCGACCGCAACGCCGGAAAGCCTGTGCTTGGGTTCGGGACATGACGACAATGCGCGCCGCCGCACCGAGCAGGCGCCGATCAACCCAGTGATAGAAGCGGGCTTTTAAATCTTCGGTTGTCGAACCGTGGAAGAAGCCGATCCAGGACCACGGATTGCGTCGCTGGGATAGCAGATACCCCACCGCGGTCGCCTTGTAACCATGCGTTTGAACGATGGACGGTCGCCAGCGCTCCAGCACACTTCGCACCTGCGAGGCGACTCGCCAGTCAATGGGCCCGCGGTCTTCCACGACGCGATGCTCAACGCCCGCCACCTCGAGCGACCGAGCGAACGCAGAAGGCGGCCGGCCGCGCCGGTGGAACACGACGATCCGGAACTCGATGCCCGCGCCCGCCAATGCGCACGCGACGGCGGTCAGCTGACGCCCGGGGCCCGAAATCCCGTCGGCTGCAACCAGGGCTACGACGCTCGTTGGCAAGACCTGCGAAGCGTCGCAAGTCGCACCAGGCCTACTTCTGCCACACATCCCAACGACCGCGCAACCCGTTGAACGTCGCCACAATCACCGCGGCCTGCAGCACGCAGGCTTGCGCAACGATGGTTCGGAGCGGTTTGGCACGGTCGCCGCTCAGAGCCAGGACGCAAAACAGCGCGGTCGCCGCGGGACCCAGCCAGGCGCCCGTATGCCCGGTCAGCGTGGGCCATACCCTTGCAAGGCACCAGGCACCGATCATGAGAGCGCAGTACGGCGTCAAGAATCGCAACAGCTTGTGGAAGACGAATTGCGTCCAAAGACGGTTGCGAGCGGGGTTGAGCAGTGCCGGCAACCACGCGCACAACTGAATCACGCCAGTCAAGGTGCGCGTCTTGCGACGGTATTCCTCCGACGGCCCCGGCTGTCGGGTTTCCCACGCGCGTGCCCCTTCGGCGAACCCGACGCGGTACCCACGCAGCACGATCTGCATCGGGGTGTACAGATCGTCGAGCAGCAGTCCGGCCGGCAGCGGCGTCCAGAGGGACTTCCGGATCGCGTAAATCGCACCCGTTACCCCCACCGACGAGTATACCTCCGCTTCACACTTGCGGAGCCAGCGCTCCATCCGCCAGTAGTGTCCGGCTAGCGACGTGCCACCGCTCGGGAACGCCAACTCGAGACTCCCCGACACGGCCCCGATGTCGTGCTGACGCAGCGCCTCCACCAGGGCTCCGATAGCGTCGGGTTGAAAACGCTGGCCGGTGTCGGTGAACACAATGACGTCGCCCGATGCGGCCCTCACGCCCGCGTTCAACGTGGCAGCCTTGCCCCCAGGCTCGTCTCCCCGCACGTACCGCACCGCCCCGCCGCTTGGGAACGAGCGCTCAGCGAGCTCCAACCCGCTGTTCGGATCGAAGGCAACGATCACTTCCAACCGGGTCGGTGCGTTCGTGGCTCGCAGGCAATCCTCGACCCGGGTCCTCACCCGCGCAGGGTCGTCGCGCGTCGCCAGCACAATGGAGACCGAGCTTAAGGGAGGGTCTGCAGACCCTCGCGCAGGCCGAGCCCGCCGTCGAGCCCGGCGGGCTAACGCGCCCATGACTAGGGGGTAGGCGAGCCACACCGCGCCGAGGGTGACGACCGCCATCAAGGCCCCAAGATCGAGCGCCCTCACGAAAGCACCCTCACGCCGTCCGTCGCCTCGCCGCCTCGGACTCATCGCTCCAACCAGCCACGTTGGACGCGTCCGTGAGCCACGTCCACGTACGCCGCAAGCCCTCCTCCAGCGAGATACTCGGCCGGTAGTGCAGGAGCTGTTCGGCGCGATCAAGGCTCGCCAGCGAGTCGCGTACGTCCCCCGAACGAGCAGGCTGGCGGACGTAGCCCAACGGGCGACCCGTGATGGTATTCATCATAGAAATGAGCCCGAGCAGCGTGGTTTTCGTCCCCGCGCCGACGTTGACGGGCCAGCCAGTGGCGGTTGTGCCGGGTGCCGAGGCCGCGAGGATGTTCGCGTCGACCACGTTGTCGACATACGTGAAGTCGCGCGTCTGGTGACCGTCCCCGTAGACAACGGCTGAACGACCTTCGAGCGCGGCCTGGAAGAACCGGGGAATAACCGCCGCGTACGCGGAGTGGGGACTCTGCCGAGGTCCGAACACGTTGAAGTACCGTAGCGCCACGCCTTCGATCACCCCGGTGCGCGCGAAAGCCAGCACGTACTGCTCGCCGGCGAGCTTGGAAGCAGCGTACGGAGAGCGTGGCAGCGGCTCCACCGACTCCGTCTTCGGCAGGACCGGCGTGTCGCCGTAGACCGAGCTAGAGCTCGAGTAGACGATTCGGGCGACCTTGGCCTCGAGGCATGCCTCCAGCAAGCGCATCGTCGCGTTGACATTCGCCGCGTGAGACGCCCAAGGATCCTTGAGCGACCGGGGAACGCTGGGCAGTGCGGCGACATGAAAGACGACATCGATCCCAGCGACGGCGCGGCGACAGACGTCCACTTCGCAGAGATCGCCACGCAGAAACTCGATGGCGGCCTTTACGCCCGCGAGATTGGCTTGATTCCCGGTGCTGAGATTGTCGACCACTCGAACGTGGTGCCCGAGAGCAACGAGCCGCGCGGTAAGATGCGAACCGATGAAGCCGGCCCCCCCCGTCACTAAGCACTTAGACGCTCGCGCTGCAAGCATAGGACTCCTTTAGATGGACACGGCGACGCCAAGCGAGTTGCAAGCCGGGCGCCGTCGCCCCATTGGCCGCGCCTCCGAGCAGCAAGTGACGCCGAGACAATGACATATGGCCCGACACCGCTTTGGCAGAGAACGCATGTCGCCCAGCAGTGTGGCGTTGTCGCCATAGCGCCCACGCAGCCTGCGACGCAGACATGCGAAGGCACGCCGCTTGCTCCTTCGCGCGGCATGCCGACCCCTCGCGGCCTACACCCCGCGGATTCCGCAAGCCGCGCCTTTCCGGGACGGGCATCGGCGAAGGGCACCCCCACCAAGCCAATCACCACTGTTACCGATGCTCCACGGCGCTTGTGGTCGATCTGCAAGGTGTGGCAAAGCGAGTACCCATGGGACGTCCGGGCCGAGAAGATCGCCCAGGCGCTCACGGCCGCTGGGCATCGCGTGAGCTTGCTCGCCCGCAACCGCACTGGCTTGCCAGAGGTGGAACAGCTGCCCGAAGCCACCGTGCACCGTCTGCCGCGGTGGCGATGGGCGCCAACCTGGCTGGACGCAGCTGCAACGCTGCCCGCGTTCTTCAATCCCCGGTGGTTGCGGCAGATTCTGCGGGTCGCTCGCCACACGCGAGCGGACGTCATCCTGTGTCGGGACCTGCCGCTCGCGGTCCCATGTATCCTGGTTGCCAAGCGACTCGGCATCCCCGTCGTGCTCGACATGGCCGAGAACTACCCAGCCTTGCTGCAGGCCAGTCGCTCGGCCGGGCGCAGCACGCTGGGGGACGGGTTCGTGCGGAATCCCGCCGCCGCCAGGCTCATCGAGCGGTGGGTACTTCCGCGGGTCGACGGTATCCTCGTGGTCGTGGAGGAGTCGAGGGACCGGCTCGCTGCTATGGGCGTGCCGTCGGAGCGGATCGCCCTCGTATCCAACACCCCCCCGCGCTCGCGCCTGGACTCCCCGCCAGCCCTGCATTTAGGCGGAGGTGCCCTGAGGGCCGTGTACCTTGGACGTGTGGAAATGCAGAGGGGGATCGGCACACTCCTGGAGGCCACGGCGCTGCTCAGGGCCGAGGGCGTTCCGCTCGCGCTGACGATCTATGGCGACGGGAGGGACTTGGCCCTTTTTCGAGCACGCGCCGAAGAGCTCTCCTTGCACCCTCCCACCGTGCTGTTTCGCGGGCGGGTGCCGAACGAGATCGCGCTCGCCGAGCTCGCCGAGGCACACGTCGGAATAATCCCACACTGGAAGGATGAACTCTGCGACACTACGGTGCCAAACAAGCTCTTCGACTACATGGCGGCAGGCTTGGCGATCGTGACGTCGGACGCGGCGCCGCTCAAGCGGATCGTGGAGGCATGCGGCTGTGGGCGTGTCTATCGAGAGCGGAACACCGCCGATCTGGCGCGCGCCCTGCGGGAGCTGGGAGACCCGCTGGTGCGACGTGACGCGGCGAGTCGTGGACGGACCGCGGTGGCAACGACCTATTATTGGGAACGCGACATCGAGCGGATGTTTGCGCTGCTGGACACGGTCGTGACTTGACCCGTCAGGCCGGACCTCCGGCCCTCACCAAGCTTGCCGGTCCTTCCAACTTCGGTCCCGCCCACTCCCGTAATCGACGCGGTGTTCCACGCAGCCGATGGGCGATGAGGTCGACGATGCGCTCGCCGGCACGCCCGTCCCCGTACGGATTCGCGGTCTTCGCAAAAATGCGACGTGCTTCGGGATCCGAAAGTAGGTGGTCTGCTTCGAGAAACACCCGTTGTTCGTCGGTGCCCACGAGGCGCGCCACGCCGGCCGCAACGCCCTCTGGGCGTTCCGTAACCTCTCGCAGTACAAGCACCGGGACGCCGAACGACGGGGCCTCTTCCTGGATACCGCCGGAGTCCGTCAGCACCAGCATGCTGCGCTTGATGATGACAACGAGATCTGCGTAGCTCAGCGGCTCAACGAGATAGACGTTCTCGCGCGCACCGAGCAGCTCCTGAGCGGGGCGACGCACATTGGGATTGGGATGCACCGGATACACAAAGGATACGTCGGGATGACGATCCGCTAAGCGGCCGATGGCCCGAAAAACGCCGCGGATCGCGTCGCCGAAGCTCTCCCTTCTGTGAACGGTGATCAGCACGTGGGGACGCCCGGCGCCCACCACCGCCCGGAGTTGCGGGGAACTGATTGCGACGTCCCGGCGAGCCATACTCAGGACGGCATCCACCACGGTGTTCCCTGTCACGTAAATGTGACTCGGAGAGAATCCCTCGGCGATAAGATTGGATCTGGCGCCTGCAGTCGGGACGAAGTAGAGATCCGTCAGGACATCCGCGAGTCGTCGGAACACTTCTTCCGGATAGGGAGCCCACCGATTGCCAGACCGCAGCCCGGCCTCCACGTGCCCGACCACGGACCGTGCAAAGAATGCCGCCAGCGCACCGAAGAAGGCCGTCGCAGTGTCGCCCTGGACGAGCACGATGTCAGGCCGGTAATCGAGCACCTGCGAGCGGAGCATCCGCAGCGTGGCGCTGCCGAGGTGAAACAGGTCCTGGTCCGGCTGCATGATCGCAAGGTCGACGTCTACCTGGACGCCGAGCGCGGCGGCAGCCGTGTCGAATAGCTCGTCATGTTGCCCGGTATTGATGACCCGAGCCTCAAACTCCGTCGCGCGATCCTGTAGTGCGCGCAGCACCGGAGCCAGCTTGATGACCTCGGGCCGCGTACCGAGAACGACCATGGTGCGTGTGCGAGCAGGCAGCACTCCCATCAATCCCTCGGAGTCAGTGAAGAATAGCCGCGCGTCCTTACGCGGGGATGGCGGGCTTCGCGTCTCCGAACACTCGAGTCCAGCGAAGCCGCCAGCGGCTGAGGTCACATCCGTGGGTCGCCGCCTTCCACCCCAGTTCGGCGTGATCGCCTCCCACGTCGATCCGTCGCAAGTCCATGACGTCCGCTGGCGGTCGATTCTCGCCCCCGAAGTCCGACAGGCAAGCCGAGTATCCAGCTTCCCGCACCAGCGACCTTCCCTCGTCGGAGATATCGTCCCGACCGCCGTAGGGGTACGCCATCGTCACGACGCCACGTCCGAGTTTGCTCAGTATCGCGGCGCGGGGCTCGACGATTTCTCGCCGCAGCGTCTCGCCGGTACACGTGGCCAGCCGTGCGTGACTGACGGTGTGCGCCCCAACCGTCCAACCCTCATCGCAGAGTACCTGCAGCTCGTCCCACCCCATGAGCTCAAGATGCGCGCGTACTGGGCTCGCGTCGTCGTGCGGCAGCCGCTGGCTGGTACCAACTAGGCCAGTGCAAACGAAGCAGCACGCCGGCACACCGTCCCGAGCGAGGATCGGCCGCGCGAACTGCCACACGCTGCGATAGCCGTCATCGAATGCCAGCACCGCGAGCGGGCGGCTGAGCCGGGCGCCCTCTCGCAAGGCGTCGAGCGCGCGCTCAAGACTCACCACCGTGTGATGCCTTCGGATGTACGCCACCTGCCGGTGGAACACCGCCGGCGCCACCGTCAGGCCGTCACGACAAAGATCAGTCACCCGATGAAACGTGAACACCCGGACTGGATGCCGGCGGCGGAGTGTTCTGAGGAAGTCGCGGGCTGGACGATACACCCCCATCCAGACGAGCACTGCGGCCGCTTTGACGATCCCCCGTACATCCCGGATCCGCCGGCCCCACCGCCGCAGCGTGAGCCGACCGACCAGCACGGCCCGCTGCTTTACCGTCGGAAGGCGAAAGGTACGTCCCCCTGGTCGTTGGGGCGTGGCGACGTGACCGCCGCCGGCGACCTGCCGCAGCGACGCGGCCAGCATGAGGTGGCCGAGCTCCTGAGCTCGTGCTTCCACGCGCCGTAGTGTGTCGGTGTCATAGATGGGCGCCTGGGCCGCAGCGACCACGTCACCCGTATCGAGCCCCTCATCCACCCAGTGCACCGTCGCCCCGATGCGGCGAGCGCCCGTGTACAGTTCCCAGAAACCCGGCGGCGCCCCGCGATACTCCGGGACCTGACCCAGGTGCAGGTTCAGGGTGCCGAGCTTCGGGATCCGGAACAGTGCTGGCCGCAGAATGGGCGCTCCGATCGACAGACCAAGATCGGGCTGCCACCGCCGGATCCGCTCGAGCACGGGCGTAGAGTGCAGGTCGAGCGACTCAACCATCTCCGTCGTGATCGATGGGCCGGTGTTCGGTTCGGCGGGTGCACGCGACAGAAGCCGTCGTGCGATCGACGCAGCGAGCAGGACCGCCCGATAGGGGATGAAAATCAGTCCGTGCTTGGCGATGTTCCGCCGGAGGCGCCTCAGGACCTCACGCGGACGGCGCGACACGAGCTGACGGCACACGACCACGGCGCTCAGCCCGGGCGTTTCCATGACCGTTTGCCACCACGCCGTCCGCTCAAGGTTCGGATCGGCGGTGAACACTACGATACGCAGGATCGCGACTCCCGGAGGGTCGCCCAGCGTACCGCAGGAGCTGTGCCCAAGCGGCTCAGGCCGTGGCGAAACGCACGCGTCGATAAGCGCGCGGCTCATATGAACGTGCCGGGCGGCCGTCCTCCGTAAGCCGCCCTGACTGCCCGACGTGGCACGTGGCCGCGCACGCGTGAGGCGTATCTCGCCGGCCGACTACAGCTGTTGCGCGGCCGCCACGCACGGGCCGTCCCGTGTGTCGGTGGGTCTCTCGGCAGGCGGATGCCCGCTCCACACCTCGCTTGGCTCGACGGAGCGGGGCACAACCGTGGCACTACTTATGCGCGGCGAGATTGCTCGTGCGGTCATCGCAACGACTACCCAACCTCGCAGGGGGCTACGCGCCGGGACCAGCCTCAGGGGCAGCGCGCGCAGGCGCGGCACGGGCGGAGAAGACGCGAGAGATGATGTGCCGGGATGGGCGGAGATGAGCGTGACAACGGTGGGCCCGATTCGGGCAGTGCTGGCGACGGACGACCACGCTGCGGCCATCGCCGCGTTCTACCGGGAGGTGTGGAATCCGAACGCGACCGCCGAGTTGTTCGTAGCGAGCCGACGGCAGGCCGCGGCGGATAACGTAGCGGCGCCAGGCGAGCCTCCGCCTATCGCGATTGTGCTGGAAGGGGATCGGGTGATCGGCTACTGCGGCTCCGTCCCGCAGCGACTATGGGACGGCGTCGCCGAGCACCCGGCCTATTGGGTGAAAGGCCTGATGGTGCTGCCCGAGTACCGCCGGGGGCCGATCGGCTATCTCGTATGGCAACAGATGGCCGCGCAGTTGACCCGGGCCACGATGACGATTGTGACGCCCGCGGCGCAGCGACTCTTCAGTGCCTCTGGGTACAGCGATCTTGGCGCGATGACGAACTTCGTGCGCCTCCTGCGACCGGGGCGCCTCGCGCAGCGGCTGGATGTCGCGGGCCTCGGATTGGGCCTGCCCCGGTGGATCGCGGTCGGCGCCCGGCTGGCGCAGCGCACGGGACTCGCCGGCGTCGCCGGAGCCGGTGTGGGCGTGGTCGCCGACCTTGCGGCGAGGGCGACACGCCGTGCCAGCGCCCGGTTCAACACGGACTGCACCATCGAGCCGCCGAGCAGAGACGAGCTGGACGAGCTGTGGCGCGAGGCCCGGGGCTCGATTGCCGCGAGCCCGGTGCGGGATGGCCTGTATCTTCGGTGGCGCTTCGGCGCCGACGGCACGGCGCCCGGGTTGGGGCCGGAGGGGGACGAGAGCCGGTACCTCTTCATCACGGCCCGCGAGGACACGAGGCTCGCCGGCATCGCCGTGCTGCTCCAGCCGCGGGAGCACAGCGATCCGCGTCTCCGGGGAGCGCGCGTGGCCACGATCTCCGATATCGTGTTTCCCGCGAACCGCGACGCCGTGGGCCTCGCGCTGCTCGCCGGTGCGGAGCGTGCGGCCCGGGCGCGTGACGCCGACGCGATCCTGTGTAGCGCGACCCATCGCGCGCTCGCGCGCCTGCTGCGGCGGCAAAGCTATCTTCCGCTGCCCGGCAATGTGCACTTCTATCACCGCGACGCCACCGGCGTTACGCGCTGGCCGCTCGATCTAGGATCTTGGTGGCTGACGCGCGGCGACGGCGGCGCCGACGAAGTTTTTTGAGCGGCAGAGCGTGCTCGTGGAAGCAAAGATGACCGATCAAGCCGAGACCAAGCTGCAGGAGATCGTCCGGGCCGCGCTCGACCTTCCGCGGGACGCCGACGTCACGACCGCTCAGCAGGCCGGGCTGGAGGCGTGGGATTCCTTGGCGCACGTGTCGCTCATGCTGGCGATCGAAAATGAATTCGCCGTCTCGATCGACATCGCGGATCAGATCCACCTGACATCGTACCCGGCGATCCGTCACTATCTCGAGGAGCAGGGCGCGTGACCGCATGCCGTGTGCCCGGCGGAGCGGCTTCGTGAATTTCCTCGAGGCCCGGCGCCTAGTGAGCGGCTTCCACGTCGGGGAGCCCCTGCCCTTCCTGTTTGCCCTGTCGGGAACCGCCGAGCCGTTCGTGCTGTACTTGCGCGCGGCGGCGGCGAAACGCGGCCGCGCCGCCGACGTGCGTCTCCTCCCGTTCAACACTCTCGCCCAAACGGTCCGGCGGGACGCCGATCCCACGGCCATCGAGGTGTTCCTCCTCATGCCTTGGGACTTCGTCCCCGAGGCCGACTGGCGTTCGGGTGTGCCGGAGGCGGTCGACGAGGAGCAGGTGCGGTCCGAGGCCAGCGAGATGGCACGGCTGCTGGCCCGCCGCTCGAGAGCGCACATGTTGTACCTGCCCGCTCCGCTTCCTCCACTCTTTCCCGACCCGGCCCGTGGTGCCGCGCTCGCGCGCTCCCTTGAGAGCCTCGCCCTCGGGCTCGGCGCCCACCTCTTGCCGGCCGAGGCGTTCGCGCTCCCGGGGTATCTCACCAGCGGCTGCCCGGTCGGGGGCCACGCGATCGGGCTGGTAGCCGAAGCCGTGGTGGAGGCGGCCACGGCAGCGTGTGCAGAGCCGAAGAAGGTCTTGGTTACGGACCTGGACAATGTGCTCTGGAGGGGGCTCATCGCCGAAGAGGGCGTCGAGGGCATCGCCTTCGAGCCCGTGGGTGCCGGGTACGTGCACTTCGTATACCAGAGTCTGTTGCGCCGGTTGCGGCGCGAGGGCACGCTCCTCGCTGCCGTGAGCCGGAATGACCCGGATGTCACCCGCACGCCGTTTCAGACCGGACGCATGTTGCTGCGCGAGTCGGACTTCGTCGCCATCATCGCCGGCTACCACCCAAAGTCGGCGCAGATTCGCGAGCTGGCTCGGCGACTCAACCTCGGCCTCGACTCGTTCGTCTTCGTCGACGACAACCCCGTGGAGGTGGCGGAGGTCTCGCTGGCGCTCCCGGACGTACGCTGCGTGACGTTTCCGCACCACGACGGCGCGTTCGCCGCGTTCGTGAGCGACCTCGCGAGCCTGTTCCCGCATCGCGTGATCACCGCCGAAGACCGCGAGCGGACGGACCTGTACCGGCGTCGCCTCCAGGGGATCGCATCGACCGACCTCGAGGGCGCCGACCTGACTCGATTTCTCCAGGATCTGAAAATGACGCTCACCATCCACGACCAGGGCCGAGGAGATCGCACCCGGGCGGTGCAACTCATCAACAAGACGAACCAGTTTAACCTCAACGGGCACCGCATGACCGACGAGCAGGTCGGTGCGATGCTCGAGGCCGGCGGTCGGCTGTTCGGCGCCACGCTCGCCGACCGCACCGGAAATCACGGCGAGGTCCTCACCTGCCTGGTGGCGCCGGACGGCACGATCGCTTCGTTCGTGATGTCATGCCGCGTCCTGCAGCGTCGTGTCGAGTACGCGTTTTTCGCCTGGCTCGCGGCGCAACCTACTCCCCCCGTCGCGTTGCAGTGGGAGAGCACCGCACGCAATGAGCCGTTCCGGCAGTTCTTGAGCGACGTCGCGGGTCCGCTGAACGGCGCTGGCCTGGTTCGGCTCGATCCTGCAACGGTCACGAAACGCTATGCCCAGGACCTCGCGCTGTTCACGGTATGTCAGACCTGACGGGACCGGCGCCCAGCCCGCGCCTGCCGTTCCCGGGAGGCGCCCGATTCGCATTCACCGTGATGGACGACACCGACGTCGCCACCGTGGAGAACGTCCGGCCGATCTATCAGTTGCTGGAATCCCTCGGCATGCGGACCACCAAGACGGTGTGGCCGGTCCGTTGCGAGGAAGGGTACGGAGACTTCTGGCTTTCCGAGACGCTGGACGATCCGCACTACCGCGACTTCGTGATCGATCTCCAGGCTCGTGGCTTCGAGATCGCTTTCCACGGTGCGACGATGCAGAGCAGCACTCGCGAACGGACGGCGCGCGCCCTGGAGCGCTTCCGGTGCACGTTCGGCGCGCCGCCGCGGGTGCACGCGAACCACTCCTACAATCGCGACAACCTGTATTGGGGCGCCGAACGGTTCGACGATCCGGTGCTGCGGCTGCTCTACGGCAAGCTGTTCGGACAGGCGCCGGACTTATACCAGGGCCACCGCCCGGGCTCGCCCTTCTGGTGGGGCGATCTCTGCGTCGAGCAGATCGAATACGTGCGCAACTTGACGTTCTCGGAAGTCAACCTGCTCCGCGTCAATCCCTCCTTACCCTACCGGGACCCGAATCGACCCTACGTGCGCTGGTGGTTCTCGGCCTCCGAAGCGGGAGACGTGCACGAGTTCAATCGCCTGCTGCGGCTGGAAAACCAGGACCGGCTCGAACGTGAGGACGGCGTCTGCATCGTGGCGACACACTTCGGGAAGGGGTTTTGCCGCGACGGCCACCCGCACCCGGAGACCGAGCGGCTCCTGCGATCACTCGCCGCGCGCCACGGCTGGTTCGCCCCCGTCGGGGACCTGCTCGACTGGCTGCGGGCGCGACGCGCGAGCGATGGGCTTCCGGCGGACGAATGGCGTCGCATGCAGTGGCGGTGGGCACGGGACACCGCGGCGCGCCACCTCACGGCGCGGCCCCGGACGCACATGCGCCATGCCGGGATCCGCTGAACGAGTCGCACCGCGGCTCACGTGTCGGACCGGAGCCTCCGCGAACACCCGGGCTTGCTCCGAATCGACGCGCACGGCCTTACGCTCCGCCCGAACGAAGCGCCAACACCGTGGCGAGCTGCTTCACGCAGCGCTCGATCCGCGCGTAGACCCGCTCACACACCTCGGCGTCCTGCTCGACGGGATCCTCGATCGCGCGTGACGTGTCGGGCAGAGGATCCAGGTCACCCAGCAGCAGTACATCCCGCGGCGAGCGCCCGAACCGCTCGCAGATGCCGCGGGCCTGCAGTTCCTCCATTACGACGATGAGATCCGCGGCACGCGCCAGAGCGGCGACGACGAGCTGGGAGCTGTGCCCGGCGAGATCGATCCCGTGACGCGCGGCGGCGGCGATGGCGTGGGGCGGTGACGCGCGGCCCGGCGCCGTGAAGCCCGCCGACTCCACGTGCACGGCCCCGGCGCCGCGGCGCTCGAGCTCCCGCTGCAACACGGCCGCGGCGAAGGGGCTGCGGAAGATGTTGCCGCTGCACAGCACGAGCACATACGCGGGCGGCCGCCGTGACCCCAGCGCTGCGAGCGCCGCTCGGGGGCGAGCGCGGTGCCGGAGCCGGTCCCCCATGCGCCGCAGCCGTCGGAGAAGCTCCGCGACCCAATGTCCTCGTGTCGCGACGCCACCGGTGCCCGTTGCAGACGACCCGATGGCGCCACGGCGGGGCTGCACATGAGTCGAGAGGTCGGGCGCAGCGAGCCGGTTGCGCAAGGGGCTCACGCGGCTCGGACTCCGCCGCCATTGCACTTGGCATGCAGGAAGCAGGCGATCGCGGCGATCGAACCCAAGTTCCGTTCCGTGATCTCGTCCTCTTCCAGCGTGCAGCCGAACGCTCGCTGCAGGAAGCCGACCAGCTCGATCACACCGATCGAATCGATCACGCCGCCCCCGAACAGCGGATCGTCGTCCTTTAGCGGCCAGTCGGGACGCATGTAGAGGAAGTTTTCACGGACGTAGGCTCGCGTGCGTTCTGCGATCACCGCCGGCGTCAACTCTCGCGTTTCGTCGTGCATCGTCCTCACCTCAAGGTCGCACGTCAGGCCGCAGCCGGGGTTTCCACGGGCGCCGGCTCCACGCGGGCAGTCCCGGCCGCGCGGGCCCGGATGGGGGCGGGGGCGGGGGCGCCCAGAAACTCCCGGTGCCACAACTCGGTCGACAGAATCGCGACGAGCGCCTGATTCTCACGAAATCCCTCCGCGCGCCCGGCCCGGCAACGCCGAACCAATCCAGCGACGGCCTCCGGATTGAAGATTCCCGTGCGCCGCAGGCTCGCGGGATCGAGCAGCGCCTCGACGTACTCCGGCGGCCGCCCGTCGAAGAACGCAGGCACGTCCGGCGCCCGATATGGCTGTTTGCGCCTGTGGGCCACGGCCGCCGGCAAGAGGCCGGTGACCTCCCCCCAGCGACGCAGGATGTTCTTCTCCCGCAGGCCCCGCAGCTTGGTGCGCGCCGGAAGCGCAGCCGCGAATTCGACGAGCCGGTGGTCGAGGTAGGGTACGCGGGCTTCGACCCCGTGCGCCATCGCCATGCGATCGCCCTGCGAGCTGAGCAGATAAGACGAGAGCAGCGTCGTGATCTCGAGATACGCGGCCCGCGCCAGGGGCGACCAGGCCCCGAACCCGGCCGGGAGGCGGGCGCGCAGCTCGGCCAGCGGGTCGAACGGCCCGAGTCCCGCACGGAATTCGGCCGCGTAGAAGTCCTTGATGCGGGCCGTGAGCTGGAACCGCGGCAGATGCGAAAACAGCGGATCATCGGGTGAGCCCGCGGTCATGAAATAGCCGCGCCAGAAGTCGCCTTTCCCCGACGCGGGGGCGATTCCGGGATATAGCCCGTCGAGCAGGCGCGGGGGCAAGCGCGATGCCGGCCGACGCCAACACAGCAGCCGGATGATCGCCTCCTTGAACAGGTCGTAGCCGAAGAAGACCTCGTCGGACCCCTCCCCCGTGAGCACCACCTTGATGCCGTGCTCCCGGACGATCCGGGACAGCAGGTACAGCGGGGCCGGCGCCGTCCGCACAAGCGGTGTCTCGGTGTGCCGGATGACGTCCGGGAACACGCGGGCGATATCGCCGCGCCCGATGCGCTGCACCGCGTGACGGCTCCGCACATCCGCCGCGACCGCCTGTTGATACGCACTCTCGTCCAGCGTCGGGTCCTCGAAGGTCACCGAGAAGGTCCGCAGGGCGAGCGGCGAGCCCGCCGCCGCGAGCGCGCACACGATGCTCGAATCGATGCCGCCGCTCAGGTACCCGCCGACCGGTACGTCGGCCTGGAGGCGCAGCCGCACCGTCGAGCGCAACAGCTCGTCCAGGGCCTCGAGCGCGTCCGCCGGCTCGGTGGCGGCCTCGGCGTAGTCGAGCGCGTAGTAGCGCCGTACCGCGAGCCGCCCGTCCTGCCACCGCGCGCAGCAGCCGGGCTCGAGCGCGCGGATCCCCCGAAACGGCGTGCGGGGAGGGCGCGCCGCCCAGAACGTGAAGATCTCGTCCAAGCCTTCGGGATCGAGCGCGCGCTCGACCTCGCCCGTGATCAGCAGCGCTTTCACCTCGGACGCGAAATAGAGATCGCCGTCCCGCTCCGCGTAATACAGTGGCAGGATGCCGAATCGGTCGCGCGCGAGAAACACGGACCCGGCGCGCCGGTCGTAGATCGCGAACGCGAACTGGCCGTTCAGGCGCTCCAGCATCCGCTCGCCCCATTGCTCGTAGGCGTGCACCAGCACCTCGGTGTCGCTGCGGGTGCGGAACAGGTGCCCGCGGGCCTCCAGCTCGCCGCGCAGTGCGAGGTGGTTGAAGATCTCGCCGTTGTAGACGATGAAGATGCTGCCGTCTTCGTTCGTCATGGGTTGCACGCCGCGCGCCAGATCGATCACGCTCAACCGGGCGTTGGTGAGGCCCACCCGGTCGTCGGCGTGCAGCCCGAACCCGTCCGGCCCGCGGTGCCGGATGGCGGACGCCATCCGCTCCAGCAGCTCCGCAACGCCCCCCCCCACTGGGCGCCGGCGCGCGATACCGGCCACACCACACATCAGGAGCCCCCTCCCCCTCCCCCGCCCCCGTCCCGGACCGCGACGCCGACGTCCGGCACCGGTGCCACCAGCAACGAGGTGAGATGGAGCGGACGGGTGACGGCGCGCTTATGCTCGATCTCGTGATAGGCGCGCTCGATTTGCTCGACCCGATACCCCAGATCGGCGGCCACGGCGGCTGCGCTGCGCCCTTCGTTCCGGGCCTGCAGCACCACGTCCAGCATGCCCAGCGGCAGCGAGAAGAAGAACTCCTCCTGCGTCTGCGGCAGCGAATAGGTGTCGGTGGTGGGCGTGCGCGCCCGGATGGTCACGGGCACCCCCAGCGACTCGGCCAGCTGGTAGACCTGGCTCTTGTACAGGTGCGCAATTGGCTTCACGTCAGCGAGCCCGTCCCCGCCCTTCACGAAGAACCCCTGGTCGTATTCTAGGCGGTTGGGCGTCCCCAGCACTGCATAGTTTAGCCGGTCGGCGTGGTGGTAGGCCAGCATCGTCCGGATGCGTTGTTTGAAGTTCGTGGCGGCCACGATGTCGCGCAGCTCGCGCGCGGGCAGGCGTACCTTGCGCAGGTTCTGCCCCGGTGGCTGCACCGCAATGGAACACACGTTGAGCCGGTCGGAATCGAGGCCGCCCCCGTCGAGCACCAGCTTGGAGCGCCATCCCGGACCATAGTCGGGGACGAGACGGCGAACGGCGGCGTCGCGCCGTTCGTAGCATCCGCAGGCCTCGAGCGTCGCGGTGATGTCTTCGACCAGGAACTCGATCGCGAGTCGTGCGGCCCAGTCACGGGCCAGCGCAAGGCTCTGGGGATCCGACTCCCGCTCGGGCAAGCCCAGCCCCAGGACATGCCCGGGGCCCACGGCCTCCACGGCGAGCGCCGCGCACACCGAACTGTCCACCCCGCCACTCATGGCGACGACGATCCCGCCACGTCGCAGCGTCTCGCCGACCTGGACGCGGAGGGTCTGCGCGATCCGTCGCGTCTCCGCCGCCGCGTCGAGCTCCAGCCGGTCTACAATCGTGGTGGACACAGCACCTCGCCTGCACAGGGAAAGCTCCGCCTTGCTGGCCTCTCCAACCGCAAAGTTCGAGCCTTGGCGGTATCGGACAATGCGTCAACGGGTTCCACGGGCCGACACCCTTTCATCGCGAGCACGCGTGTCGCACCCGCGCCACACGCGCCTGGCCGCGGTGGTGTGGACGAGCCGAGACGTAGGTGAACTGTCTGCCTCTGGTACGCTCGTTGCAACTACTGCGACCGCGCCATACACGGAGGACTGCGCGTTGTCGATCGATGCCGCAGCACCTGACGCGTTGCCCCCTACTCTGAACGCCGCGCTCCTGCTGTGGGGTAGCGCCGCGCACCGCGGCGAGCGCCCCGCCGTCGTGGAACGAGGCAGCACCGCCAGCTATACCGTCCTCCGGGAGCGGGCGGCGGCGATCGGCGCCGCGCTCCGCGCCGCGCGAATCGAGCCCGACGACCGCGTCGCGATCCTGCTCGAGCGAGGTCAGGACGCGGCCGCGGCGTTCTTCGGCACGCTCGCCGCGGGCGCGATCGCCGTCGTCGTAAACGAGACGCTGCGCCCCCGCCAGATCGAGCACATGCTCGCCCACTCGGGCACCCGTTGTCTGATCACGACGGGAGACCTGCTCGCGCGGCAACCTCGCCGCCTCGCGGCCGACGGCGTCGTCCTCGACGCGAGCGCCATCCGCGAAAGCGGCGAGCCCTTCGCGCCAGCCCACCGGCTGGGCGACGACGTCGCCCAGATCGTGTACACGTCCGGGTCCACCGGCCTCCCGAAAGGGGTGGCGGTGAGTCACGCCAACCTGTGGGCCGTGACCAGTGCCGTCGTCTCCTATCTCGGCTTGACCGAAGGGGACCGAATCGCGAGCCTCCTGCCGTTCAGTTTCGTGTACGGCGTGGGGCAGCTGTTGTGTGCCGTCGGTGCCGGGGCAGCGCTCGTCGTCGAGCGGTCGCCCCTCCCGCAGCAAATGATCGAGACGATCCACACTGAGGGCGTCACGGTGCTCGCGGCCGTGCCGCCGCTCTGGACCAGGCTGCTGCGGGTGCCGGCGTTCGTCGAGACGCCGCTCCCCCGGCTGCGGGTGATGACGAACGCCGGTGGGCACCTCCCGGCCGAACGGGTGCGAGCGCTGCGGCAGGCGCAGCCGGGGGCGCAGCTGTACCTGATGTACGGCCTGACCGAAGCGCTGCGCTGCACCTATCTCCCGCCCGAAGAGCTCGAGCGGCGGCCCGACTCGATGGGCCGCGCCATTCCCGGCGGCGAGGTCTACGTGCTGCTGGACGACGGGACGCCGGCGCCGCCCGGGGCGATCGGCGAGCTGGTGTACCGCGGTCCGACGGTCACGCTGGGCTACTGGAACGATCCGGAGCTCACCGCTCGGGTGTTCCGCCCCAATCCTCTGCGACCGCCAGGCGCCCCCGACGCCGAGCGCGTGGTCTTCTCCGGAGACCTGGTACGCCGGGACGACGACGGGTTCCTCTATTTCGTTGGGCGGCGGGATCGGATCATCAAGACCATGGGATACCGGGTCGGCCCCGACGAGATTCTGAGCGTGTTGCACGCGTCGGGCGAGGTCGTAGACGCCGTGGTGATGGGAGAACCGGACGAGACGCGCGGCGAGCGTATCGTCGCCTACGTCGTGCTCGGCGAGCAGGGATCACTCGAACGGCTGCAGACCTATTGCGGCCGCGAGCTTCCCCGTTACCTGCAGCCGGCGCGCATCGAGGTGCGCGATGCCCTGCCGCTCCTGGCCAGCGGCAAGCACGACGTTGAGGCGATGCGCGCGGCTAGCGGTCGCAGTCCAGACTGGTGATCTCCCACAGGTGCACCGACCGCAGCACGGCCTCCCCGGTCGCCGTCAGGGCGGTCGCGACGATCGACGCGGCGCCCTCCCGCGGAACAAACCCGGCGCGGCGCAGCTCCGCTGCGAACTGCGATTCCGCCACCGTCCACACCTGCAGCCGGGTGCACCCCTTCGCGCGTAGCCACGCGATGAGACCGCGATTCAGCCCGACGAGCGGCAGACCGGGGTCTCTGTGAACGGCCAGCAGGTTCGCCACGCCGGCGGGGTTGGGCCCCCGCACTAGCAACCCGGCGGCAGGCGCACCCGCGTCGCCATTTCGCGGGAGTGTGAGCCACCAGTCCGACGCGGCAGGATAGCCCTCCATGCGCATCGCATACCGGGCGCTGCCGTGATATGGTCTGAGCCGTGGCGAGTCGCCCCAGGGGGCCTCAAACCGGGCCGTCTCGAATTCCGCAGCCGGATGCCCCACGAGCGCAGCCTCTCCCTGGCTCCAGGTGACGGCCCGCACGCCGGCGTGGAACAGGCGGATCGCGCCGTCCAGCAGCCGCCGCCGGTCGCCCACGGGCAGCACGTACCGTGTGAGCGTGCCGACCCGCGCGAACCCGCACATGTCCATCACCGCCTTGGCCTGCTCATTGGGATCGGTGTAGATGAAGTCGATGTCCCCGCGCGCCTTGGTGTCTCGCTTGGCGCGCCGGATCATCGCGTGCGCGGGGAAAAAGCTCCGATAAGGCCGCGCGACGAGGGCGTTGATCATGAGGCCGCCGACGACCTCTCGCTCGCCGAACCGGAACCGCTGCGGGAAGCAGGCGACGTGCATCACGACCTGCCCGGCGCGATTGCGCCCGACCCAGCTGACACCACCGGCCCGGACGCCGGCCGGATACGCCCGGTCAAAGAAACCCGGGAATTCGGGCCGCTCGTTGGTCACGAACAGCTGCTTGATGGCCGTTTCGTGATCGAGCGGATTGACCGCCGCAATCGTGAACTCCAAAGCGCCCTCCCCGACCATTCCCCGACCCTGCCCCTCACGTCAAAGCGAAACACGTGTTGCTCGTACGCCACAATCCCCGGGGTCGCTCCACGCCTCCGGGAGCGCTGGCCGAATTCCTGCAACGCGCAAAACTCGGGCCGAACGAAACGGAGTGGATGCGATTCCTGGTTACGGGCGGAGCCGGCTTCATCGGCTCGCACCTGGTGGAGCACCTTGTCGCCGCCGGGCACGAGGTGGTGGTCCTGGACGACTTGTCCACGGGGCGGCGGGAGAATCTCGCCGGGGTCGCCGACCGGGTCCATCTCATCGAGGGCAGCATCACGGATGCCGAGGTCTGCCGCGGTGCGATGGAGGACGTGGACTGCGTGCTGCACCAAGCCGCGGCCACGTCGGTCCAGGACTCGGTGGGCGAGACCCTGGCCACACATCGCGTGAACGCGACCGGAACGCTCACCGTCCTGGTGGCAGCGCGCGACGCGCGAGTGCGGCGGGTGATCTACGCCGGGTCCACATCGGCCTATGGCAATCCCGCGACGCTCCCCAACTCCGAGGATCACGTCACGCGCCCGTTGTCGCCCTATGCCGCGTCCAAGCTCGCGGGCGAGGCGTATTGCTCGGCGTTCTGTGCGAGCTACGGGCTGGAAACCGTCGTGCTCCGGTACTTCAATGTCTTCGGGCCACGCCAGGATGCGAGCTCGCAGTACGCGGCCGTCGTGCCGCGGTTCATTGCCGCAGCCCTGCAGGCTGAGCCGCCGACGATCTACGGTGACGGCAACCAGACCCGCGATTTCGTGTACGTTGCGAACGTGGTGCACGCCACGGTGCTCGCCGCGCGCGCGCCTGCCGCGCGGGTCGCCGGCCAGGTGTTCAACGTGGGGTGCGCGCAGAGCGTGAGCATCAACGACCTGTGGGACCGGATCCAAACGCTCACCGGCGCCCCGGTACTGCCGAAGCGCGTGGAGGGGCGGCCCGGTGAAATCACGAACTCGCTCGCGTCGATCGACAAGGCGCGCGAGCTCGTGGGCTACGAACCGAGGGTGGATTTCGACGAGGGGCTGCGGCAGACCGTCGCGTACTACCGCGCCCGCCGCCGGGAACGGCGGCGCGTGCGGGCAGCCTGAGAGTCCTCTATCGGGTCAGCCTGCCGCCACGCGCTCCAGCATTTCGCGCAACTCGTCCAAGCTGAAGGGCTTCCGCAGCACCGGCCGGTCGGCGCGCTCCAGCGCGTCCCGGGTCTGGATCGAGATGGAATCACCCGTCGTGAACACGATGCGCCGCTCGCGTCCCCGTCCTTCGGTCCGCAGGTGCTCGAACAATTCGAACCCGGTGTGCGCTTCGTCCAGATGCACGTCCACCAGTAGCGCATCGTAGCGCGCGTCCCCCTGGGCGAGCCGCTCGGTCGCCTCGCTGAACCTGCCCGCGGCCGTCACGTCGTGGCCGAGCCGCCTCGTCAGGAGCGCCATGGCGCGGCGCACCGCTTCCTCGTCTTCGACCACCAGAACCGACAGCCGTTGCCCCCCTTTTCCGACGGCGCCCTGCGCCGCCGCGTCGGCGCTGCCGGCATCCACCGGGAGCTCGAACGAAAGCCGCGCTCCCCCCTCGCCGCCTTCGAGATTCTGCATCCACATCCGCCCGCCCATCCCCCGGACCAGGCCGAAGGAGATCGCGAGGCCGAGGCCGGTGCCGTGCTCCGCCTTGGTCGAGAAGAACGGCTCGAACACGCGGTCGAGGATCTCGGGCGGCACGCCGGGACCCGTGTCGTCGACCGTCACCAGCACGTGGTGATCAGTCGACCGAGCGGCGATGGCGATCTGGCCGGGGCGACCCGTGCCTTCGATCGCCTGTCGGGCGTTGACGACGGCGTTGAGCATGACCTGCTGGAGCTCCTGTGGGTCCCCGGCGACGGCGGGGACGTCGTTCGCGACGGAGACGGTCGTGCGGATGCGCGCCTTCTTGAGTGCGCTGCGCTGCAGCGCGAGCACCCGCTCGGCGATCTCGCCGAGATCGACGGCGGTCTGCGTCCGCGGCCGTTGGCGGGCGAAGTCGAGCAGCGTTTGGACGATCCGACCGGCCCGCATCGCCTCGCTCCGGATCACCTCGGCGCTTTCCTCCAGATCGGCCTGATGAGGGTCCAGCGCGAGCGCTTCCCCGAAGGCCGCGATCGCGGCCAGGGGATTGTTCAACTCGTGCGCCACACCCGACACCAGGGCCCCGAGCTGCGACAACCGGTCGGCCTGGAGCAGCCGCTGCTGCAACAGCATCTCGCGCGACACGTCCAGCGCCAGGAAGAGGAGCTTGGGCGACGCGCGCACCGGATCGACGTTCACGACGACGGCGCGCACTTCCCGCGCCGGCTCGCCGGCGAATTCGAAGGCGAGCGCCACGTCCTGCCGTCGCGTGACGGCGTGGCGCAGCGCCGCGGCGAGGGCGCCCTGCTGCGGTGAGGGGGCCCACTCCGACAGGATGCGGCCGCGCAGCGCCGCCGCGTCCGCCCCACCCAGGAGCTTCGCGCCCTCGGGGTTCGCATCGAGGATCTGACCGTCCCGCGTGAGCACCAAGGCGGGCGTGGGCAGGGAGCTGAACAGTTGCAGATAGAGCCGGCGCTCCGCCTCGAGCGCGCTCAAGAGCTGCGCTGCGCGAGACTCGGGCGCGAGCTCTTCGTGCACCGGCCGGAAGGCCAACGTGAGATGATCGTTCGGCCCGCGCGTCACTCGGGTCTCCAGCACCGTCCCCGGCACCTCAGGCGCGCCGGCGGGGGCCAGGAAGGTGCGGGGCTTGCCGTCGGCCAAGACCTCTCCGAACACTCGTTCGAGTTCGGTCCCTTTCGCCGCCGGGAAGGCGATCCAGATGCTCTGTCCGAGTGCCCGGTTCGCCGGGAGCGCGGTCATCCGACTGGCCCCCGCCGACCATTCGGCGATTCTCCAGTCGGGGCCGATCGCCGCCACGCCGACGTCGAGACTGTCCAGGAGATCTTTCGCTTCCATGGATATGCTCCCACGACACACAGCGCCCCGTTGGCCTGATCGCGGGCGCAACGGGGCCGGGTGAGTTCCCACGCAACGATTGTCGTCGCTCCTACCAGGGTGTGTGTCCCCCCGTTCCCCTGTCAAGCGGCGTGGGGTGATGCGACGACGCAACACCTGCTGCAAGGGGTGGACCACCAGCCGCCGTTGGCGGGTTCCGTCACGACGGCTTGGTGCGGTCGAGCTGAGGCTGCACGTACTTGGTGTAGCAGTCGGGACAGATGCCGTGGCTCAGCAGCTGCTCGAAGTGCTCCTCGATGTATTTCTCGAGCGGCTCCCACTCCTCCTTGTCGTTTCGAATCCGCTTACAGTACGAGCAGATGGGAAGCAAAACCTCGAGCTGCTCGATCTCCTTACGCAGGCCGAGGATGCGCTCCGCCACCTTGAGCCGGGCACGCAGCTCGTCGGGATCCACGGGCTTGGCGATGAAGTCGTCCGCCCCAGCCTCCATGCCCGCCAAGTACTGCTGCTTGCCGCCGCGCGAGGTGACAAGGATGAAATAGACGTACGGCTCGCGGGTGCGGGCGCGGATGCGGCGGCACAGCTCCGGGCCGTCCATCTCGGGCATGTACCAGTCCGAGATCACGATCGGAACACGTGCCAGCTGAAGCAGCTCCCACGCCTGGCGTCCGTCGGGCGCGGTCCGAGCATCGTAGCCGGCCGCCTTGGCGAGCGCGCCGAGCTGAGCGCTCGACACCGGGTCGTCGTCCACGACCATCACGGAGATCAGGTTAGCCATCCTTGCCGCCTTTCGTCGCCGTCCGAAGATAGTCGAGCGCGGCCCGCGCCTCGCCGCGTACGTGCTCAAGTTTGTCACGTGCCCCGGCCAGATCGCCATCCCGCGCCGCGCGCTCCATGTCTTCGAGCAACGCGGCGAGATGGCCCGCGCCGATCGTCCCCGCTGCGGACTTGAAGGCGTGCGCCGCCCGCTCCAGCGGCTCGGCCTCGGTGCCACCGGCCGCGGCCCCGAGCGCCTCCAGCCGCTGCGGCAGGGTGGCCACGAAGGTCTCGAGGATCCCGTCCACCGCCTCGGCCGCGCCCGCTTCCTGCATAGTGCGACGGAAGCCCGCGAGGTCGACCGCAGGTGACGACCTAGCCTCGGTGTCGCCCGGCTGGCCGCCCCGCCCTTCGACGGCCGCGAACAGGTCGTGCGCTTTGAACGGCTTCGCGAGATAGCCACTCATCCCGCGCGCCAGACAGCGCTCGCGCTCCCCGCTCAGCGCATGGGCCGTGAGGGCGATGATCGACAGCGTCCGGCCCTGCGGCAGAGAGCGGATCTGCTCCGTCGCCTCGAACCCGTCCATCTCGGGCATTTGGATGTCCATCAGGACCACGTCATAGCTCTCTCGGGCCACCGCGTCCACCGCCTCGCGGCCGTTGCTCACGACGTCCACGTGGTGCCCGCGCTTCAAGAGCATGGCCGTCGCCACCTGCTGGTTCACCGGGTTGTCCTCCGCCAGCAGGATCCGGAGCGTGTGGCGCGACTCGGCGATGGAGTGCCGGGTGACGAGGTCGGCCGCGCCCGGAGCCGACCCGGTGCCGGCCAGGACCGTTCCCACGGCTTCCACCAGATCCGCCCGCGCGATCGGCTTGGTGAGATACGCCTGGATACCCAGCTGCCGGCACCGCTCGCCGTCGCCGCGCTGCCCCGCCGAGGT
>Ga0137364_10000114_pt1 | contig 25336 bp, 23 predicted proteins | sample SagtaG_10_FD_104798 | JGI IMG/M metagenome (GOLD analysis project Ga0137364, IMG submission 104798) | Vadose zone soil microbial communities from Sagehorn Ranch, Mendocino, California, USA - Sage1_L_20_16 metaG | ecosystem: Environmental > Terrestrial > Soil > Vadose zone | place: USA... | reverse complement strand
CGCGTTGTATTCGGCAAGCGCGAAAGGCGTGGGATCCGACTGCGCTGCCCAGCGTTCAAAGGCACGATGCAAGTACCATGTGCCGGCCTCCAAATTGGTTTTCGGGTCAAAAAGTTGGTCCACTTGGAAACTAGCGATCTTATTTTCACGTGCCCATTCGCTGGCCGCTTTCTCGCTCACTTGCATGAGTCCCCGTTCTCCGTGGCTTCCATGTTTTCTAGGGTCAAAGCGGCTCTCACGCCAAACCACTGCTTTTACAAGCATCGGATCAAGATGGTGTTCGGTGGCAACGGAGAGGATCACGCGATCGTACTGATGAAACCGTGCTGGACTCATCCATTCATAAAACGTGTAAATCGGATCGCCTGATCGGGCAGCGAGATAAGCGAAACCCGCGGCCAGAGCGAGCATTACGCAAAAGAGCAGTTTGAACAGGAATCGTATCACTTTGGCATCAAATCTCGTGCTCCTGCTGTCCCGAGCAATTAAATTAACGCGGTATCGATCATGACAAAACCTGGCTACGTTCGCGTCATCATTGATCGAGCCATTCACCGCGAGCTCGATTATGCCGTTCCCGAAGGGCTGAGGGACCGAGTGGAAGTCGGCTCCCGAGTACGCGTGCCGTTTCGAGATAAATCTGCTCTTGCAACGGTCGTCGCGGTCACAGAACAGAGCGAAGCGAAAGGAATACGGATAATTGAAGCGCTCGTAGGTGAAGCGCCAATCTTGAGCGAACAATTGCTCGAGCTCGCGAGATGGATTGGCGCCTATTATTGCTGCCCGATCGAAACCGTGATGCGCAGCTTGTTGCCGCAAGTGATCCGGCGCGCAGAAGTCGGATGGAAAAAACAATTGTTCGTTCAGCCCGGACGCAAGATTGCCAACGAAGAAATTGAGAAGTTGCGAAAACGCGCGCCACGGCAGGCAGAGCTTCTGGAGGCGATCTCACAGCTGGAAGCTCCGATCCGCGCATCGCAGCTTCTGCGGCAAACCTCTCTCGATAATCAGACGCTTCGTGCGTTGGTGAAACGCGGTCTCGCGGAGTTGCGCGAGGAGGCAGTGGTTCGCGACCCACACGGCGATGAGCAATTCATTGCGACGTCGAATCTCATTCTAAACCAGGAGCAATCGAGTGCGCTAAGCGAGATCACGCAAGCGCTCGACTCGCCTGAAAATGCGCGTCCGATTTTGCTTCACGGTGTAACCGGCTCCGGCAAGACCGAAATTTATCTACAGTCGATCCGTGCTGCGCTTGGTCGCGGAAGCACCGCGATCGTTCTCGTGCCTGAAATCTCGCTCACGCCGCAGACGGTGGAGCGATTCAAAGGCCGCTTCGCCGACATGCAGGACGCGGTCGCGGTGCTGCACAGTCATCTATCGGAAGGCGAACGGCACGATGAATGGTACAAGATTCATTCTGGTCACGCACGCATCGCAATCGGGGCGCGCAGCGCGATCTTCGCGCCGTTGAAAAACCTCGGACTCATTGTTGTCGATGAAGAACACGAGACGACGTACAAACAGGAAGAAGCTCCGCGATATCACGCGCGAGACGTCGCAATCGTTCGCGCCAAGATCGAAAAGTGTGTGGCGGTGCTAGGCAGCGCCACGCCGTCACTGGAGAGTTATCATAACGCCGCAATTGGAAAATATCGGCTGGTTACACTCACTCAGCGGATAGACGAGAAACAGATGCCCCTGATGCGAATCGTTGATCTTCGGCAGGAGAGAAGAAAAGAAAAAGCAGCAGCGATCTTGTCTGAAAAATTGCGAGGCGCGATTGCCGATCGCCTGGAAAAGCGCGAGCAGACCATTTTGTTCCTGAATCGGCGCGGTTTTTCAACATCGCTCCTGTGCAGCAATTGTGGCGAAGCGCGCAACTGTCCAAATTGCAGTGTCGCGCTTACCTTTCATCGGCATCCCGCAGTCGCGGGGCGATTGAGCTGTCATTTGTGTGGGCACACCGCCGCGGTGCCGAAGAAATGTCCTGCCTGCGGGCAAGACGCACTGATTTACGCGGGCTTTGGCACGGAGAAAGTCGAATCAACCGTGTCGCAAATTTTTCCCAAAGCTGTGGTGCGCCGCATGGATGCAGACTCCATGACGCGTAAGGAAGCATATCGCGAAACATTGAGAAACTTTCGCACGGGCAAAATCGACATCCTCGTCGGTACACAAATGATCGCGAAGGGTCTCCATTTTCCGAATGTGACCCTGGTCGGAATCATCAATGCGGATCTGGCGCTGCATCTGCCGGATTTTCGCGCGGGCGAACGCACGTTTCAGCTTCTCACACAAGTAGCAGGACGCGCGGGGCGCGGAGAAACCTCGGGCGAAGTATTCGTGCAAACTTACACTCCGTTTTCGCCATCGATCCAGTTCGCGAGGCACCACGATTTTGCTGGCTATTTCCAACAGGAACTCGAGTTCCGCGAGCGCTGCGACTTCCCTCCGTTCAAACACGCCATCTTGATCACGGTGCGCTCCGCACATGAAGGTCGCGCAAAACTCTCAGCCGAAACGTTACAACGCCGCTTGAAGGAAGCGCTGCCAAAAGAATTCATCCTGGGTGATGCAACGCCTGCGCCACTGGAAAAACTACAAGGCCAATTCCGCTTCCACATCCTGATGCGCGGCGAAGCCGTCATGCGCCTGAGCCGTCTCGTCCGCGAAACGGTCGACAAACTGCCGTTCCCCGAAGACGTCACAGTCACGGTGGACGTCGATCCTTATCAGTTGTTGTAGCCACGATCCCTGAGGCGCGGATAAGCTCTGGTAATTCCTGCAAACTGTTTAGGACGTAATCCGCGTTCTTCTCGTACTCGCGCGGATCGACAAAGCGTTTGTCCGGGATGGCGGCGACGCACATCTTCGCAGCCTTGGCTGCGGCCACGCCGGGGAGCGCGTCCTCGATCACAAGACAAGCGTCGGCGGGAATTCCGAGCTTGTCCGCTGCACACAGGTAGATGTCGGGAGCGGGCTTGCCCTGTTCGACTTGTTCGCCGGTCACAACGGCCTCGAAAAATCCGGTCAGTTGGTGTCGATCCAAGAATGGTCGCGCAGACGCGCTGACGGAGCTCGTGGCAACGGCGAGATGCAGTTTCATGCGCCGCAGTTCCTCCAGCACTTCCTTGACGTTGGGAAACAAGCCGATCCGATTCGCAAAGAACTCCGTCGCGATCTCACCGCGACGCCGCATCATTTCTTCAGTGGGCAGGGAGAGACTAAATGCTTTCTTGTAAAACTCGACCGCAAGCCGGTAACTCACCCCGGCCACTTGCTGATGATGTTCGCCGTGGTACGTGACGCCATATTCGTCGAGTAATTTCGCATCAATTTCACTCCACCACGGCTCGGAATCGGCGAGCACTCCGTCGAGATCGAAGATTATGGCAGATGGCGTCACAGAAGTTTGGTATTGAGAGGTTGAAAAGTTATATAGCAGGGGCGATTGACCTCAACCGCCCCGAGCTTGCCACGAGACGAACGTTTGCGGGCGATTCGGTGAATCCCCTTACCTGAGAGCTGAATAGACGCACGTTGCGAATTTTGAGACAGCGGAAGAGAGTGGCGGCTTATGCGATCAGTTCAAAGGCGAATTTTGTCCGAGGTTCGGCTCAGACGACCCACTACAGCGCCGAATAAACGCAAAGCCGCGGTCAGCGGTTGCGCCTACAACCCGATCATTTTCGTTCTCGCAATTGTTTTAGGAATCGCGCAGGTCCGCGCTGGAGAGTTGGATTCGATTCTGCGCTGGCGGAATATTGGACCTTACCGCGGCGGGCGGACACGCGCGATTTGTGGTGTCCCGTCGCAGCCGAATGTTTTCTACATGGCGCCGGTAAACGGCGGCGTTTTCAAATCGATCGATTACGGCCGCACCTGGGAGCCGATTTTCGATGATCAGCCGACAGCATCGATCGGCGCGGTCATGGTCGCGCCATCGAATCCGAATGTCGTTTACGTTGGCAGCGGCGAAGGATTGCATCGGCCTGATCTTTCAGTTGGCGACGGTGTTTATAAATCGACCGATGCCGGGAAGTCGTGGACGCATCTCGGATTGCGCAACGGTCAACAGATCCCGCAGTTGGCTGTCGATCCAAAAAATCCCGATAGAGTTTTTGTCGCCATTGCCGGTCATCCGTACGGGCCCAATGAAGAACGCGGCGTTTATCGATCGCTCGATGGCGGCAAAACGTTCGAAAAAGTTCTTTATCGCGATGAGAACGTCGGCGCGAGCGATGTGGAAATCGATTCGAGCAATCCACAGGTAGTTTACGCTGCGTTGTGGGAATCGCGCGAGGGACCGTGGGAAAATGGAGTGTTCAATGGAGATGGCGGCGGCATTTTTAAATCCACTGATGGCGGCAAAACGTGGCGACAATTAACCAAAGGACTTCCGAGCAATATCGTGCAGGCGAACATCGCGATTGCGCCGAGCGCGCCGAAAACATTGTTTGCCGCGGTCCGGACAAAAACGATCGCCAAACCTTATCGCTCCGACGATGGCGGCGAAACCTGGCGCGGAACAACCGACGATCCGCGGCCGGGGCTCGGAATCGGTGGTGGCGATCTCCCCGTCGTGCGTTTCGATCCGAAAAATCCGCAGAGCATGTACTCGGCGAGCATCGTTTGTTGGAAATCCACGGACGGTGGCAAAACATGGGACGGCTGGCGCGGCGCGCCGGGCGGCGACGATTATCAAAACATTTGGATCAATCCGAATAATCCCGACATCATTCTTCTTGGGTCGGACCAGGGCGCGATCGTCACCGTGAATGCCGGCAAAAGCTGGAGCTCGTGGTATAACCAACCGACAGCGCAGATGTATCACGTTAGCGCGGACGACTCGTTTCCGTATCGGCTTTACAGCGGCCAACAGGAAAGCGGCTCGGTAGGAACCAAAAGCCGCGGCGATGCGGGCGAGATCACGTTCCGCGATTGGCAGCCGGTCGCGGCCGAGGAATATGGTTACGTCGTTGCCGATCCGCTCGATTCAGACATTATCATCGGCGGCAAGCTGACGCGGTTCGATCGCCGCACAGGTCAGGCGCAGAACATACTTCCGGTGCCGGTGCAAACAGACGAATTCCGGATGCTGCGGACCGAGCCGGTTGTCTTTTCGCCGCTGGATACACATTTGCTTTTCTTCGCCGGAAATACGCTTTGGCAGACGCGCGATCGTGGCGATCGCTGGGAAAAAATCAGTCCGGATTTGTCGCGACCGAATTACGATCTGCCCGCGAGCATCGGAAAATACAAAGATGACGCAACGAAGCAGGCCCATCGACGCGGCGTGATTTACACCGTTGCGCCGTCGCCGCTCGACGCGACCCGGATCTGGTGCGGGACCGACGACGGTTTGATTCATCTCACAACCGACGGCGGAAAAAACTGGACCAACGTGACACCGCCAAACATTTCGGCCTGGCAAAAGATTTCACTGATCGAAGCCGGACACTTCGATTCGAACACCGCTTACGCCGCGGTCAACACTTTGCGAATCGACGATCTGCGGCCGCACATTTTTGCGACCCACGACAGCGGCAAGACATGGACCGAGATTGCGAACGGGATACCAGTCAGCCAGAACGTGAACGCTGTTCGCGAAGATCTGGAACGGAAAGGCTTGCTGTTCGCCGGAACCGAAAAAGGCGTTTACGTCTCGTTCGATGACGGCGCGAACTGGGAATCGTTGCGATTAAATCTGCCGGCGAGTTCCGTGCGCGATCTCATTGTCAAGAATGACGATCTCATCGTGGCGACGCATGGTCGCGGTTTCTGGATCCTCGATAACATCACGCCGCTGCGACAACTCCCATCTGTAGCCGCGGTCGTTGACCCCGGTTCCGCGTCAAGCACTGCGGCGGTCAACGCCCGCGGCTACAGGGAGGACCTGCTGTTTAAACCGCAGACTGCGTTGCGTGTTCGCGCAAACTTGAACACCGACACTCCGTTGCCGCCTGACGAACCGGCAGGCGAAAATCCACCGGACGGCGCGATGATCGATTATTTTCTTTCGAAAGACACGAGCGGTTCCGTTACGGTCGAGATCAAAGATAGCAAGGGCCAGTCAGTCAGGAAATATTCAAGCGCTGATGCGCCGGTCCAAGCGAACCCAAAGCGGCTCAGAATTCCGACCTACTGGATTCGGCCGCCGCAATCAGTTTCCACGAAAGCGGGCATGCATCGGTTTCTGTGGGACATGCATTACACACCGGTCCCGGATGTGGAACCGGAGTTCCCGATCGCCGCGACGTACCGCAACACGGCGCCTACGGCGACATCGCCATGGGCCGTGCCGGGTGATTACACAGTCACGTTGACCGTTAACGGGAAAAGGTTCAGCCAACCGTTGACGGTCGCAATGGATCCACGCGTCAAAGCGTCTGGCGCCGACATTCAAGAGCAGTTCGATCTCTCGTGGAAGTTGTATCAATTGCGGATGAAGCTGGCGCCAGTCGGCAGGAAATTCGACGAAATCGCCGAGCAACTAACGAAACTAAAAGCAAAGGCTGCGGAGCGACCTGACGTCGCCCAAAAATTGGAAGCCTTTGGGCAGACGCTGATGAAGTTCGGACCACCGCGTCCGCGGCCAGGCACTCCCCCTTCGCTTTTCGTTTTGGAATCGACGACGCGATTGTTCAACGAGGTCGAAAATGCAGATGCTACTCCGACAGCGGCCGTCAAGGCAGGCGTTGCAGATCTCGATACAAAGATCGGACCGATGATGGGTGCGTGGCAGAAATTACTCGAATCCGATCTTCCGTCGTTGAATCAGCAATTGAAGCAAGCGGGACTTCCCGAAATCAAAACAGAGTGACGGCTCACCCGCCTTCGCCACGTCGCTTCGGCGTGGCAGGCAGAGCCGTGGCTACAGAGCTTGCATGATTTACGGCGTGGCGACCTTTTTATCGAAAAGCGACGCGTACGCTTTGTAACCTCTGTCTTTCAATTCTTCGACCGGGACGAAATGGAAGGCGGCCGAGTAAACGACGTAACGTTGTCCCGTGGGCGATTTCGGGTCGGGAAACACATAGCCAAGGTGGGCGTTACTTCGCTTGGCGTGTACCTCGGTCCGCTGCATATCGTGCGAAGTATCCAGGCTCTCGACGAGGAGATCTTTTGAGATCGGCTTGGAAAACGTGGGGAAGCCGACACCGGCGTCGAATTTGTCGAGTGAGACGAAGAGCGGTTCACCGGTAATGACGTCGACGTAGATCCCGGTCTTCTCGTTGTTCCAGAACTGATTTTGGAAAGCCCTTTGGCTGCCTCCCTCGCGCACCACTGAATATTCCTCGGCCTTCAGTCGTTGTTTCAAGACGGTGTCGCTGGGCACCGGACGGTTCGGATCGAAAGTTGTGGTCTCCTTTTTCTCTTTCTGCGCGAGAAAGAAAAAATAGAGTCCACCGGCGATCAATAGAATTGCGATGCCGACACCGACATACGTGCTGATGGCGGATTTTTCCTCGCTGGTGATTCGGCCCCCGTACATCGGATCACAATCAACATGATTGAATCAGAGATTAGTCAGGTGCGTCAAGACGGAACAGGGACTGGTCTTCACTTTTGGCACCTCGGGTTTCTCATATTGTAGCCAGTCTACTATGGCCGATCGAGTTCGCGCGGCTAGCCATCGTTGACGGCGCGCGCTTAAGCTAAAGGCTAACTACGGCATCGGGCGAGGTCGTGGCGTGGGGCGCGGCCGCGGAGTAGCGCGTGGCGTTACAGTTGGAGTGGCGGTCGGTGTTCCGCTCGGGGTCGCAGTAGGCGTTGGTGTCACAGTTGAAGTTGGTGTTGCAGTCGGCGTCGGCGTCGGCAATGGAAGGCCTTCGGCGTCGAGGTAGCGGGCAATTGCAAAGTCAGCGAAGAGCTTGAGACCGGTCGCTTGGAAACCGACAGCCACAATCTTCCCATCGGGCTGAAAAACGGCGCCGTTGGCTCCGCCATTCAGATCACCAAACGAAGTCCGCACTTTGCCACCCGCGCCAAAGGTCGGATCGAGTGAGCCGTCCGAGCTCAAACGCGCCAGTAAGAAATCGGAATCGGATGATTCTGTGTTCGCGTAACCGGCGGTGATAATTTTGCCGTTGGGCTGTAGAAGAACTTTGTTGGCGCTCTGGCAACAGCTGCCGAAATCGATCTGTGTCATTCCGTCGGTACCGAAGCTGGTATCGAGAACCCCGTTGGAAGCATATCGCGCGACAGCAAAATTCTGCACTCCTCCGTTTTGAGAGATAGCGAATCCAGCAGCGACGATCCGGCCATCGGATTGAAGCGCTGCCGAGCGCGCGCGATCAAAGTTTTGATCGCCGAAGTCGGTGTGCACTTTTCCAGCCACACCAAATGTCGTATCGATGGCGCCATTAGTTAGATAACGCGCGGCGGCGAAGTCGTAGAAAGTCGCAGGATCATTGGCGGAGCCGACCGCGACAATCTTTCCGTCAGGTTGGATCAAGACCGAAAAGGCATCGTCTTCCAAACCGAGAAAATCGGTTGAAACCTGGCCGCCATTGCGAAATGTGGCGTCCGGCGTTCCATTCGGGTTGTAACGCGCCAGCGCAAAATCGGTATTGGAAGATTCACCAGGAGTGAAATCTACGAAGACAGTCCCGGCGGCAATGATCTTGCCGTCAGCCTGCAAGGCCACGTCGGACGCGTAACTGCCTTCGGGAAAAATCGTGGTGACGATGCCGCCTTCCCCAAAGGAACTATCGAGTGATCCGTCCGGGTTATAACGAACCACTTTGAAATCGCCAAGAAAGGTGAAAAGCGGAAACGCGCCCCCGGCGACCACGATTTTGCCGTCAGGTTGAATGAGTACTGATGAAGCCACAGCGGCCAGACCAGGGAAATCTGTCTGGACCTTGCCGCCGATACCGAAGGTGAGATCGAGCGTGCCGTTTGAATTGTAGCGGGCGGCGGCGAAATCTTCGCCTGAAAAATCATTGTTGGTATAAGTTGTCCCGACGACAACCAATTTCCCATCCGGCTGAACGGCCACCGCATTAGCGATGTCGGTGCTATGATCAAAATCGGTCAACACTTTGCCCTCGGTGCCGAATGTCGGATCAAGGTCTCCGTCGGCTGCTTGCGCGATCTGTCCACCCATTATCACCACCATTACTGCCGAGGCACAGATCACCCGGAAGTGAGTGGTGAACGCGCATTGTTGTGAGACGGCGACTTGCACAGGTTCCCTTTCGATTTCGCTGACCTCCCATAACGCGCCGCCGGCTCCTTTCCAAATCCAGTGTGGTAACAAACCCGTTACGATGCGACACGCAGACGCAGAGCGCAGTTTAATTGAATGCGAAGCGGCGCGGTTGAGTTACCTGTTTGTCAGTTCGCCGTGACCCCGATCGTTACAATTTATCTGGAGATGCATTCGCCGGATCAGCTTTGTCCGAAGCGATGCGAAGATCGGCGGTTTCGAATTCAGGAAAAGAAAGAACACGATTGGCGCTTCAATCGGGACTTTTATCTCGCTGTCGGAGAGATGTGGTCGTGGAACGACAAACGGGTGTGGACGGACAAGCAATGGAAGCAATACGGACTTGCGCCGGAGCTGCGAACCTTTGCCGCGTATTATGATCGTTCGGTCGCGGGTTATTACGAATTACGCCGCGACAATGAAGGCGGCGTTGAAATCGCTTACTTTGGTTTATTGCCCCAGTTTATCGGTCGCGGATTGGGGGGAGCATTACTCACCAGTGCGATCGAAGAAGCGTGGCGGACGTCGCCTTCAGTCTCCCGCGTTTGGGTGCACACGTGCAATCTTGATCATCCAGCTGCATTGGCGAATTACCAGGCTCGAGGCATGGTGATTTATAAGCAGGAAATAACATAGAACGTTAGAGCGCTCGGCCTGTTCTATTGAAGGAATGGCGCAAAGGAGACGGTCACTCGACCACCGTATTCTGTATAGGCAAAGAACCCGGGCTTTGAAGAACAAAATGAGGTGGCGTACGGGACTCGACGACGAAAGCATTCCCGGCGGTGCGCGTTCAGATTTTTGAACGGCGTTCCTTGCGTGAAGGTCTAGGCTGCTATGACCAAAGTGATTGCATTAGTAACGGCGGGACTCTTTGCCGCAGCCACAATGTTCGCAGGCGAACACGGCAACTGCACAAAGCAAGTCGGAAACGAAACGAAAATGGCGTGTGAGGTTTCATTGGCGAGTCTTAACTTGACGTCAGATCAGAAGACAAAAATGGACGCAGCCATGGAAGAGCATCACAAGGCAGGCTGCAACGAGACCAGTGAAACGAAGTACATGGAAACGGCAAAATCAATCCTTACGCCGGAGCAGTACGCGAAGTTCGAAGCCCAATGCAAGAAGGGCGAGAAAGCTAAGACGCAGACCTGATCGCGGATTCCAATCAACGCTTCGCGCCGAGAGCAGTCTCGGCGCGTTTTGCGTACGGGATTTTTAGCTACCCAGCATGATGCCTCTCGGTCTGAAAGTTATCTACACGCTTTTCGTTTGCGCGCTGGTGCCGATCTATTGGCGACAGCAATGTTTCCGCTTGCTGTTTATCTGCCCACGCACCTTCTTTTCATCAGAATTTTTCGAGGCGTTTGGGAGGTAAAGGCGACGGAGCGGATGTTACGACGAACATTCCGCATAAAATATTGTCAGCATAAACCGCGCATGATCTTCTAGGGCCGAGTCATGGCCAGAGAATTCAAACCGGTGCGTTTTTTTGTGATGATGGCACTGGCGGCGTTCGTCGTGTGTGGAGTTACCTCGTTCTACACTCATCGCGCGGTCCATGGTAGAACCGCAGAGGAGCGGGCGGCTTATGCAATCGGGTTGAAAGTGGGGGAGCAAGCTCCGCCGGGCGCAAGGCTACCAACTGCTGCCGACTTAAACATGATGGCTCAAAAATATTTCAATCAACAGGGGTCCGGCAGTCAGCTCCGAAGTTCTTCGCGAGCAGGCGGGCTGCAGAATTGGGACCTTGCATTCGAAAACGGTTACACGGACGGCTTCAACAAGACACATCTCCAGCAATGAACCCGCCACCGCCACCTATACCGACTCGGAAACGGTTCCCATGGATTTTTTACTGGATCGTTCTTGCCTTCATCGCTGTCTTCGCATTTGCGCCGATAGGATCGGTGATGACGTGCGCATGGATCGCGAATTCCCACGGCTGCAAAGTGGATGAAGGATCGGTGCATCCCTGCATCATCAATGGAAAAGATTATGGCCAGCTTTTGTATACGCTGGGTGTGCTGGGCTGGTTGATGCTTGTTACGATTCCTGGCGGCCTGTTCGCCTTCGTGATTTGGTTGATCGTTCTCATTCTGCATCGCGCAAGCTGGAGAAAGCGACTCGCTGCCGGAGTTCCTCCTCCAATTCCCCCTCCGCCGGCACCAGCGTGAGATTCTTGGGATTGAAAATAGCAGGCGACGCGCCTGTCTCTACGGTTTGCGGTCGCCGCGGCGACCGCCCGTACCGCGAAGGTTGGCAACAATGAAAGACCTTACTCAAGGCTCGGTTACCAGGCATTTGCTGCATATGTCCGCGTTCCTGGCCATGAGCATGGTGGTTCAGACGCTTTATTTGCTGGCCGATCTTTACTGGGTGGGACACCTGGGTAAGGAAGCGATCGCTGCCGTCGGTCTCGCGGGCAACATCACGATGATTGTGCTGGCGCTCACCCAGATGCTGGGCGTGGGAACAACTACATTGATCTCGCAAGCCGCCGGCCGAAAGGATCAGCCGCACGCGGAGCTGGCGTTCAATCAGTCTTTTGTCATGTCGATCGTGGTCGCTCTTGCCCTCGGGGTTGTAGGATTCATTCTGCGTCCCGCCTATTGCGACTGGCTGAGCGCAGATAGTGAGACTGCGATATTGGCAAAGGCGTATCTGCTTTGGTTTCTTCCCGGACTGTTACTTCAGTTTCCGTTAGTGGCGTTGGGCTCGGCGCTGCGCGCAACCGGTATTATCAAGCCCGCCGTTGGATTCCAGGTGCTCAGTGTGCTGCTCAACATTATTCTTGCCCCATTATTGATTTTCGGAATTGGTCCATGGCCAAAACTCGGGGTAACCGGCGCAGCGCTCGCCACGTTCGTTTCCATTCTTGTTGCCGATGTGCTGATCGTGATTTATTTCGAAAAGAAATATCACTATCTGCGTTTTCGTTTTCCGTTGTTTCGGCCGCAAACCAGGATTTGGGCAGGAATGCTGCGGATTGGTGTGCCGGCTGGCGCGGAGTTCTTGCTGCTTTTCGTGTACATTATGATCGTTTACGCGATCATCCGGGGCTTTGGACCGGCGGCACAAGCCGGCTTCGGAATCGGCGCACGCGCGATGCAGGCCCTTTTTTTACCGGTGGTGGCTCTCAGTTTCGCCGTTTCGCCTGTGGTGGGACAGAATTTCGGTGGCCGCCGCGCGGATCGAGTCCGGCATTCCGTCTATTCTGCACTTGGCATCGCGTCGTCAATGATGCTGGTGCTCACGTTAATGGCGTTCCTTTTACCGGGAACGTTGATTCGTATTTTTTCGCGGGATCCGCGCGTGATCGCCTTCGGCAGCGATTATCTTCGGATCGTTTCTTTGAATTTCATTTCAGCCGGAATTGTTTTTGTTACTTCCAGCATTTTCCAGGGAATCGGCAACACGCTCCCACCGTTGTTCAGCTCGTTGACACGGCTAGTCCTGTTCGCTCTCCCGGCAATGTACATTTCGCGGAGGCCCGGCTTTGAGATCAGCTACGTCTGGTATCTGTCCGTCGGGTCGATCGTTTTTCAGATGTGCATCAATCTTCTGCTGTTGCGACACGAGATGCGAAAGCGACTTCGATTCGATGAACCGGAAAACTTTATTCCAGCGAGCGCGACCGCGTCGTTGTTGTCTCCTCAGTTAGGCGCGCGTTTTTTCCCGACGACAGAGAAGCTGGGACACGAGCAGGCTGACGAATCCACCAACGCAAAGCCAGGCGAACCAATTGCCGGCGCGCGTGTAAATCGTTTCTTCGCGCGAAACGTTTACGTTTCCCGTGATCGACACGAAGCGACCGGGCATTGTCGCCGCTTCAGCGAGAATGCGGCCGCGGTTGTCGCTCAGGGTTAACAATCCGTTGCGCGCCGAACGAGCAACGGCGAAACCGTTTTCGACAGCGCGCAGGACAGCCATGCGCGCGTGCAGCCAACGATCCAGATTGAAGTCCCACGCAGGTACGAGCAGCAGGTTTGCGCCTTCGGCTGCGTATTCGCGGCTGAGCCCTGGAAAATCCATGTCTTTGCAAATTAGCAGTCCCCAACGTCCCGACGGTTCCTCGAGAATGACTCGCTCGTCACCGGGTTTTTCGGGTTCGACACCAGGAATCAGATGTTGCTTGTCGTAGTTCGCCTCCAATTTTCCATGAGCTGAATACAAACGAGAAGAATTGAAGGCGCCCGACGATGTTTTTCGAACAAGGCCGAGGACAATTGACGCGCGTGTCGCGGTAGCAGCCGAAGAGTACACAGAGTCCACCTCCACCAACGTATCTTCGCCGACGCGTGCAATTTTCTCTGGAAGGACAACAGCGTCCGTTCCGCCCGGAGTAACCCGCTGGATCTCGTCAGCGTACTCACGCAACAGTTCCAATGCTTGCTCTTCGGAGCCGAGGTAAACGCTCATTGGCACATCTTTTGCGACGAGTGTTACTGCGACAGTTTGAGATAGATTCGATTGCAGGCGCCATTTGCCAAAAACAAGCACTGCGCAAATGAGGAAGCCGACAGCGAGCGCGAGCACGCGGCGTTGCCATGGTTTCCCCGTGCCGCTCAATAAGACTGCCACGGTGCCGGCAAACAGAAATACGATAAAGCTGATTCCCCAGAGACCGGTCATCGCAGCGATCTGAATCACGGGGAGACAATTCATTTGTGTGTAAGCAAGATTCCCCCATGTGCTGTGAGCCGACGCCATCGCGGTCAGATATTCGTACGCCACCCAGTAAACGGGGAAAGCAAGCGAGGCGAGGAAAGGCGATCCGCGGCGAATGAAACTGCGCACAAACAAAACGCCGAGGCCGAAAACCACCGCAGGAACCACAAAGTAGAGAAAGGTAATCAACGGTGCCAGTTCGATCCCATGGCGAACGTAATTCCATTGATTCATTTCGCCGATCAACCACGCGATCGCGCTGAGCAGGAAGGCGACGCTGCCGTGAAACTGCGGCGCAATCGCAAGTACTGGAATCGGCGCCAGCCAAAGCGCCCACCAAATCGGATGAAGGCCGGTGCCGAGATATGCGAATACCGAGGAGACGAGACCGGCCGCAGCAATGAGAAAAAGTTTAGGCGATCGCATTCGAAAAACGTTCAAGATGTGATTGCTCTGCACTGATATGGCAAGACACGAATTTGAATCGGCGATTGAGTCAGTCCGATTGCAAAAGATGTGGTGTTCGCCGGAAGCCGCGGAGATAGTCTATTCAATCCATATGCCGAAGAAGGGAAACCCAAAGCCCGGAAAGCTCCGCTGTAAAACGAACGCCGAATGGAACTGGCGGAAAAATTATCGCGTGTGGGACGCCAACCGGAAAATCTTTCTTTATCCAGAGAATTGGATTGAACCAGAGCTACGGTTGCCGTCCCGATTTCGCGTACCACTGAGCGAATTAGCGCTATTTATTCGTCCACGATTCGGTGCGAACGGCGTTCGCATTTTGTTCACCGGCAATAATCAGCCAAGGCGTCTTATCGCAGCTCAAGCATTGTCCCACACCCTCGGGAAAGACTTATACCGGATCGATTTGAGCGCAGTAGTTTCTAAATATATTGGCGAGACCGAGAAGAATCTCGGCCGTGTTTTCAACACCACGAAGAATAGTCAAGCGGTCCTGTTTTTTGATGAGGCGGATGCTCTTTTTGGCAAACGCACTGACGTGAAAGATAGCCATGACCGTTATGCCAATATTGAAATTAATGATCTCCTGCGGAGAAGCGAGAAGTACGCAGGCCTCACGATCCTCGCCGCCCGCACTCGCACCAGGACCGACAAACGGTTATTGCGAAGGTTTCATTTCATAATCCCCGTTCCGCAGCGAAAGAAACTGCGCCGAAAGAATCTTCCACTTGTTAGGCCACAGACCCGCAAGCCAGAATGAGTGACAACATCAAGACGCGCGAATTTTCCATAAGCGATTACAACGCGGCGCTGGAACTGTGGCAACGGGTCGAGGGTCTCGAGATCGCCGAGGGCGATGACAGGGAAAGCATTGCCTACTTTCTCGCCCGCAACCCGGGGCTGAGCAGAGTGGCAACCGATGGCACTGCGATTGTTGGCGTCGCATTGTGCGGTCACGACGGACGTCGCGGATATATTTATCATCTGGCCGTCAATCCTGCCTATCAGTCACGTGGACTTGGGAAGTGTTTAATGGACGAATCGCTGGACGGTTTACGCCAGCTTGGTCTTAAGCGAGCGCTTATTCTGGTAGCGAACGACAATCCACGTGGCCGAAAATTCTGGAGTCGCCACGGCTGGGAAGAAGTCCCTGGACCCATCGTCATGGGGATTGATCTTTAACGATCCGGCGCTTTTGATTGATTTCCAGTGCGCTTAGGAATCTATTGATTAAGCATGTCGGCTCGGTGGCTTATTATTCTTGGGCTACTTGCCATCGCTACAGTCGCCTCAGCCTTTTCATGGAACGACGATTCGCATTACGTGTCGTTGGGGCAGCGGAACGGCTACTACATTGTGCAACCCGATTCGCATTTGTTTCGTCAACTCGGTCTTTATGAAGCGCCGTGGATTGATACCGCCGATCCATTGCGACACGGCTACGGCGCGGACTCGCTCGCGTTTCGATTTAATCACAACGGCATATTGACTACACCTCCAGCTTACATTGCACAGTCATTGCCGTACGATTTTTATATGCGCCGAATCGGCTCGCTCACCGTCGGTCGCGCGACGACCCGAGATGTGGAGACAATGTTCGGCCGCGGACACAGTCGCGCCAATCGCCCCGATGGATTTATGTGGTATTACGCGTTGCCAGTTTACAATCCGTTTGAAGAACGGGGCGGCCACCGTTGAGACGCGTGAATACTCGACGATCCATCGCATCGTCCTGGATTCGCAACATGCGAATCATGATTGTTCAGGTGACGTTCTTTGTTGCCGTGTCGGCGAGTGGGAGTTCGTCGAGCATCATTAGCCCGGATCATCACCAAACCTTCGCCTACGGCGCAATGATTTCGCACCAGCTTTACCTCGGTCGCATGGGCAGTGGGCTGGCGGCGCGGATTACGTTCAGCAATTGGCCTTATGACGGTGACGACCAACCACGCAGGGATGAATCGTTCGATTTCCGTTTTCCGGGTATCAAATTTGATGCAACACGACGCATGTTTCTTGCAAGTGGCCGCGGCGGTCAGACGATCCCTGTGGCGCGATTCCGCAATGGTCCGTTTTGCACTTGGATTGACCTGGCGCCTGGCGCGAAAATTTATTTGCTTAAACAGAGCGGGCGCGTGACAGCAATTTTAACAGCAACCGATCGCTCGCGCGTGGGAAGCCAGTGGATCGAGACAGATGACAATTGGTCGCTGCAAAATATTTTGATCGCGCTACTCGGTCAGGCATCCCCTGGCCTCCCATAACCGCGAGCGGAGTTTCGCAAAGGGAAACTTTTGAAGGGCCGAGGACGGCCCGACTCCATCGACATCCATCGACGAGCAATCTTGGAGACAGCCTGCCCTCAGGCTGTTTCGATTTACGAAATGGATCGTAAGGTCATAATCACCGCGAATGAATGTAGACAGCCAACATTTTCGAACGATCTGGCTTAAACCGGACGATGAAACCGTGGTGCAACTCATCGACCAGCGTTTTTTGCCGCATCGGTTCGTGATCGAAGAAGTCGGCACCGTCGAGCAGATGGCGACGGCGATTCGCGACATGCATGTTCGCGGAGCAGGGTTGATCGGAGCAAGCGCGGGCTATGGCATGTACCTTGCGGCAGTGAAGGCGGCGGCACGCCCCGCTGGCGAAATCGATGAACATCTGTCGCGCGCGGCAGCACAACTCAAGGCGACGCGGCCAACGGCGGTCAATCTTTCCTGGGCCATTGAACGCCAGCTAAGAAATATCGCGAAAGGGACAAACGCGAAGGAAAAAGTCGCGCTTGCTCTGCGCACAGCCAGATCGATTGCGGACGAAGACGCAGATCATTGCCGGATGATCGGCCAACACGGATTCGAACTCATCCGTCAGATCGCAAGAAAGAAAGCGGGAAAGTTCGCCGCTGTGAACCCGTCCGGCCGGACGGCGGGCGGACCAATCAATGTACTTACGCATTGCAACGCAGGGTGGCTCGCATTTGTTGACCACGGTTCCGCTACGGCTCCGATTTATGCCGCTCACGACAGGGGTTTGCCAGTTCACGTGTGGGTTGCGGAAACGCGACCCAGAAATCAGGGTTCCAAACTCACAGCCTGGGAGCTGGGTCAGCATGGAGTACCGCATACGATCGTCGCAGACAGCGCTGCGGGACACCTGATGCAACGCGGTGCGGTGGACCTGGTGATTGTAGGAACTGATCGCACTACTATTACGGGAGACGTTGCGAACAAGATCGGGACATATCTGAAGGCGTTGGCAGCAAAGGCTAATGATGTTCCGTTCTATGTAGCGCTGCCGTCGTCTTCTTTTGATTGGAAATTGCGCGATGGATTGAAAGAAATCCCGATCGAACAGCGTAGTCCAGAGGAAGTGAAGAAGGCCGACGGCTGGTTCGAGGGACAAATGGTCGAGGTGCGCGTCGCGCCGCAGGAGAGTCCAGCGACAAATTATGGATTCGATGTTACACCCGGCTATTTGGTCACGGGATTAATTACCGAACGGGGCGTGTGTGAAGCGAATGAAAAAAGCATCCGCGCGCTCTTCCCAGAGCAGATGCGGTGAGCGAGTCCGTAAAGTTTTCCTGCGAACGCGTGACCGCGAAGATTCCTTCGTTTCGCGGGCTTGCTGAATTAAATGCATACAGACGGAAACTTCTCGATCTTCGTCTGGTCGGCGTGGATCCGAATGGTATCGGGTTCGGCAACCTGAGTGTGAGGGACGGCGCGAGCGAAAGTTTTTACATCACCGGTTCCGCGACCGGAGGCATCCCAGAACTGCTCCGGGCAGATTGCGCAAAAGTAGTGGCGTGCGATTTTGAAAAGTGTCGGGTCCGATATGAAGGCTCTGTAATACCGTCATTGGAATCACTGACGCATGCAGCAATTTACCAGTCGGATGTCACCGCAGGAGCGGTTATTCATTTTCACGACTCCAGCCTGTGGGCGGCAGTGTTGAATCGTGCGCCGACAACTTCGAAAGCTGCTGAATATGGAAGCCCTGAGATGGCGAACGAGATAATGCATCTCTTCACGCGTACTGACGTGGAAAGCAGAAAGATTGCCGTGATGGCTGGACACGAAGGAGGTATTTTGACTTTCGGCAAAGACCTTGAGGAGGCATTCGCCGTTCTCATGCGCGAGCGGAAGAAAATTTACACTTGAATCGCAGTAGTGTCGTCCTCTACCAATCAACGTTGCCGTTCCGTTGACAGCGATTTCGGTGGCCGTACGCTGAACAGCATGCATAAGAAATCTTCAAACTCGAGTAAGGAGCATGGTGTTACTCGCCGAACATTCCTTGGCACAACGCTTGTAACTGGCGCAGCACTCCTCGCGAGAGGATCCGGTGCAATCTTCGGAGCCGAATCGTCAAAATCAGCGAACGTTGGTACGAATCCGACGTGGAAATTAGGCGGCGATCTGACAGTTAATCGACTTGGTTTTGGTGCTATGCGCGTGACCGGTGAAGGGATTTGGGGCTGGCCACCCGATCGCGGCAATGCGCTCAAGGTGGTGAGGCGCGCAGTCGAGCTGGGTGTTAACTTGATCGACACCGCGGATGCCTATGGCCCGGAAACTAGCGAACTTCTGATCGCCGAAGCGCTTTATCCTTACCCCAAAAGTTTGGTTATCGCGACGAAGGGCGGTTTAACTCGGCCGGGCCCCGGCGAGTGGGTACCAGACGGAAGGCCACAACATCTGAAACAAGCTGTCGATGGCAGTCTGAAGCGATTGCGCCTGGAGCGAATCGATGTGTATCAGCTGCATCGTATCGATCCAAAAGTGGCCTTGGAAGAATCGCTCGGCGCCATCAAGGAGATGAAAGACGCTGGGAAGATTCGGCACGTCGGGTTATCGAACGTGGAGCCGGAAGAAATCGAGCGAGCACGTAAAATTGTTCCCATCGTTAGTGTGCAAAACCGTTACAACATCGAAGACCGCAAATCTGAAAATGCCCTGGCCTATTGCGAGAAGAATGGCCTTGGCTTTCTGCCATGGTTTCCAATCGGCGGGACACGGGGTTTGAAACCTGAGAACGCGCTGAATTCGGCGGCAAAAGCTCATGGGGTGAGCGTCTTTCAAGTTGCCTTGGCGTGGCTACTGGAACGTTCGCCGGTGATGTTGCCGATTCCCGGCACGTCGTCTCTCGCGCATCTGGAAGAAAACGTTGCTGCATCAAAGCTAAAATTAACTCCGGAGGAATGGAAAGCGATTAATGCTTTGGCGAGTTAACAGAAATTGCTGACCGCCTTTGCCGTGGCTTGGGTGCCACAAGGCGACCTGCATGAGACGGGCTAACAACTGATACCATCGTATCTGAGTTCTAAAGCGAACCACAAACTGTGCACCTCTCGCGTCAGTTCGAAAAAGCATTGACTTACGCCACGCGGATTCACGGCGGACAACTCCGGAAAAAGACAAGGATTCCGCATATCGCTCATATCCTCGGTGTCGCTGCGATCGCGATGGAATACGGCGCGGACGAAACGGAAGCGATCGCCGCGCTACTGCATGATGCTGTGGAGGATTGTGGCGGCGCGAAACGTTTGCGCGATATCGAACGAAAGTTTGGTGAAGACGTCGCGAGAATCGTGGAGGGTTGCACTGACACAGACCAGACGCCAAAGCCTCCGTGGCTGGAACGAAAGAAGGTTTATGTAGCTCACGTTCGGCGTGCGCCGATGTCAACAAAGCTCGTGTCGGCTTCAGACAAACTGCACAACGTTCGCGCAATCCTGATGGATTATCGCAAGGAGGGAGAAAAACTCTGGACTCGATTCAACCGCGGTAAGCAAGGCGCTCTCTGGTACTACCGCGCGCTCGTAAACGCTTTTAACGGTAAACGCCTTCAGCCACTGGTGCAGGAGCTCGATCGCACTCTGACCGAACTCGAGTTGTTATCGAATAACGGAGTGCAAGTGAGACAGCCACCCGCCAAATGAAGCGGGTCGAGTGACGTAAAACGAATCTTATAAAGGTGTAGCGCTGTAGCCAAGGCGCTGTGTCGCCGTGTAGCTGAGAGTAACACGGGCAAAACGCCTCGACACAGCGAGGCGGCTACAAGAACGTAAGATCGCTTCTAAAACATGGGATTTTTACTGCGATTAATTGTCCTGTCCTTTTCGATGTGCATGCTAGATAACATTTCAGCTGACGCGCACTCCGATGAGATGCGAGTTACGTTACTCGGCACGGGAACTCCCTTTCCCAATGCTGAGCGATTTGGCTCAGCCATACTTGTCGAAGCGGGCGGCAAGAAGTTACTGTTCGACTGTGGCCGCGGTGTCGTAATTCGCCTGGCGCAGGCCGGAGTTAATCCAAAAGACATAGACGGTCTCTTTCTCACTCATCTTCACTCCGACCATGTTGTTGGAATCCCGGATTTGTGGCTGTCGGGATGGTTTTTGGGTCGAAGCAAACCGCTACGAATCTGGGGTCCTCAAGGGACTTCGAGCATGGTGGAGCACCTTGTTCAGGCATTTGCTTTTGATATCCACATTCGTCAGGCCCCTCCCGATCCGCTTCCATCTAAAGGAGTCGAAATTGATGCGCAAGAAGTCGCACAGGGGGAAATCTACAATGATGGTTTGACGCGAGTCTCCGCGTTTCTCGTCGATCATGGAACTGTGAAACCGGCGTTTGGATATCGCGTCGATTCTATGGGGCACTCCGTGGTTATTTCCGGAGACACGAAGTTTTGCCAGAACCTCGTGGACTTCGCCAAGGGCGCGGACTGCTTGATTCATGCTGCCTGGGGTGCTGGCTGGAAGAGCCCTACGCCGCCCTCGAAGCGTTCAATTGCGTCTGCCGAAGATGCGGGACGGGTCTTCGCGAGTGTGAAGCCGAAGCTCGGTATCATTTATCACTACAACGATGAGCAGGGGCTTTGGGACGCCGTGCGCAAAGAATACAAAGGTCCGTTGGCCATCGGCAAGGATCTGATGACAATCAACGTCGGCAAGACAGTTACATCGCAGGAAAAATCTTCTGCAAAGAGTACGCTCGATGATAAGCCATGACGGCCGGGAACATCGCGCTAGCCAAAAACGAGCCGCGGGCGTAACATGAAGGCCATGAAATCAAAACATACCTCCGCCTGCACCGTCTTCTTGATTCTTGCCTTCGTGTGCTCACTCTCGGCTGGAAGCGGCGCCTATCAACCAGGTGGGCACTTAGTCATTGTACGGTCCCCGAATTTTGGATGGAATTTAGGCTTCAACCTTGAGATCGATGGCAGGCCCGCCGGGAGCATCGTACAGGGTCGCAACTTTCACGCATGGTTGCCGGCCGGGCACCATGTCTTAACCGTGTACAAGGTGCCATCCGTGGGTTTTACCGAGCCGACTTCGGTCGCAGTGAACATTCAGCCAGGATGGAATAATGTGTTTACCGCGATATGGGATTCCAATCTCGTTTACCTCCGTCCATCAGGGACCTTTTTGTCCCCCGGGGCGACCTGGCAGAATCGCGGCGACGTGTATTGACGATTCCAGCCGTACCAAAATACTGCCTTATATCAACCAACCTCGATTGAAAACGGCGCTAGCGAGGACACAAATCTGGAAGATAGCATCGTACCATGAAGTCTAGATACACGTCCGCCACCGCACACTTTCTGATTGTTGTTCTCGTTAGCCTTTTTTCGATTGGAACAACCACTTCTCAGTCGGCTGGGCGCCTCATTGTTTTGAGAGCTCCGAACTTTGGGTGGAATTTAGCTCTCAACCTTCAGACCGACGGCAGAACAGCTGCCAATCTTGTGCAGGGACGCCGCTACGATCACGCTCTACCAGCAGGGCGTCATGTACTGACGGTTTCGTCCGTTCCAAGTTACAACTCTTATGCGCCGACCTCGACGGTGCTGAACGTGCGACCCGGGCAAACCTACGTGTTCAGCGCAGTATGGCGGGACACGGATAGCGTTGTTCTTGTTCCATCAGCCCTGCCTCCGGGATAGTCCTACCAGTTCATCTACCGGCCGCTCACGCGAACAACGGCGCGGACAGAGCATAACCCCGCCGGCTTGGCTGGGAGTGTTCGACCTTTGGCAAGCTTGCATGTTCCCCAGCAGCAGAATTGTCGCGCTGCTGCCGATAGAGTAACTATTTGATCTTCGCCAGAATTTTTTCCATCTCGTTCCGGTGGAAGGCACGCATGGTATGGCTCTTGACGTTGCCGAGTGAGCCCATCTTAAGCATGAAAGCGCTCATGATCTCGTCATCAGGTGCATCGAACACGACGACAGCGTCGTACGCACCCATTGTCCAGAATTCTTCCACGACCTTCATGCCCAATTTTTCGGCCTCCGCGATCGCTGCGTCGCCACGTTTGACCGTGTCCTTGATGTTGCGGATGCCCTGGTCAGCAAACTGAATCAAACCAATATAAGTAGCCATGATCCTCTCCTTTCGTTTCTTCCTTATTCGAAGTTGAGGCGGGGTCCGGCGGCTATTAAACCTGCTTCAGACCCTTTTCATCCACCGCGGTGTCATGTTGAGCGAAGCAAAACAGCTTGGGTGTTGCTGACGGGTCGATTCCCGCAAACAATTTGAGATTCTTCGCTTCGCCCAGACTGACAAGTAACACGGTAGTGGCTTGTAATGTCGGTTCTATGTCCTACCAAGGATTTCGAAGGATAAGATATTATGGGTTCAGACAAGTAATGAATCCGAAGCGGATTGGCTTTCTCGGTTTTGACGGCGTTGCTGCATCGGACCTGACGCGCGCCGCTGATGTTTTTGGAGCTGCGACTCTCGATGGTGGCTATGGGAATCGAATTTCATGTTACCACGTGTGCATAATCAGTTTCACTTCGGAATTTTTTCGGGCTGAATCGGGGATCGTTTTCAGGTCAGATAACACGCCTGAAACAATGTCCGAGTTAGACACGATTATCGTGCCCGGTGGCAACGGGATCCGGCGATCCTTTGTTAGCGAAAGGATTGCCGATTGGATCCTGGCACGCATAAGCCAAACGCGCCGCGTCGCCGCGATCGGAGCTGGAATTTACGGCGTCGCGCCAACTGGGTTGCTCGACGGCCGCGAAGTCACGACCCATTGGGGTTACGCAAGCGATGTTGCACGCTGTTTCCCGAGGCTGGGTGTCGAGCCAAGAAGGCATCTTGTTAAAGACGGCGCGTTTTATACAGCTTCCGGGCCCAGTGCGGCCATCGACCTTTCCCTTGCCCTGATGGAAGAGGACTACGGCAAGCACGTGGCATTGGCCGGTGCGCAGGAGTTTGTAAGCGCGCCGATGAACGACAACGGCCAACGCAAACTGCCCAGCCCGCTCGTGTTTGACAGTCAACCGGCTGATCGGTTTGCGGAACTCATCCCCTGGATCATGCGGAATTTGCACGAAGACCTTTCAGTCAATACGCTGGCGCGCAGAGCGTGCATGTCTGCGAGCCATTTTAATCGAGCTTTCAAAAGTGTGTTCGGCAGTGCGCCGGGGGAATTTGTGGAGACCCTGCGCATCAACGAAGCAAAGCGTCGCTTATCCGTGCCGAAGCGAACTCTCGAGACCATCGCTGCCTCGGTTGGTTTTTCGGACGCGCAAACATTCCGGCGCGCGTTTGAGCGACGGTTTGGAGCAAAACCGCGGAGCTACCTTAATAAGTTGGCTCCGAACTCTCCTTCGATTCTGCCTAACGGTGAAGTAGCATCCGAACCTATCGCGGCGAAAGAGTGCTTAGCAATCGAGCACACTAAGCAAGGCTGCTGAGCCACAGCGCAGTTGCGGGCGTGTTCTAGCCAGTTGGTGTCGACAACTTAAGAACCGGTCTTTAGCGCTTCGCGACAGCTTGTGGTCGGCTTCGTTCAAAACAGGATGCTCAAGGGCAGCGAAAAATTAGCAGAACGCTTCGAGGGGACCGGTATTCGCACGTCTAAAAGTGTGCTTTCTAAGTCCGAACGCCGGAACCTCGCACTGCGATATACCGTCAAGGTACGGAGAAACTAATGAAAAGACACGTGCTAAATAAGTTTGGATTCCCTGGCGTCGCCTTTGTGGCGACCGTCGGATTTCCTGTAATTTTTGCATCGAACGCATTTGCTCAGTTGGCGGCTCCGGCCGTTCCAGCAGCGCCGGGTGTACCAGCGCCCACGGCTGAGGTCGGGCGCGTCATTTGTGACCGGTTCGAACATTCCCACCGCGGAAGAGACTGGGCCGAATCCAGTGGACACATATCGGCCACAGGACATCGAGAAACTGGGCATCCGCAATGCCACCGATCTGCAAGAGTTCATCCCCCAGGAAAACGGGCGGCGGGATGAACCCGCTTGTGAGCGCGTCCAGAATGAGCGATTCGTAGGGGCTCTCTCCTCCGCGATTCGCCGTTCCGCTCTCGGGTTGGTTGCGTCCACCGGAAATCTGACTCAATCAGCAACGATCTCAGAGCGCCTGCCTTGTCTCCCTCAGGCAGGCGACCGGGCGGTTTTTCGGACTTCGGTGCTGGCGCGAGCGTGCGTAGAAGCGGCGAGATTTAGCGGCGTTCCCGCAAACCGCCATGTCGCACCAACGCCTACGGCCGGCTTTCGATCTATCAATGAATAGCCATGAGCAATTAGGTCCCTGACAGATGCGGAGTCGATCCATCGGCAGCGGCAAGACATGTTCGACCATCCGATGGGCGATCATCGCTGCGATAAGGTCGAAATCGGCTGCATCACTTCGCAACTCAACGACCACGTGCCCATGGTCGAAGCGCAGCTCGTGCGCATTGTTGCTTGCGATCCAATGCTGGCGCAGCAGGGCGAGTGTGGTTTTCGGCGGCGCCATCCCGGAAATGATCCCAGTGACCAGTGCAAACAGCGTTTCGCGCAGCTTCTTTGCGCGCGCTAACGCCATCGCAGCCGCTGTGGGCTCGCTCTGCGCCTTTCTTGCCAGTGCGCGCAGAATTTTTTCCGGCAAGAGATGCACCAGCGCTGCCCACTCGAGCAGGCGCGTGTAGCTGTCCAGCCAGTCGCGAGGCGACTG
>Ga0137364_10000099_pt1 | contig 26593 bp, 20 predicted proteins | sample SagtaG_10_FD_104798 | JGI IMG/M metagenome (GOLD analysis project Ga0137364, IMG submission 104798) | Vadose zone soil microbial communities from Sagehorn Ranch, Mendocino, California, USA - Sage1_L_20_16 metaG | ecosystem: Environmental > Terrestrial > Soil > Vadose zone | place: USA... | reverse complement strand
TCGACGACGATGGCGCCCTTGCCGCCCATCGCCTTCAAGAGCGACAGCGCCATCAGGCCGAGGCCGCCGGCGCCAAAGATGACGATCGGCGTGTGCAGGACGTTTTCGACCTTCTTCAGCGCGCTGTAGGTGGTGACGCCGGAGCACGCATAGGGCGCTGCGGTCACGGGATCGAGCCCCTTCAAATCCAGCAGATATTTGGGATGCGGCACCGTCATGTGGTCGGCATAGCCGCCGTCGCAATAGACGCCGAGCGAATTCGGTTTCAGGCACATGTTCTCTTCGCCGGCCAGGCAAGTCTCGCATTTGCCGCAACCGAGCCAGGGATAAACCAGCGCGACGTCGCCGACCTTGAGATCGCCCTTGTCGGCCTTGGCATCCGGCCCGAACGCCAGCACCTCGCCGACGGTCTCATGCCCCATGGTTCGCGGCAGCGACACGCCACGGTCTTTCAGCGACAGCGGCTTGCGGCCATGGCCGAGATCATAGCCGCCTTCCCAGATGTGCAGATCGCTGTGGCAGACACCGGCCGCCCTGACCTTGATCAGCACCTGCGTCCCCGACGGTTGCGGTGTCGGCTGTTCCACCTCTTTCAAGGGGGCATTGAAATCGGCAACCTGGAAACTCTTCATCGCTTCTCTCCCGCTAGCGCGTATTCCGCAAAAGTGGATGCCGGTTTTGCGAACAGAATACGCGCAAATTATTTATTGGGAGCATTTCCTTGCGGCTAACCGGATTCCACTTTAGCCGGAAAATGCTCCCGTGGTTCTTTATTGCCGCCTACTTATGTTGCGATCAGGGGATGATGGCAAGCGGCGAACTGGTCCGGCGCGATCTGGCGAAGTTCCGGCACCTCACTGCTGCATCGCTGGTCCGCGCGCGGGCAGCGGGTGCGGAAACGGCAGCCCGAAGGCGGCGCAATCGGCGACGGCGGTTCTCCGACCGCCACGCTTTCGGCGGGTCGGACGTCCGGATCGGGCACCGGGATCGCTTCGATCAAGAGCGCGGTATAGGGGTGCGCGGGCCTGGCGAACAATTGCTCGGATGGACCGACTTCGCACAATCTTCCGAGATACATCACGGCGACGCGGTCGCTCACCGCCTTCACGACGGCGAGATCGTGGGCGATGAAAAGCAGCGTCAATCCGTAGCGCGTCTTCATCTCTTCCAGCAGATTGAGAATTTGCGCGCGGATCGAAACGTCGAGGGCAGACACCGGCTCGTCGCAGATGATGAACTCGGGGTTGAGGACGAGCGCGCGCGCGATGCAGATGCGCTGACATTGCCCGCCGGAAAACTCGTGCGGCAGGCGCCCGACGATCAGACCGGGATCCAGGCCCACCGCGCTGAGCACATCGTAGACGAGCTGCCGGCGTCGCTTCGGATCCTTGACGCCCGATATCACCAGTGGCTCGGCGATGATATCACCGATCCGCCGCCGCGGATTTAACGACGCAATCGGGTCCTGGAAGATCAGCTGCACGCGCTGGCGCATCCGCCGCAAGCTATCGCCCTGCATCGCCGTGAGGTCCTGGCCATCGAACAGAACCCGCCCCGACACCGCCTGGCGCAACTGCAACACGGCGCGACCGAGCGTCGACTTGCCGCAGCCGGATTCTCCGACCAGGCCAAGCGTCTCGCCGCGCGCGACCTCCAGGCTGACGCCGGACACCGCATGGATGGTCTTGCCGCCGACGGCATATTCAACAACAAGATGTTCCGCCTTGAGCAGCGGATCGGTCGAGCTGGATTGCCTGATATCGTGCATCATGCGGAGACGCCGGCTGCAATCTCCCAAATGCCGTTCGTCCGGTATTCCGGACCGTGGTGTCTGTACCAGACAGATTGGCTCGAATTGCGGGCTCCGGCAAGGCCGCAGGTGCGAGCCGGATGAAAAGGCGCGGGGCTTTGGAGTCGTCCGTCGCGGAGCCCTTGCTGTCAGCGCCGCTCTGCGATCAGGGCTTTGCGCGAGAACGCTGCAATTTCTTCTTCCGAGAGCCCGCTCTCCTTCAGGAGGGCCGCGGTATGTTCGCCCAGCGTCGACATCTTGCTTCCGGCTGATACCGTCGCTCCGGACATACGGAACGGCAGGTTCAACACCTTGAACGTGCCGCCGCCATCGCTGACCTCAGACAAGGCCTTTCGATGCGCGATTTGCGGATCGCGCAGGGCTTCGGCAACGGTGCGATAGGCCGAACTGGGAACGCCGTGCGCGTTCAACGCGGCGAGGCATGTTTCGGTCGTCACCGTGCGCGACCAATTTTCGACGCCATTCATCAAATCTCCCCAGTTATCCCGTCGGTCGGAATATTTCGCAAAGCGCGGATCGGCGACCCACTCGGGATGACCGATCACCTGCATCAGGCTCTGGAAGGTTTTTTCGCTGGCGATGGCGACCATGACGTAACCATCGGCGGTTTCGATCGGCCCGAACATCGGACGCTGGGTCGGCTTCACCTCGAATTGAGACCATTGCAATTCGTTCAGTGTCAGGCTGAGCATTGATTCCAGCATCGAGACGTCGATGTGCTGGCCTTTCTGACTGCCGTGACGCTGATGCAGCGCCGCCGAGATAGCGCCGAACGCATAAACGCCCGTCAGCACGTCGGCGTGATAAATTCCGCAATAGTCGGGCCGGCTTCGGCCAGGCTGGTAGGCCAGATGCGCCATCTCGTAGCCCGAAGCGGCATGAATGACCGGCGCGTAGGCCGGCAGTTCAGCCGATGGCCCGGTCTGACCGTATCCGGAGATCGAGCAATAGATCAGTTTCGGATTGAGCTTTTGCAGCGAATCATAATCCAGCTTCAATCGCCGCATCACCCCCGGGCGAAAATTTTCAACGAAGATATCGGCGCTCGCGACCAGGCGGCGAATCACGTCGATCGCCTGCGGCGATTTCAGGTCGAGCACAAGGCTCTTCTTGCCGACATTGAGCTGGCCGAAGGCGGTGCTGAAACCGTTACGGACCGGCGGGCGGGTCCGCATCGTCTCCCCCTCCACCGATTCTATTTTGATCACCTCAGCACCCATATCGGCCAGCATCCGGGCGCAATGCGGACCGGCGATCGTGGTTGAAAAATCGAGCACGCGAAGGCCCTGCAGGCTCCTTGTCAAATTCCCCTCATCGCTTGCTGCTATCGTCATTCAAGAACTCCCTGCGCCGCTGACCTCCGGCGGCGGCGTGACCCTAGATTGCGCCGCCGCGCCAGGGAAGCGCGCTCTCGTTTGCCGCCACGGCCGCCTGGCCCACTGCTCAACCACAACTGGAACCGTTCTTGCATAGGGTCAGTCACAAGCTCAGTCATATGCTCGGTCATGGCCTCAGTTGGCGCTGCTACGAGGGCTTTTCTTGAAGGTCTTGTTCGTCACCACGGAGATGGACGACTTTGTCCGAGTCGGCGGCCTGGCGGCTGTCTCTGCGGCCCTCCCCCGGGCACTACGCCACACCGGCGACGTCAGGATCATCCTCCCGGGGTATCGGGATGTCGTCGAACAATTCCTGCATGTTGAGATCGTCGGCCAGTGCGCCGCCCTGGCGGACATGCCGGCCTGTTCGCTTGGGCTGACGGCGACCAAGGACGGGCTACCGGTCTACGTTCTATTGTGTCCGCAATTGTACGACCGCCCCGGCAATCCCTATGGCGACGCATCGGGCCGCGACTGGCCGGACAATGACGTGCGCTTCGCCCGATTCGCTTCAGTCGCAGCCCAGCTCGCGGCAGGCACTTTGGACAAGAATTGGGCAGCGGATCTCGTCCACGTCAATGACTGGCAGGCCGCGCTCGTGCCGGCCTACCTCGCCTGGAGCGCGGTCAGGATTCCAACCATCCTGACCATCCACAATCTGGCCTATCAGGGCCTGTTTCCAAAGGAGTCGCTGCGCCGGATCGGCGCGCCGGCGGACTCCTTCCATATCGATGGCCTCGAGTTCTACGACAAGGTGTCCTTCCTCAAAGGCGGCATCGTCTATGCCTCCCACCTGACCACCGTCAGCGAGACCTATGCCAGGGAGATCACCACCTCCGAACTTGGCTGCGGGCTCGAGGGACTGCTGCGCCGGCGCTCCGATGCCGCACAACTAACGGGCATATTGAACGGCATCGATGAAAGCTGGGATCCGAGGCTATGCGCCCAGCTCGCGCAGCCGTTTGGCGCCGGGGATTGGGAAGGCAAGCGCGCCAACACCGATTATGTCCGCCAGCAGTTCGGCCTGGCGCTGTCGCGCGGCCCGATTTTCGGCCTCGTCGCCCGTCTGGTGCACCAGAAAGGCATCGACCTCGTGCTATCCGCCGCCGACGAGATCATCGAGGCCGGCGGGCAGATCATCGTGACCGGCAGCGGTGAGCCCGATATCGAACAGGCGCTGGTCGATGCACACCGCCGCCGGCCGGATGCGATCGGTGTCGCCATCGGCTTCAACGACGGACAGGCGCGGCGGATTTTTGCCGGCAGCGATTTTACGCTGATGCCATCGCGCTTCGAGCCGTGCGGCTTGAGCCAGATGTATGCGCAGCGGTTCGGATCGCTGCCGATCGGCCACCAGACCGGGGGCCTCGCCGAAACCATCAAGGACGGCGAGACCGGATTTCTGTTCACCCAGCCGTCAACCGAATCGTTTCTCGGCGGCGTCCGCCGCGCCTTCACGGCTTTCACGGCAAAGGACCGCCTCAACTCGATGCGCCAGAGCGCGATGGGGCGATCCTTCAGCTGGAACGTTTCTGCGGCCTGCTACGGCGCGCTTTATCGGAAAGCTTTGTCGCCATAAGCGGGCTCGTTCACTCCGCCGCTTCCGGCATCACTACCGTCTGCTCGTGAAGAATGACACCCGAGAGCGGATCGAACTCGCCGACCCAGGGAGAGCGATCGAGCACGGCCTTGGTGTGGGCATAACCGCCATCCCAGCGCTGCATGATGCCGGATGGACTGAAGTCGATGTCCTTGGTGTGGTTCTCGCGATCGAGTTGCGGCGCCAGCAACCGCACGACATGCATCCGCGTCGGACAGCCGTAAGAGGCCAATTCCTTCACCGCATCGCTGTTACGATCCGCTTCCGGCAGCCGGGCGGCGAGTTGGCTGATGACATGGCGCAAACGATGCGCCTGCTGCTGGCGCGCGATATGGCTGGCGATCCGGCTGGAATACTGCACATCCTTGTGGCGGTTGAGAACTTCCGCCATCGTGGTCGGCTCTGCGCCTGACGGATTCCACAGATGCACGGCGAAGATCAGGGAATTCCTGCGCGGGTTATCGTCGAACACGGCTTCGGTCGGCGTGTTCGACAGAATGCCGCCGTCCCAGTACAATTCGCCGTCGATGCGCACGGCCGGAAATGCCGGCGGCAGCGCGCCGGATGCCATAATATGCTTGACGCCCAATTTGCAATCGCGGCTGTCGAAATACCTCATCCGGCTGGAGCGGACATGGGCGGCGCCAACCGTCAGCCGGGGCGTGCAGCGATTGACCAGATCGAAATCGACGAGTTCGCCAAGGGTCCGCTCCTGTGGCTCAGTGGAGTAATATCCGGCCCTGTCGGCGCCGAGCCGATAGCTATCGCCGGCATGGGCCAGCGGATTGGGCCTGAAAAATCCGGGAATTCCGTTGGTCACCGTCGACCAGTATGACAGCTTTTCATTGAAACCCGGAAACACGTCGCGGAAACTCCAGATCGGATTCTGCTCCATCCGCTTCCAGAAATCTCTCAAGCGCGACAACCGATTTTGCGGCTCGTTGCCGGCGATGAGGCTGGCATTGATGGCGCCGATCGAGGTGCCGATGATCCAGTCGGGCTCGATGCCGGCCTCGTGCAGGGCCTGATAGACGCCGGCCTGGTAGGAGCCGAGCGCGCCGCCGCCCTGTAGCACCAGCACGACCTGGCCGGGTTCGGATTTTCCCAGCGATCGCAAAGTCGGCGAGGAATTGTTGTCCTGAACGTCGTTCATATCACGCTCCCTTCGGATATTCTCGCGCTCCCTGATGTTCGGAAGCGGTCTCGGCTTGTTACGTTCACGTTTCAGTGCGCGGTCCAGCCGCCATCGACCGGCAGCGTAATCCCGGTGATCGACGCCGCGGCGTCGCTGGCGAGAAATACCGTCAGCGCACCGAGCTCTTCGACGGTTGCAAAGCGCTTGTTGGGTTGCTGCGCCAGCAACACGTCATGAATGACCTGCTCGCGGGAGATGCCGTGGGCCTTGGCCTGGCCGTCGATCTGGGCCTCGACCAGCGGGGTATACACGTACCCCGGGCAGATCGCGTTGCAGGTGATGCCTTGTTCGGCGGTCTCCAGCGCCGCCACCTTGGTCAGGCCAACGATGCCGTGCTTGGCGGCGACATAGGCCGCCTTGAATGGCGAAGCCACCAGCCCATGCGCGGACGCGATATTGATGATGCGGCCGAACCCGTTGCTGCGCATCGCCGGCAATGCGAGCCGCATGGTGTGAAACGCCGACGACAGGTTGATCGACAGGATTGCGTCCCATTTCTCGACCGGAAACTGATCGAGCGGCGCGACGTGCTGGATGCCCGCATTATTGACGAGCACGTCGAGGCGGTCGTGCCCGGTGAGCGTTGTCGCGATCATCTCCGCAATCGCCTCCGGCCTGGTCATGTCAGCCGCCGAATAGCTTACCTTCACGCCAAACTCTTCCGCCATCTGGTCCCTGGTTTTGGCGATCTCGGCGGCAACGCCAAAACCATTGAGCACCACCGCCGAGCCGGCCTCGGCGAGCGCGCGGGCGATGCCGAGCCCGATACCGCTGGTCGAGCCGGTGACGAGCGAGACCTTGCCGGCGAGAGACCGCGTGGCCGGCGAGCCCCGGCTTTTCGAGCCCTGGGTTTCCGAGCCTTGGGTTTCCGACCCCTGGGTTTTCAGCTGGATGTTCATGGCGAAGCCTTTCTTGCCGTTCCGGTGTCGATTTCAGCGCCTTCGCGAGGCGTTTTGCTGGGTGAAATCTGCACCGCGGGCGGCCTTTACGGAAATGCCCGTTGGCTTCTAAAACGATAGGCTGGCGCTATAGCCGGTGTCTTTGCAGGACTTTGTTGGCTAGTTTGCCGTCAGGATCAGGTCAGGTCGCGATCATGGAGATGCATCAGGTCCGGTACTTCCTCGCCGTCGCGCGGACGCTCAACTTCACGCGCGCCGCCGAGGAGTGCAACGTGGCCCAGCCGTCGCTGACGCGTGCGATCAAGCAACTCGAGGCGGAACTGGGCGGCGATCTGTTCCGGCGCGAGCGGCCGGCCGCGCAACTGACCGAACTCGGCCAGCGCATGCACCCGCTGCTCAAGCAGTGTCATGAAGCGGCCGCCGGCGCGCGCTCGCTGGCATCATCCTTCAAGAGCGGCGAAGTCGGCGCGCTCAGGATCGCCCTCACCCACGCGATCGACCTGTCGCTGCTGATTCCGCATCTCGACCAGATCAAGCGGCTGTTCAACCGGCTGGAGCTCAGATTCCTGCGCGGCTCCAGCAAGGAAGTCGGACAATATCTGAAAGACGGCGAGGCTGAACTCGGCATCGCTGCCGAAATCGGCGAGGACTGGGACCGGCTGGACCGCTGGCCGTTGTTCACCGAGAGTTTTGAGCTCGTCATGAACAAGCGGCGTCCGCTGGCCAGGCGCGAACATATCGACTTCGAGGATCTGCGGACCGAGCAATGGCTGTCGCGAAATTATTGCGAACATGCGGAACGGCTGAACAGCTCGCTTCGTGTCCATGGCATCGACGTCGATCACAGTCACGAAGTCTCGTCGGAGCGCGACCTGATCGAATTGCTGGAAGCCGATATCGGCGTGGCCGTAATCCCCCGCACCGCATCGATGCCGCAGACCCTGAAGCGCGCCAGCGTAGATGGCCTGGACGCGCGCCGCACCGTTCACCTCTATGGCGTCGCCGGCCGCGAACGCACGGCCGTTGCGTCCGCGGTGATGCGGATGCTGCGCGGTGCGAACTGGCAGCAATATCTGAACCGGGATGCCGCCTCGTAACGAGGCAAGCTGTTCTACCCGGCCTGACTGGCGCTCTTCAGCGCGGCGATCAGGTCGTCGATTTCCATGCGTTTGCGGAAATCGGGATCGACGAACCGCGCCTTCACCAACCCGTCGCGTCCGACCACGAAGGTCGCAGGTATCGGAAGCACCCAGCCGTCATTGCCGTGAAAGTTTCGCATGTCCTGATACGATAAAAGCCGCTGAATTTCGCTGCCGAGCCAGATCGCGAGATTCAGTGACAGCGCGTAACCGTTGTCGAGATCGGTCAGCACCGGGAATGGCGCGTCGGATTCGGATTTGAACTTCTCCGCGAAGTGCTGAACCTCGGGCATGATCGCGACCACCTGGCCGCCCAGCGCCTTGATCCGATCCAGCGCCGCAATCACCGCCCTGACGTTCAATCTGCAATACGGGCACCAATGACCGCGATAAAACATCACGGCGACCGGTCCCATTTCCAGCAGGGATTTCAGATTGACCAGACGCCCGGTCACATCCGGAAGGATGAAGGGCGGCATCGGATCGCCCGGCCGCGGCGCGTTTTCGCCACCGCCATTTTCGTGGATCCGCGCCACCAGGCGATCGACCGCCTCGCCATAGGCTGGAAAGATCTCCCGCCCCGCCGCGGCATAGGCATCCAGCCGTTCGTTCAGCGTGCCCTCCATGTCGCGGCACTCCAGGAACGCCTGTTTGAGACGCTCGGCATTGGTGGGCGAAAGCAACGTCATGGCTTGCTCCGGCGGATCGGGTTTGTTGGCTTCGCTGACCGAAACGGCATTACACGGCACCGTAATTGGGATTTTTCGGACATTGTATCATTTTCCTGTGTGGGCCGAAGGGGCGGCCTCAAATGTTTGCAAATGCCGACGGCTTCGACTTCGGATCAGGCCCGATAGAAGTTGCCGTTGACCCATCAAAGGCGCGATTGCCCGACGTTAGAAATGCCGTTGCGCAATCGGTTTGATAGCCGTGGGGCATCGCGCGGGCCGCAATAGCCCGGCGCTATCGACTTCAGAGCGAGTGGGCATTTCATATTGCCGGATTGCACGGCCATCCTGTCTTCGAAGCCATGCTGCCGGCATGTGCCCACCAACAGGAGCGCCACATGAAACGTCGTCTCACGCATCGCCTCGCCAACTTCTGCACATCGCTGCTGCTGATATTCTTCCTCATTTCGGTCGCCTCGGCCGCAAGGGCCGACAGTGACGACGGCATTGTCCGGGTCAAGAGCGCGGTGCCGATTGCCGAGGCTATTGCCCGCATCAAGGCCGACATCGCCAGCAAGGGCATCAAGTTCTTCTCGGAGATCGACCAGTCGAAACTCGCGGCCGACGCCGGCGTCAAGCTCCGCCCTTCGACCCTTCTTGTGTTCGGAAACCCGCCGCTTGGAACCCAGTTCATCACCTCGAATCCGAACGCCGGGCTGGACTGGCCGGTGCGATTGCTACTGACGCAGGACGACAATGGCGATGTCTGGGCGGTCTGGACCGATTTCGAATGGATCGCCAAGCGCCACAACATCAAAGACCGCATCGCCCAGTTCAAGATGGCGACCATGGTTGTCGGCTCGATCACCTCGACCATCACCACCAAGTAACAACGCCTCAACGCCGCGCGTAAATGCTTCAGGTCGGGTCAATGACGCGGCCTGATCGCACGGCACCCCAGAGGATCAGCTGCGAGAGGCATAGTTCCATGAGATCAGAGACATTCGACGTGGTGATCGTTGGCGGCGGCAACGCCGGCATCGGCGTCACCGGCCCGGTCAGGCGCGCGGGAATGTCGGTGGCGATGATCGAGTCCCACGACCTCGGCGGCACCTGCCCGAATCGCGGCTGCACGCCAAAGAAAGTACTGGTCGCCGCCGGTCACGCCTTGCACGAGATAGGGCGCGCTAGCATTCATCATATCTCCGTCGACAAACCCCGGCTCGACTGGGCCGCCTTGATCGACCGCGAGAAGGACCTGATCAAGGACATCCCCGCGAACCTCGCCCGCTCGATGGCGCATCGCAATGTCGAAGTGATCAAGGGCCACGCCGTTTTCGCCAGCCCCAACGCCATCCGCATTGGCGATCGTCATCTCGAAGCCAGGCACATCGTGGTCGCGACCGGATCGAAGCCGCGCCCACTGCCGATTCCCGGCGCGGAACACATGATCACGTCAGACGAAATGCTGAGCCAACGCGAACTGCCCGATACGGTGATTTTCGTCGGCGGCGGCGTCATATCGCTGGAATTCGGTCACGTCTACGCGCGCGCCGGCGCCGACGTCACCATCCTCGAGGCGCTGCCGCAACTGCTGCCGGCGATGGACGCCGATGCGGTCGCGCGCATCCAGGCTGAGAGCGAGCGCATCGGCATTCGCATCAAGACCAGCGTGACCGTGAAACGGATCGAGCCGGCAAATGACCGGTTGCGGGTGATCTTCACCCATGACGGCATTGAGCAGGTCGCCGAGGCCGATCGCGTCGTCAACGGCGCCGGGCGCGTCGCCAATGTCGATAGCCTGGATCTGGCGGCGGGAAATGTCGATCACAGCCAGGGCCGGGTGGCGGTGGACCGCTACTTGCGTTCGACCTCCAACCCGCTGGTGTACGTCTGCGGCGACGCGGTGCCGATCTCGCCGCAGCTCTCACCGATCGCCACCTACGAAGGCGACATCGTCGGACGCAACATTGTCGAAGGACCGAAATACGGTCCTGATTACGCAAGCATGGCGACGTCAGTCTATACCGTCCCGGAACTCGCCGCGGTCGGCCTGACCGAAGCCGCGGCGAAGCAAAAGGGCCTGGCGATCAAGGTTCATTGCAACGACATGCTCGACTGGTTTTCCGCCCGGACCTATGCGGAGACCGTCGCCTGGTCGAAGATCATCGTCGATCAGGCCACCGACCGTATTCTCGGCGCGCATTTCGTCGGGCATGCCGGCCAGGAGCTGGTCAACATTTTCGGGCTGGCGATGCGATTTGGAATCACCGCCGGCCAGATCAAGGATTTCGTCTACGCCTATCCGACGTTTTGCTCCGACATCAAGCACATGCTGTGAGCTCTCCCCTCGCGCATAGCGTCGCGCTATCGATTCAAAAGCCAACCGGCATTTCCCTAAGTTTGCTGTTTCCACGATGGTTGCGCGCATAGCCGGCCGCATCATTCGAGGCCACGGCACAACAGAGGAGCAACGACATGTTCAAGTCCATCGCAATTTCCCGCACGATCTGGCAAGGCCTCGCGCTTGCCGGCCTCATCGCCGGATCGGTCGCAACCGCATCGAGCGCCCTCGCCGGCGAATGTCCCGCCGACAAGATCAAGGCCAACGTCCGCGAGAAGGTCGACTTCAAGCCGGTCGGCGTCACCGACGTCACGCTTGGCTCGATCGATCTGGAAAAGCAGCCGGCGCATCTCAAGGACCGTGAGCTGCGGTTCCGCAAGCTGACGATCGAGCCCGGCGGCATCGTGCCGTGGCACAGCCACGACGATCGGCCTGCGCTGATCTTTGTCCAGCAGGGCGAGATCCTCGAATACGCCAGCAACTGTTCCGAGCCGATCGTGCACAAGGCCGGCGATATCAGGCCGGAGGTTTTCGGCACCTCGCATTGGTGGAAGAATTTGGGCACCCAGACCGTCATTCTCTATGTCGGCGACGTCCGCAAGGATCCGCACGACCACAATATGTAGCGAGATGTAACGAGCGCCCCCGGACCAAGACACCAAGCTCGTTGCCGGATGTGACGTCCTGGATCCCCGTGTTGCCCCGCACGCCCAGGTGTCACATCCCCTTTTTCAGTCCAGCCCAGAGCATGATCCGGAAAAGTGGATGCCGGTTTTCCGAAAAGATCATGCTCAAACAAAAAGGTAGAGCGGGATGACGCTTCGAAGAAAAGTCATCACGCTCTAGCGAGGAGCCTCGCGCCATGACCGACCTATCCGCTGCCATGAAATCCAAGAGCCTGGAAATGCACGGCGCCTCGCCGGGCGTGTTACTGCGATCCCTGGTCATCGGCTTGACGGCCTTCCTCACCGTGGTCGATCTGTTTGCCACCCAGGCGATCCTTCCCTCGCTGACCCGGCACTACAACGTGACGCCGGCGGCGATGGGTTTTGCCGTCAATTCCAGCACGATGGGAATGGCGGTTGCCGGACTGGTGGTCGGATTTCTGAGCCGGCATATCGACCGGCGGCGCGGCATCCTGTTCAGTCTCGCGCTGCTCGCTGTCCCGACAACCCTGCTGGCGATCGCGCCCAATCTCACGGTGTTTACGATGCTGCGTGTCACCCAGGGCTTGTGCATGGCCTCGGCGTTCGCATTGACACTGGCCTATCTCGGCGAACAATGCAGCTCGATGGACGCCGGCGGCGCGTTCGCGGCCTACATCACTGGCAACGTCGCCAGCAACCTGATCGGCCGCCTGGTCGCCGCGGCGGTCGTGGACAATCTCGGGCTGGCGCCGAATTTCTGTTTCTTCGCTTTGCTGAATCTTGCCGGAGCGGTTCTGGTCTACTTCACCATCCATCGCGTGCCGCCGATGCATTCGATGGCGATGACGCAATCGCCTCTGGAAGCGACGATCGGCCATTGGCGCAATCCGTCGCTTCGCGCCGCCTTCGGTATCGGCTTTTGCATCCTGTTCGCCTTCATCGGGACATTTACGTTCGTGAACTTCGTGCTGGTGCGTCCGCCGCTGTCGCTCGGACGAATGGATCTTGGATTTGTCTATTTTGTCTTCCTGCCCTCGATCGTGACGACCCTGCTCGCGGGCAAGGCGGTTGCGCGGTTCGGGACGCGGTTTTCGATCTGGGGAGCGCTTGCGGTTGCGGCCATCGGGCTTCCGCTGTTGCTGTCGGCGCATCTGGTCGAAGTCCTCGCCGGCATGATTCTGGTCGGCGCCGGAACCTTCTTTGCCCAGGCCTCGGCTACCGGCTTTGTCGGGCAGGCCGCTCATGAAAACCGCGGCGTGGCGAGCGGCACTTATCTCGCCTGTTATTTCCTGGGCGGGCTCGTCGGCAGCGCCGTGCTCGGCCAATTGTTCGACCGCTTCGGATGGATCGCATGCGTCGCCGGCGTGGCGACGTCGCTGGCGATTGCTGCGCTATTGACCACGCGCCTCGTTCTCACGCCGCGCTCCGCCGCGTTTCCGGCATCACAAGCCAAATCAATGCCAGACCAGTCGCCGCCACGGCCGCAAGTCCCATAAACGCGATACCGCTGCCGAACTTGTCGCTGACGTAACCGGCAAGCACGGTGCTCAGCGATGCACCGATGCCGGTTGCGGTGCCGACGATACCCTGGGCGAAATTGAAATGACCGCTTCCGAACGCGACATCGGCGACGATCAACGGTATCAACACGCTGAAAACCGCCGCGGTGATGCCGTCGAACACCTGCACCGCGACCAGCAGATAGGGATCTCTCACGATCGCAAACAGGACCCCGCGGATCGCCAGCGCGGCAAATCCCATCAGTAGCAGCGGCCGTCGACCCCATCGCTGCGCCTGGCGTCCGACCGACGGAGACATCAGCGCCACGATGGCTTGCGGCACGATGATACAGGCGGCGATAAGCACCGGCGCCCATTGGCTTGACCGGGTGGTGACGACGCCCGCCATCAAGGGCAGCATCGCCGCGTTGGCAAGTTGCAGCAGCAGCACGCTGCCGGCGAAGATCAACAGCGGACGCCGCCGCACCAGCCTGAAAACGCTGGTTGCGTCGACATCGGGCACCTCGCGCGCGACCGCGCCATGGGCCTGTGCGACATCGATTTCGCGTTCGCGGATCCGGCCAAGCGCCAGCATGGTCGGGATAGCCAGAATGAAGGTGACGACAAAGACCGAGCGACTGGACAGCAGATAACCGCAAGTGCCCATCAGCGCTGCAGCCGATCCATTGCCGAGCGAGGCAAAGCGGGCGTTGCGGCCAAGCCGCTCGCCGATCGCCGATGGGCCGACCAGACCGAGGCTGATCGCAGCGATGGCCGGACCGAGCACGCAGCTCGCGGCGGCGTGCAGCGCGGCAGCCGCAACCACGACCGGAAAAATAGGCCATACCGCATATCCGAGCGCGCTGGTAGCGATCGTCGCAACCGCGAGGCTCGCCATCAGCCGTTCGGAGCGGGCGGCATCGACAATGGCACCGCCGGGCATCTGCCCGATCAGACCGATCAGGCCGCCGATCGACAGCACAAAGCCGATTTCGACCTGGGTCCATTTCTGCGTCGTAAGATACACCGCGATGAATGGGCCGAACCCGGTCTGCACATCGGCCAGAAAGAAGATGAACCAGTCGAGGCCGCGCAAGCTCTGGCGCGAAGGGGTTGGCGCGGCGCTCGCCGTCACCGGCTCCGCGACCTCAGGCGAAACGTCAGCGCCGCCGATCGAGCGCGAATGGCGATCGCCTCTGGTCCGGTCAATCGAATGGGATGGACGTACGGCCAGGATATTGCTCCGCCTTGCTAGTGCTCAAATTCCAGCGGCTTCAGGCTGCCCGATGCCCCGAGCACAATGAGCGGCGCATCTTCCTTGTATTCGGGTGCTGCATTTACCTGCTCCTTGGACAATTCGAGCGTGATGCTGTCGCTCTTGTTGGCGATCCGCCCGAAATGCAGGGCATTCCAGTCGACGACGATTTTTCGGCTGCCGACGCCGAGAAAACCGCCGAAGTCGATCGCTGCCGCGCGCACCGCGCCGGCGCGATCGACGATCACATCGACGATGCGCCCCATGTCCTCGTCGGTCTGGCTGCGAACCTCGCGGCCGAGCACGCCGTGGGCATCTCTGGCGCCGATGACGGTGACCGAAGGCGGCGGGGCCGGCTCTTTCGCCGCGGCCGGCGGCGCCGCACCCTGTTCCGCTTGCGCTGGCTTGCGGTCGGCCTGCGGCGAAGGCCGCTCGTTCTCCGCCTGCGCCGTCGCTATGCTTGCAACAACAAATGCAAGCAACGCGGTCAGAAGTTTTGCGCGCATGATAGCCTCCTGAAACCCCCGGGACGGACATGAGCCGGCGTGGCGTGGGGCGCGCAACGGCCTTTAATGCGTCAGCACGATTGACACCTGGATTTGACCGCGCGTGCGCAACACCTCGAGCGATACCTCCTCGCCGTGGCGGTGAACGCGAAGATCGACGCTTGATGGACCAAGACGCAGATCGCGCAGCAAGACCTCGTTGAGGAAAGCCGGCAGACGCGGGTCGCGCAGCCGAATTTCACCGCGACCGACATCGAATTCGAGACCGAGCGTCGCCTCCAGCAGGGTGAACGGCGTTGCGCTGGCCCAGGCCTGTGGCGCGCAGGCGACGGGATAGAGCGTAGGCCCACGTCGCCGCTCACGCTGAAATCCGCAAAACAGCTCCGGCAGCCGCCGCAGATCCATGTAGCTCGCGGCCTCGAACAGGCCCTTGAACAGATGTTCTACCGAATGTTTCAGGCCGTAACGCGCGAAACCGAGCGCGATCAGGGCATTGTCGTGCGGCCAGATCGATCCATTGTGATAGGACATCGGATTGTAACGCGCCTCGCCGCGCGCGACGGTGCGGATACCCCATCCTGAAAAGAATTTCTGGCTCATGAGGCCGCTGGCGACCGCACGGGCGCGATCCGCGCGCGCGATACCGGTGAACAGCAACTGCCCGGCATTCGAGGTCCGCACCCTGCAGGGCCGCTTGGCGCCGTCGAGCGCAACCGCATAGGTGCCGAGTTCATCGCACCAGAAGGCGGCTTCGAAACGTTCGGCCAGCCGCTGCGCCTCGGCTTCCAGTTTTCGCGCCTTGTCCGCCAAGCCGAGACGAAGCGCGCAGCGCGCCGCCAGATGCTTGCCGGCAAAGACATAGCCCTGGACTTCCGCGAGTGCGATAAAACCTTCGGCAAGCTGCCCGTCGGCATGAAAGATCGCGTCGTAGGAATCCTTCCAGCCCTGATTGGCGAGTCCCTGTTCGGAAGCGCGCTGATACTCGATGAACCCGTCTCGGTCGGGATCGCCCGCGCCATCGATCCAGTGCAAGGCCGCCTCGATCGAAGGCCACAGCTCGGCCAGCGTTTCGTCGTCGCCGGTGCGTTCGACATAAAGACCAGCCAGCAGCACGAACAGCGGCGTGGCATCGACGCTGCCGTAATATTGCGCGAACGGCACCTCGCGCAGCGCCGCCATCTCGCCGCCGCGCATTTCGTGCAGGATCTTTCCCGGCTCGGCGTCGGCCAGCTGATCGATCGATGTTGCCTGATAGAACGCAAGCCTTCTCAGCACCCCCCGCGCGATCCGCGGATCGATCCAGAGCATTTGCAGCGCCGTGATCAGGCCGTCGCGGCCGAATGTGGTCGAGTACCAGGGAATCCCGGCATAAGGATATCTGCCCTGCGGCGTCTCCGTCATCAGCATGTTGAGGTCGGCCATCGACTGGCAGAGCACCTCGTTGAAAATATCGTTGGAAGTCTCGATGCTGGTCGCGCCGGCCGTCGACCGGCGCATCTCGCGGCGATGCGCCAGCAGCCCGCGAAAGAACGGAACCGGCTTGTGCGCGATCGGCTCGTTGCAGGACACCGCGACGAACAGCGAAGTGATCTCGTGGGGCGCCAGATCGAAGTGATAGTTTGCCGCGCTGATTGCCAATCGCGTCGGTCTCGGATCGAAGTGCAGCGCCGTGGTTCGCGACGCGCCGTCCAGACCGCTGTATTCGAGAACGACATTGGCCGGACCGAGCAATTTGCTGGTGCCGAGACCCCGGCGCGGACGCTTTTCGCCGCGCACCTCGAACACGTCGGCGAAGTCGTTGTCGAACAATAACGTCAGATCGAAACTTGCCGGCCGATCTCCGTGATTCTGCAAGCCGATCCGCTGATAGGCGGTTCCGCGCCATAGAAAGATCGTGCGTACGATGTGCAGCATGTCCTTTTGCAGCACGAGCCGGTCGTTGCGGTAGACGTCGGGATTGGTGAGATCGACCGTCAGTCCCGAATTGTCGTCGCGCAGGTTGGAGCCGAGCAACAATGGCTGAACCTCGTCCAGCACCAGTTCGAGCCGGGCGAGATAACGGGTGTCGGCCTTGAACAGTCCGTCCGGTCCGCCGGCGGAGGCGCCGATATCGCCGTGGCTGTCGAGCACGATGAAGGTGTCGTCATGCTTGAGCGAACGCCGCGGTCTCGCCGCGGGTCCGGTCATCGGAATATAGAATGCCGATTCCGAGACGACTTCGATCTCGCGACTCGTCACTATCTGAGTCACCGCTTCCATTGCCATGGGGATAACCTTAGCAAACCTGCGCTTTTCGCGCGACACGACGCAAGTGAAAAAATAAACCCCGACGCTCAGGCCGCGTGCGTTGCCAGGCGGCCCATTTCCCGTGCCACCAATTCCCGATACGGGCCGGCGCCCTGCATCAGCCGTTCCGGCGGACCATCTTCGATGATCCGGCCAGCCTGCAACATTACCACACGGTCGAAATTACGCAGCGTGGCGAGACGGTGGGCGATGGCAATGACGGTGCGTCCGCGCATCAGCCGGGTCAGCGCCTCGCGGATCGCTTCCTCGGATTCGGTGTCGAGCGCGGCGGTCGCCTCGTCCAGCAGCAGGATCGGGGAGTCCTTCAGGAAGGCGCGCGCAATTGCAATGCGTTGTCGCTGTCCCCCGGACACCTTGATACCGCGGTCGCCGACGATGGTTGCCATGCCTTCCGGCAGGCTCTCGACGAAATCGCAGCGCGCCGCGATCGCCGCGCGCAGCACCTCGTCGTCGGTGGCGTTGGGGCGTCCATATCGGATATTTTCCATGATCGAGCGATGGAACAGCGAGATATCCTGCGGCACCACCGAAATCGCTTCACGCAGGCTTTGCTGCGTCACCCTTGCGATATCCTGCCCATCGACGGTGATGCAGCCGTGCTGCACGTCGTAGAACCGCTGCAGCAGCACGAACAGGCTGGATTTTCCGCCACCGGAGTGACCGACCAACCCGACCCTCTGCTCCGGCTGAAGGCGAAGGCTGAATTTGTCGAACACCTTCACCCCGCCAGGATAGCGAAACGAAATATTGTTAAAAGCGATCGCCGCGCCGCTCTTCAGCAAGGGCTCGGCTTGCGGATGGTCGCGCAATTCATGGGGCAGCAACAGGGTCGCGATCGCTTCGGTCAACCGCGCGACGTGCTGGGTAACGTCGACCAGCGCCACCGCAAGATCGCGCGTGGCGCTGAGGATAGAGAGTCCCAGCGTACATACCAGCACGACATCGCCGGTGGTGGCAGCGCCGCCCTGCCAAAGTGCGACAGCCCAGGCCAGTAACGCGATCGTCAGCACGACGGTGATGCCGGCATGCATGATCCGCAGCTTTTCGAGATAACGCAGACTGCGTCCTCGCGCCACCAACTCGCGGTCGACGGTCGCGTCAAACCGGTCGTGCTCGAAGCTTAGGCCGCAAAACGCCCGCACCAGCGGCATGTTGCTGACGACATCGACCATTTCCCCATCGACGGCGGCCGCCTTGTCCGCGAACTCGTCGTGCAGGGGTTTGCCCGCCGCCGCCAGCCGGAACATCCCGATCACCATGACGCCGGCAATGACGATCAGGCCCGCCGACATCGGCAGGCTGACGGTTCCAATCAGCCCGATCGCCGAGATCGTGGCAATGCATGGCGGCAGTACGTTCCAGACGAACATGTTTTCGACCGTGAAAACCGCATTCGAGGTCGCGGTAATACGGCTTGTCAGCATTCCCGGCAACCGGTCGGAGAAATAGCTCGGCGCGTGCCCGGTAAGATGACGGAAGATGTCGCGACGCAAATCACCGGTCACCCCCACAAATGTGAAGCTCGCGGTCCAGCTCGCGATCCGCCACAGGAAATTATCCGCTGCGATCAGCGACATGAGAAAAACGAATGCCAGCCATACGCCATCTGCGTGGGTGGGACCGGCGGAAAGATTGTCGACCAGATATTTGACGCCATATTGCGTGCCTACTGAACAAGCAACTGCTGCCACAACGGCGGTCAATATGACGATATGCGATGCCAGACGCCGGCGGAGGTAGCGCAGCACGAACGGAAACGGACGATGTGCGTATCCTGAAAGACTGTCCATGCGGCAACGAAACCCCTTTGGAGAAGAACGAGAAATCTAGCTGACCCTGCTTCGCACGATCGAACGCTGCATGCTGCTTCGAACTTCCGACCGCGATGCCATTACTGCGCAACAATCCTGCAGCATGAGTAGCAACAGAAGCCTGATCGGACGTGATGGCATCAGCAAGACCGTGGTGTGGAAGAAGTGCGCGTCATTCAGGGAACTTCGCACATGCGGAAACGTTCCCTCTGGGCACGCCGGTGCCGACGGTGGAGCGGGGCATTTGTTCATCCATGACTGATCACAAATGTTCATCCATGATCACAAACAGGAGAGTGTAGATGCGCATCGCGCAGGTTGCTCCGCTGACGGAGGCTGTTCCCCCCAAACTTTACGGCGGCACCGAAAGGGTGGTGCACTGGCTGACCGAGGAGCTGGTAGCGCTTGGAAACGAGGTCACCCTGTTCGCCAGCGGGGATTCCCGGACCTCCGGGAAACTTGATGCGACCTGGCCCAGGGCGTTGCGCCTCGATGGATCCGTTCGTGATCCCAATGCGCTGCACATGGTGATGCTGGAGCGCGTGCGGCAGAAATGTGACGACGAGGAATTCGACTTCCTGCATTTCCATCTCGACTATTATCCGTTCTCGCTGTTCTACCGGCAGCCGACGCCGTTCGTGACCACCCTGCACGGCCGGCTGGATCTGCCCGAGCACCAGCCGGTGTTCACCACCTTCGCTTCCGTTCCGGTGATTTCGATCTCGAACGCGCAGCGGCGTCCGGTGCTGCAGGCCAATTGGGTGCGCACCATCCATCACGGGTTGCCCGAACAGCTGCTGATGCCGCGGCCGGTGACCCCTGGATATCTCGGCGTGCTTGGCCGGATCGCGCCGGAAAAGGGCGTGGACCGGGCGATCAAGATCGCGACCCGATGCGGCATTCCGCTCAAGATCGCGGCGAAGGTCGATCGGGCCGACCAGGAGTACTACGATGAACTCATTCGTCCGCTGATCGAGGGCAACCCGCTGGTCGAATACATCGGCGAAATCAGCGACCACGAAAAATCGGACTTCCTCAGCGGCGCGATTGGGCTGTTGGTCCCGATCGACTGGCCAGAGCCGTTCGGCCTCGTCATGATCGAAGCGATGGCATGCGGTACGCCGGTAATTGCGTATAACCGTGGCTCGGTGCCCGAGATCATCGACGAGGGTTTGACCGGCTTCGTCGTGGAGGATGAGACCGGCGCGGTCGGCGCCGTCGATCGCCTCGCCCGGCTCAGCCGGCATGCCATCCGAAAGCAGTTTGAGGCGCGCTTCACCGCACGGCGGATGGCGCTCGACTATCTCGCCGTCTATCGCAGCCTGATGGAGGCGGCGGAGCCGCGCATCAAGCTCGTGAGCAGCGCCGAATAGCGCAGGCTGATCCGCGGCTCGCGACCAATTTCCGGACTGCCGGTCGGGATGCGCGGCCTCGCGCATCCATATTATGACGAAACTCCAATAATCCAATGTTTCCGCTGATCTGAGCCACGCAAATTGCAGGTTGGGATCGGTGCGCTCCATGTTGCGGCGCACCCGCAACGGCATCGGCCGTCGGGAAAGATCCACCCGATCCAGACTTTGAACTTTGCCAATTACATGCTCTTATGATTTCAAGCTCAGCTTCATAGCAAGCGCACGGACAGAAATTCTGTACCGTCACCGCCCGGGGGAAACGGCATGAAAAAGAAGCGTCAGAATTCTGTCATTAATAATACCGACCGACATCAACCCTTCTCGAAACCGCAAAGCCGCCGCCAGTTTCTCGTAAAAACCGCCGGCATCGTCGCCGCCGGCGCCTTCGGCGCGGTGCCGTTGCGCGGCTGGGCCGCCGACCCCGTCAATATCGGTGCGCTTTACCCGACCACCGGAAGCATGGCGCAAATCGGCGTCGGCTGCGTCGCGGCCGCGAAATTGGCGGTCGAGATGGTCAACGAAGCCGGCGGCATCAAGTCGCTCGGCGGCGCCAGGCTCAATCTCATCGTCTCCGACGTGCAGAGCGACACCACGGTGACGCGGACCGAGGCCGACCGTCTTATCACCGGCAACAAACTGTCGGCAATCCACGGCGCTTTTGCCAGCGCGCTGACGCTGATCGCGAGCGAGGTGGCGGAACGCGCGAAAGTTCCGATCATCACCGGCTCCAGCTCCGATCAGCTCAACAAGGGCCGCAGCTATACCTTCACGCCGTTTGCCCGTGCCTCGCAATTTGCGAAAGCGCAATTGCAGATGGCGAAACTGGTCGGCGACAAGCCGAAGGTGGCGGTGATCTTCGAAAATACCGCGTTCGGCACCTCGACTTCGAACGGCCTGAAGGAATTGGCACCGGCCGAGGGCGTCGAGATCGTGATGTTCGAACCGTATTCGGCCGGATTTACCGATGCCTCCCCGCTCATCAACAAGGTCAAGGCTTCCGGCGCCAATGCGCTGTTCTCGGTATCCTATCTCAACGACCTGATCCTGATCGTCCGCACCGTCAAGCAAGTCGGTCTCAACGTCGCGATCAACGGCGGCTCGGGCGGCTTCGTCATTCCGGACTTTTACAAAAACGTCGGCAAGCTCGCCGAAGGCCTGCAAGGCGTCGCGCACTGGAACCATGACATGAGCGATGACGCGCAGAAGGTGAACGCCGAGTACAAGAAGCGCACCGGGGAATTCCTGTTCGAATATGCCGGCGGCCTGGTGGCGCAGACCTTCATGCTGGCCGATGCGCTGGAGCGCGCGGCCTCCACCGATCCGCAGAAGGTGCGCGAGGCGCTTTCCACGCTCGACGTCTCGTCCGGCTTCGCAGCGATGGCGCCCGGCGGCAAGATGAAGTTCGGGCCTGATGGCAAGAACGTCTATGGCCATCCGGTCGGCGTGCAATGGCAGAACGGCGATCTGGCCAGCGTCTTCCCCGATGAAGACAAGCGCGCCCCGCTGTTGAAGACTTAAAGCGTCAAAACGATGTGGGAGACAGTGGCCCAGGCCGTCATCAACGGCCTGCTCATCGGCGGCATCTACGCGCTCGTCAGCATCGGCGTTACGCTGATTTTCGGCGTGGTCAAGATCGTCAACTTCGCGCAGGGCGAATTCGTGATGATCGGGATGTATATCTCTTTCTTTCTCGCCAACCAGTTCGGTATCGATCCCATCGCCTCGCTTTTCGTATCGATGCCGGCGCTGTTCGTGCTCGGTGTGCTGATCCAGCATTTCCTGATCCGGCGGGTTCTGGGGCCGAACGACATGCCGCAGATCTTTTTGACGTTTGCGCTGTCGCTGCTGCTGTTGAACCTCGCGCTGATGCTGTTCACGGCGAATTATCGCACCGTTCACACCTCCTATTCGGACGAGGCTTTCCATTTCGGCGGGCTTTACATCCCGGTGGCGAAGCTGATTGCCTTTGTGGTCGCGATGGCCTTGAGCGGGGCGCTCTGGGTGTTCCTGCACACCACCGATCTCGGCAAGGCGATGCGCGCCGCGGCCCAGAACCGTGATGTGGCGACGCTGATGGGCATCAACCCCAACCGGGTGTTTTGCGTTGCCCTTGGCATTGCGCTGGCGCTGGCGGGTGCCGCGGGATCACTGTTGATGCCGTTCTACTCGGCCTACCCGTTTGTCGGGCAGGTGTTCGTGCTGATGGCCTTTGTCGCCGTGGTGCTGGGGACGCTTGGCAACGTGATCGGCGCGCTGATCGCCAGCCTGATGATGGGGGTCGCTGAATCGCTCGGGATTCAGTTCGTCGGCGCGGACTCCGGATTGATCGTGGTGTTCGCCATGCTTCTGCTGACGCTCGCCTTCAAGCCGACCGGTCTTGGTGGAGGCAGGGCGCGATGAACCGCACCCGAAACTGGCTGATGCTGACGCTCGGAATTGCCGTTCTCATCGCATTGCCGCTGGTCGTCAAGAGCTCGTTTGCGATCGACATCTTCATCAGGATCCTGCTGTTCTCTTTCATCGGCGCCGCCTGGAACCTGATGGGCGGCTACGCCAAGCAGCTTTCGCTCGGGCATGCCGCCTATTTCGGGCTCGGCGCCTATACCTCGACGATCCTGCAGATCGATTTCGGCATTTCGCCGTGGATCGGCATGATCGCCGGCGGCATTGTCGCAGCGCTGGCCAGCCTTCCGATCGGCTGGCTGTGCTTCCGCTTGCGCGGTCCTTATTTCACCATCGCCACCATCGCGACGGCCCAGGCGTTGATGCTGATATTTCTCAAATTTCGCGATCTCGCCTGGGGCGCCGAGGGCACCACCATCCCGAACCTCGGCAGTGCGCCGCTGATGATGCAGTTCGAGACCAAGGCGGCGTATTATTACGTGGTGCTGGCTCTGCTCGCGCTCGGGCTTGCGATCACCTATCTGATCGAGCGATCCTGGATGGGCTATTATCTCGTCGCCATCGGCGAAGACGAAGACGCGGCCGAGGCGATCGGCGTCAACGCGCCAAGGATCAAGCGCGACATCTACCTGATCAGTTCGTTTCTCACCGCGCTTGCCGGCACGTTCTATACCCAATACATCTACTTCATCGATCCCGCGACCGCGTTCAGCTTCAACATCTCGATCGAGGCGGCGCTGGTGTCGATCGTGGGCGGGATCGGGACACTGTGGGGTCCCGTGATCGGCACCGTCCTGCTGGAAACGACGTCCACGCTGCTGCAGAGCTGGCTCGGCGGTTCGATCGGCGGCGTGCAATTGACCGTGTACAGCCTGATCCTGATGGCGGTGATCCTGTGGCGGCCGACCGGGCTGATGGGCCTGATGCGCGAGGCCTGGCAGCGCTACATCGGCCGCAAACCGGCGCGAGCGTAAGGGCATCCCGATGGCGGAAGCGCTGGTTATCAGGGGTCTCAACAAACGCTTCGGCGGGTTGCGCGCCGTGCAGGATGTCAGTTTTACCGTGCGGGAAAACGAAACCGTTGCGCTGATCGGGCCGAACGGCGCCGGCAAGACCACAAGTTTTAATCTCATCACCGGGTTTCACCGTCCCGACTCGGGCTCGGTTTCGGCCTACGGCCGCGAGATCACCGGATTGAAACCGCACGACATCTGCGCGCACGGCCTGGCGCGCACCTTCCAGGTGGCAAAGCCATTTGGCGCCATGACCGTGCTGGCGAACGTCATGACCGGGGCGTTCCTGCGCGACCGGAATGCAAACGTCGCGCGCGAAAAAGCCCGCGAGGCGATCGCGTTCGTGGGTCTCGCCGCCAAGGAGCAAACCGCGGCCAAGGATCTGACCACGATCGATCAGCGCCGGCTGGAGATGGCGCGCGCACTGGCAACGCAGCCCCGGCTGCTTTTGCTCGATGAGGTCATGGCGGGGCTGAACCCGGCCGAGATCGACCAGGCGGTGGCGCTGGTCGGCAAGCTGTCGCAGCGGGGACTGACGATCGTGATTGTCGAACATGTGATGCGCGCGATCATGGCGGTCGCCCGCCACATCGTGGTGCTCGATCACGGGCAGAAGATCGCCGAGGGCAACCCGAAAGAGATCGTGGAGAATCCGGAAGTGGTCCGCGCCTATCTCGGCTCCTATGTGCATCCACCGACAGCGGGAGAGGCGTAGTGCTCGAGCTAACCGGGGTCAGCGCCAGTTACGGCTCGGTGCCTGCCATCGCCAATGTCAGCATTGAGATCGGCGAAGGCGAAGCCGTCGGCCTGCTGGGCGCCAACGGCGCCGGCAAGAGCACCACGCTGCGCGTGATCTCGGGCCTGTTGGGGCTGTCGTCAGGTGCGATCACATTTGCAGGCACCGATCTCGCCTCGCTCCCCCCGCACCGGATTCCGGAATTGGGGATAGCACATGTGCCGGAGGGACGTCAGGTATTCCCCGAAATGACCGTGCAGGAAAATCTCGAGATCGGCGCCTACGTGCCGAAGGCCAAGGCGGAACGCAGCCGCACGCTTGAACTCGTTTACAGTATTTTTCCAAGGCTCGCCGACCGCAAGAGACAACTCGCCGGCACCATGAGCGGCGGCGAGCAACAGATGCTGGCGGTGGGCCGCGGCTTGATGCTCAAACCGCGGCTCTTGATGCTGGACGAGCCTTCGCTCGGGCTAGCCCCCGTCATGACCGACGTCACCTTCGAGAAGATCGGCGAAATTCACAAGATGGGGACGGCCATTCTGCTGGTCGAGCAGAATGTCAGCCGTGCGCTATCGCTGGTACAGCGCGCCTATGTGCTGGAAAGCGGCAACGTCATAATGCACGGCGCCAGCGCGGAGCTCGCCAACAACAAGCTGGTCCAGGCCGCGTATTTGGGAATTTAATGCTGGTGTCCGTCATGGCCGGGCTCGTCCCGGCCATCCAGGTCTTTCTTGCTGCCATCGTGTCAAGACGTGGATGCCCGGGTCAAGCCCGGGCATGACGAGCCAAATTGCATGATCACGCTATCCAACCACCGTCCGCTTCGGCTCGACGATCTCGAACATCCGCGGGAATTCATCCATCAGCGCCATCAGCTCGGCAAGCCGGATCGGATTGCCGCTGACCCTGATTTTGCCGCCTGCGACCGCTTCCGGAAAACTCGTCTGTTTTGCAATGACTTCGTCGAGTGTCCTGCGCGGCAGCGTGAAGCTCGCGTCCGCATTGGCGGCCTGCACGCCTGCGACATAGGTGAGCGCGCAGTTTTCCAGCGTAAGAACAAAGGTCTCGTTGGTATCGCTAAAACTCCAGTTCAACACGATGTGCTTGCCTTCGGCTTTCGGGCCATTGAGCCGGACGCCAAGCACGTCCCACAATTGTTCGGTGCGCAAGGCGGCCAGCGTTTCGCGCGGCATCGCCGCCCGTGGCGGCACCTTCGGCATGCCCTGCCGCAACTCCTGCGCCCCGAACAGATAGGCGTTGCGCCAGGTCGCACTTTCGGCGGCGTAGCCGAGTTGCTCGAACGTATCCGCCAGCAGCGCGCGGCCGGCTGGATTGTCCGGCTCGGCGAAAACCAGATGGCTCACCGCCCGGGCGACGAAACGGAATTCGCCGTTGGCAAAATCCTTGGCCGCGCGCGCGAGGATCGCATCCGCACCGCCCATATACTCGACGTATTTTCGTCCCTCATCGACCGGCGGCAGCGGATCGAGGTTGACCGGATTGGCGTCATACCAGCCGAGATACTTTTGATAGATCGCCTTCACGTTGTGCCGGATATGGCCGTAATAACCCCGCGCGTGCCAGGCGCCGTCGAGGCTTGCCGGCAACTTTATCGTCTCGGCGATTTCGGCCGCCGTCAGCCCGTGGTTCATCAGGCGGATGGTCTGGTCATGCGCGAATTTGTAGAGATCGCGCTGCTGGCGGATCATGGTGTCGATGCGCTCATGACCCCAGACCGGCCAATGATGCTGGCCGCACATCGCGGCGGCCTTGCCGCCCCACATCTGCAGCGCCTCGCCGAGATATTTCGACCAGGCCAGCGCGTCGCGCACGTCGGCGCCGCGGAACGGCAGCAGATTGTGGAAATTATGCGTGCAGTTTTCCGCAAGATTCAAAAGCTTGTAGCGCGGGATGAAGAAATGCATCTCGGCCGGCGCCTCACTGTTCGGCGCCATCTGGAATTCGAATTC